>ENA-OZKX01000481-OZKX01000481.1-human-gut-metagenome-genome-assembly--contig:-NODE-481-length-19094-cov-8.843217_pt1 | contig 19094 bp, 15 predicted proteins | sample MGYA00244831_ERZ653774 | MGnify/ENA primary metagenome ERZ653774 (study PRJEB26926, sample SAMN06165314) | human gut metagenome | biome: ENVO:00009003; feature: ENVO:2100002; material: ENVO:00002003...
CATAGATGTTACTCTCCTTTCATAAATTTCCATCCGGTCGAGGCGGAAAACGACGGAAAAGGGCACTTTTTCGACGAAGCTTTGCGATTTCAAATTGAATCAAAAAGTTGAAAAACCGTTTGAATTTAATCAAAAATCACGAGTTTCGTGCGAAAAAAGTTTTCTTTGGTCGCTATCGCATCCCCTTGCGAAAACCCGCAAAGCATTGCAGCAGAAGGGATAGCGGGTTTGCGTGGTAGCCGTTTGGTAGCCAATTGAAAAAACAAAGGGCCGAAAAAGGCTGTGATCGCAAGGAAAAATCGTGGTAGCCGGGTGGTAGCGGTGAAAATCGTTAGCACTCTTTCGACGAGAGTGCTAAAGTTAAAGATTTGTTCATCAAAAGATGTATTTTTGTTCACAGGGTGTGACTATACTGACAATTGTTCCGAGAGGGACGAAGAAAGTAAACCACGCGGGCTGCAAAAGCGGCCCGCCCGAATAGATTTGGAGGCTTTGTATTATGTTTGAACTGAGACCTTTTGAACGCAGAAACAACCGTATGGCCAACTATGATCCGTGGAGCGAAATGGAGCGCGCGTTTTGGGGCGACGGCGCATGGAGCCACGGCCTGAGCGAATTCAAGACCGACATTCAGGACAAGGGCGATTCTTACCTGCTGGAGGCCGACCTGCCGGGCTTTAAGAAGGAGGATATCCACGTCGATCTCGACGGCGAGACCATGACCATCCGCGCCGAGCGCCACAGCGAGCACGAGGATCAGGACAAGAAGGGCAATTACGTCCGCTGCGAGCGCAGCTACGGCAGCTACCAGCGCGCGTTCGACATTTCCGGCATCGACGTCGACAGGATCAGCGCGCAGTACGCCGACGGCGTGCTGAAGCTGGATATGCCGAAGAAGAGCGCCACGGTCAGCGCAAAGCAGATCGAAATTCAGTAAAAATCAAAAACGTTGCACGGGAACGTGCAGCAAATGCGAGGCGGGGCCTGCTCAATTGAGCGGGCCCCTTCCTTTTTTTCGGCAGGCCGCAGCCGAAATCGGGGAAAACCGTCCGCTCGCCGCAGACACGCGGCGGCGCGGGACCTGACAACACGCCGCGACCTCGCCGCGCCGTCTGCGGCTTTTATTATATATAGGTATGCGGTAGCGAATAACGGCGAAATTGGCAATATTATGTCAAACTGTAACAATTCGGAGGGTTTGTTACAAGTGTGTTACAGTTGGGGGCAAACCGTTGACTTGAATTTTTTGGTGTGGTAAGGTGGCAATGCAGAAAGAGGTGGGGCAAGGTGCGTTCCCGACTTAGTTACGGGATCGGCATGCCACGGTAAGTAAGCCGAGAAAACACCGAGACTTGCTCCTTTCTGACAAACGAACCATCTGCAAGGGGATGCGATATCGACCGAGTTGAACTTTTTCGACGTAATTATCGCGATTTTTAAGTGTTTTTAATCGTTTTTGCAACTTTTTGAGGCGCTTATTTTCAGGGAAAATTCGTCAGAAAATGTCCCCTTTGTCGAAATTGACGAACCAAAACGGATGGAAATTTATGAAAGGAGAGTAACATCTATGAAAAAGTTACTCGCACTGGTTCTGGCGCTGGTCATGACTCTGTCTCTGGCCGTCGTCGGTTCCAACGCAGCCTTCAAGGATGCCGACAAGGTCAATGAGACTTACAGCGAAGCTGTCAACGTTCTCTCTGGCATGAAGGTATTCCAGGGCTACACCGATGGCTCCTTCCAGCCCACCGGTGACATCACCCGCGCGGAGGTCGCCGCGATCGTTTACCGTCTTTACACCGGTGACGTGACCGACAAGCAGGCCTCCCTGTACGCCACCTACAACAAGTTCTCCGACATGGACGGCGCTAAGTGGGCCGCCGGCTACATTGGCTACTGCGCCAACGCCGGTCTGGTCAAGGGCTACGACGCCAAGACCTTCGGCCCTGCCGACAAGGTCACCGGCTATCAGGCCCTCGCCATGATCCTCCGCGCTGTCGGCTACGACAAGAACGGTGAGTTCACCGGCGCTGACTGGCAGCTTCATGTTGCGCAGTACGCCCAGCAGCTCGGCGTTCTGAAGAACGTCAAGAACGAGGACCTCAACGCGCCCGCTTCCCGTGAGCTGGTCGCCGAGCTCCTGTTCCGCACCGCTGCTGAGGTCCCGACCGTGACCTACACCGCCGCGCTCGGCTACAACAGCATGAGCTCCATCATCGGCACCACCAAGAACGACACCCTCGGCAAGAAGAACTTCGGCCTGACCGAGTATAAGGGTATCGTTGTTGCCAACAAAGCCACCGGCGCTGACTACACTGTTGTCACCAGCGACTACGCCGGCACCAAGGACAAGGTCTCCCTCGGCCACGAGACCGGCCTCAACATGATCGGCCACAAGGTTTCCGGCTGGTACAGCGTTGACTCCAAGGACACCAAGGGCGCTTACGCCACCGTCTACAGCTTCAGCGATCTGTCCAAGGCTGAGACCGTTCTGACCGAGTCCGGTCTGGTCGGCAAGTACTCCGCCGGCAAGACCTACACCGCGAACAACTATGGCGCGTTCACTCTGGGCACTTACACCGCCGGCGTCTCCAAGTTCGTTGTCATCGATGACGGCAAGGCCATCATCTCTGTCGACGAGATCGTCGCTAAGGTCTACGCTCAGAACAACTTCGCTACCGTCCCGACCCTCACCCTGACCGAGGGCAAGGTTGACGGCAACGGCACCACCCGTGTTGCCTACAACCAGAAGAACCTGACCGGCTTCGATAAGGACACCATGGGCGTCGGCACTTACGTCATGGTCACCAAGATCAACAGCGACGTTGTCAACCTCGCTCTGATCGACAAGACCGTTAAGGGCGCTGTCCGTTACTTCGACGCGAAGGGCAATGTCACCCTCGCCGACGGTACCGTTCTCACCAAGTCCGCGACCAAGGTCTACAACTCCGCTAAGAACGCCGGCCTTACCCAGCTGACCGCTTACGAGCCCCTGAAGAGCTATGTCTTCACGCTCGATAACGACGGCCGTTACATCGCTGCCAAGCTCGGCGACGACAGCTACCTGTTCGGCACCTATGCCTACTATCAGGTCGACAACGCCGCTCTCGGCCAGATGTCCTACTACATGACCGGCGTGACCGCCGACGGCCAGGTCGTCACCAAGAAGATCGACGGCACCGGCTATGCCAACCTCGGCATTCCCACGCTGAGCACCGGCGTGATGAACATTCTCAATCCCGGCGATCTCGGCAAGGACTTCACTCTGACCGAGACCAGCACCGCTGACCTCTACAGCGTGAAGTCTGACATTCCCGCCACTCTCGTGACCATCGGCGGCATCGCCAACCAGTCTGACGCTACCGTCAAGAAGGACACCATCGCCATCGGTACGCAGAGCAACTACTTCATCGATGAGAACACCGTGTTCTACTTCATCTCCGGCACTGCGGCTGAGCCCACCGTTCAGACCGTGACCGGCAAGACCGCCCTGCTCGGCGACGGCGACACCTATGTCCTGCCCGCGAACTCCGTCGTCAGCGCGAGCGTGCTGAACTACAGCAACAACATCGCTGCGAATATGCACGTCGACTCCGTCCTCGTGAAGGCCCCCTATCAGGCCAACGTCGCTTCCGACCTGTACTATGTTGCCAAGGGCGAGACGGTTACGACCAATCTGACCTCCGGCAACAACAGCATGATCTACGTCCGCAACAACGACCAGATGAAGAGCATCTGGGTTGCGACCAGCGCTGTCTCCGGCATTGCCACCAGCGGCAAGGCCAGCAACGATATGTTCTACACCCATGTTGCCGACCGTGCGGGCGTTGAGACCCTGACCGCTGTCTCTGGCGCTACCGGCGCGATCAAGGCCTACTACGGCAAGGAGGTCAACTTCGCCGGCACCTATGGCGCTTATCTGACCAGCGGCAGCTCCAGCGACATCGTCAACCGCATCGCCAGCAACGCCAAGGTCGTCGACCTGCGCGAGGCTGTTGTGAACGGCTATGACACCAGCTCCAAGGCTTATGTCGGCACGTCCGTCACCGGTACGATCGACACCGTTGAGAAGCTGATCAACGCTTCCGCGAACTACAGCTTCAAGGTTGATGCTGCCGGTACCTCCGGTGGTGTGACGGTCGTCTACATCAAGTCCGCGACCCAGCGCGAGCTGAGCCACGGCGTGACCTTCGAGGTGAAGAAGGCTGACGGCATGGATGCCGCTAACCCGTCCCAGTACTACACTGTTCTCGGCCGTGCTACCGGTGCGAACAGCGGCGCTGCGGTGAACGACACCGTGTACTTCACCCTGACGGATGCCGCCAAGGGCGCTACCGTTACCGCTAAGGTCGGCACCGCTGCTGCCACGCCCCTGCCCGTCACTCCGATCTACGTCAACGGTGTGAGCTACGCCAACGGCTACAAGGTCACCATCACCGATAACACCGTGATCACCATCACCCTCAAGTCCGATGTTGTTGACCTGGTCAGCTTCTGCGGCTATCAGGTTCAGGCATACTCTGGCGCTGGCACGGGTACTTCCATGTGGCGCACTGTGACCTTCCCCGCCGGCACGAAGCTCTCTGCGAGCAACCTGTCCGCCGTGGCCACCAAGGGCACTGTTACCGCTTTCGAGTATTGGGATAACGGTGCGAGCGCCTACAAGCCGGTCACCGGCGATCTGACGATCGGTACTACCGCCGGTACGACTTGGGTCCGCGTTACCGTTGTCGACGGTTCTGCTACCTACCAATTTGTTCTGAATACGGTCTATCAGGCTTAATCAGAATGAGAAAAAAGCTTAACTGAACCATTCAGTATAGTTTTTACCCCCGAGGCTTTTGCCTCGGGGGTTTTTTCTGCGTATTTAGCGAAACGCGATGTAGCTGTAGGTCCTGCCGCTTGTGTTCAGCCAAAGCTGCGGGCAGGTCGAGGTGTTGTAGGCCGCCATCTTGACGGTAAAGCCCGTGTCGGTGATGCTCACGACCTTGGCCATCCAACTGTCGATCTGCTCCGGCGTGCCGGCAAAGAGCGCGTAGTCCGCGCTGTAGTCGCCTTTGTCGAAGCCGCGCGAGATCACGAGGAATCTCGGCTTAAAACCGAGATCGACCGTTTGCGTGCCGCCGTTGCCGGTGTAGCTGCCCGCGACATAGGGCTTGTTCGCCGAGGAATACGCGTTCTCCGCAGTCGCCTTGACCGCCTTGATCGCGTTCTGCAAGGCGGTCTGCGCGTCCGCGCCGGACTTCAGCGCCGCGTCCAGCTTGCCCGTCAGGTCGTTGAAGTCCTGCATTCGGATGAAATCATCCTTTTCCCATGTCGGCAAATCGTAGTTTATTGTACGTTTCATGTCAATCTTCCTTTTCTGGCCGCAAAAATAAAAATCGGAAGAAGATAGGCACATTTCTATTTCTCCATAAAAGCCTGCCTTCCTAATGATACTGTGTATCATTAGGATTCGTTGGACGAGCCGGTGCAACCTTTCAAAAAGCACAAAAAAGAGCGGCAATGCCGCTCTTTTCTCTGTTTTTCGCGCTTTTTTAGACTATTGGCCGCCGCTTACAGCGCCCCCCGACTCCCCGGCGAAAACGTAGCACGCCCTGCCCTGATAGTCGTCCGTGTTCCACGACGCGTCCACGGCAAAAATGCCGACAGACGGGATCAGCTCGGCGGTGTAGGTGCCGTCGTCCTGCCGCTCGGCCGATATCGCTTCGCTCTGCGCCTCGGTGTCGCCCCAGCACGTCCCGCTCCAGTACCGCAGCGAGACGGAATCGGGCGCGCAGTCACCGAAGTCGAGCGTCACGACGTAAAAATGGGACGCTGAAACGGCAATGGGCATTTCCAGCACGGGCGTGATGTCCCGGCAGTTTTCGTCCAGCGGATGCGCGCCGCAGGCGATCGCGCCCGAGCGTTCACCGTTTCCGAGCGCATAGTTCCAGTCGTAGCTGCCGCTCGATACCGTGACGGAAGCGTCCTGCGCGTTGGTCACGCTTAGCTCCGGCGGCGCGGTGAGCACGTCCTTCTTCGCGCCGCAGCCCGCAAGCGAGAGCAGCAGCGCGCAGAGAAGGCAAGTGGAAAGCAGTCGTTTCATGGCGTTTTCCTCGTTTCGTTCGGATATCGGTTTAGACGCAGGGCGCGCGAAAAAGTTCCCCGCGCGCAAAAAAGGAAGGAGACACGCCGTGTCCCCCTCCCTTGGAAGATTTTTTATCAGAAGTCCGCGTTGCCGACCGTGCGGGGATGCAGCTCCACATCGCGGATGTTGCCGATGCCCGTCAAATACATCACCATGCGCTCGAAGCCGAGGCCGAAGCCCGCGTGACGGCAGGAGCCGTAGCGGCGCAGGTCGCAGTACCACCAGTAGTCCTCGGGATTCATGCCGAGCTCGCGGATGCGCTTTTCGAGCAGCTCGATGCGCTCCTCGCGCTGGCTGCCGCCGATAATCTCGCCGATGCCGGGAACGAGGCAGTCCGCCGCCGCGACGGTCTTGCCGTCGTCGTTCAGGCGCATATAGAACGCCTTGATCTCCTGCGGATAGTCGGTGACGAACACGGGGCGCTTGAAAACTACCTCGGTCAGGTAGCGCTCGTGCTCGGTCTGGAGGTCGATGCCCCATTCGACGGGGTAGTCGAACTTCTGGCCGCTCTCTTTCAGGAGCTTGACCGCCTCGGTATACGTCACGCGGCCGAAGTCAGACTCGGCAACGTGCTGGAGACGCTCAAGAAGGCCCTTGTCGACGAAGCTGTTGAAGAACGCGAGATCGTCCGGGCAGCGCTCCATCACGCGGCGAATGATGTGCTTGATCATCGCTTCCGCCACTTCCATGTCGCCGTTGAGGTCGCAGAAGGCCATCTCCGGCTCGATCATCCAGAACTCGGCGGCGTGGCGCGCGGTGTTGGAGTTCTCGGCGCGGAAGGTCGGGCCGAAGGTGTAAACGTCGCCGAACGCCATGGCGAAGTTCTCGGCGTTGAGCTGGCCGGAGACGGTCAGGCTCGTCTTCTTGCCGAAGAAGTCCTTGCTGTAGTCGATCTGGCCGTCCTCGGTGCGGGGCGGGTTTTCAAGGTCGAGCGTCGTCACCTGGAACATCTCGCCCGCGCCCTCGCAGTCAGAGCCGGTGATGATGGGGGTGTTGACATAGACGAAGCCGCGGCTCTGGAAGAACTCGTGCACGGCGTAGGCCGCCGCGCTGCGGACGCGGAACGCCGCGGAGAAGAGGTTCGTGCGCGGGCGCAGATGCTGGATGGTGCGCAGATATTCGACGCTGTGGCGCTTTTTCTGCAAGGGGTAGTCGGGGCTGGACGCGCCCTCGACCTCGATCTCGCTCGCCTTGACCTCGAGCGGCTGCTTGGCCTCGGGCGTCAGCACGACGGTGCCGCGCACGATGAGGGCGGCGCCGACGTTCTGCGCGGCGATCTCCTTATAATTGGAAAGAGAATTCGCATCCATCACGACCTGCAAATTGCGGAAGCACGAGCCGTCGTTCAGCTCGATGAATCCGAAGGTCTTCATATCGCGGATGGTCTTCGCCCAGCCGCATACGGTGACGCTTGCGCCGCCGTACTGCTCTTTGTCGGCGAAGAGCGCGGCAATTCTCACTCGTTCCATAATAATTTTCCTTCCTTTTGTGGGTTTTCACGGGATAATAGAGGTATTATATGCCACTTCCCGTGCAAATTCAAGCCCTGCTTTGTATTGACTTTTGACAAGTTGTATGTTATGATACAAACTTACCTCAAAAGGTAAACGTGAAACTTTCACCTATTACTTTACAGGAGGATTTTAACATGAACAAGTATCTGGATATCGCCCCCGAGGTTGCCGAGGCCCTTGCCGCCGGTAAGCCCGTCGTGGCGCTCGAATCCACCATCATTTCCCACGGTATGCCCTACCCGCAGAACGTCGAAACGGCGCTCAAGGTCGAGCAAATCATCCGCGAGGCAGGCGCGATCCCAGCGACCATCGCCATCATCGGCGGCCGCCTGAAGGCGGGCCTTTCCAAGGAAGAGATCGACTACCTCGGCCGCACCGGCGCGGGCATCCCGAAGGCTTCCCGCCGCGACCTGCCCATCCTCGTCGCGCAGGGCAAGGACGGCGCGTGCACCGTCACCACCACGATGATGATCGCCGACATGGCGGGCATCCGCGTGTTCGCCACCGGCGGCATCGGCGGCGTGCACCGCGGCGCGCAGGAGACCTTCGACATCTCCGCCGACCTTGAAGAGCTGGCCAACACCTCCGTCATGGTCATCTGCGCGGGCGCGAAGTCCATCCTCGACCTCGGCCTCACGCTCGAATATCTCGAGACCCACGGCGTCACCGTCATCGGCTACGGCACGGACGAGCTGCCCGCGTTCTACACCAGAAAGTCCGGCTTCGGCGTCGACTATCAGCTCAACACGCCCGCCGAGCTTGCCGAGGCCTTCCACGTCAAGCGCGAGCTGGGTCTGCGCGGCGGCCTGCTCGTCACCAACCCCATCCCCGAGGAGTACTCCATGGATAAGGCCGTCATCGACCGCGCCATTGCCGAGGCCGTCGAGGACGCGAAGAAGGACGGCATCCACGGCAAGGCCACGACGCCTTATCTGCTCGCCAAGATCAAGGACCTGACCGGCGGCGACAGCCTGGATTCCAACATCCAGCTCGTGTTCAACAACGCGCGCCTCGGCGCGGCGGCGGCGGTGGAGCTCGCCAAGCTCGAAAAGTGAGATATTTTTGTCTCTATCTCGCCGCGATCAATCTGCTCACGTTCTGCGTCTACGGCGCAGACAAGCGCCGCGCCAAAATTCCGGGCGCGCGGCGCGTGCCGGAAAAGACTCTGTTTGCACTCGCGCTGCTGCTCGGCAGCGCGGGTGCTCTTTTCGCCATGCGGGTCTTTCACCACAAAACGCGGCACTGGTACTTCAAGTACGGCATTCCGGCCATTCTGCTGCTCCAGCTTGCGGCGGGCGGGGCCGCGTGGTGGTACTGGGGAAAATAATTTTGCGGAAATTTCGGCTTCTGCGGAACAAAACGGCGAAGCGCGCCGTCTAAATAGAATAGCGAAGAACGGGAAGATGAAGAATTTCTAAAATTTTTTGTTTTCCCGTTTCTTTTAGGGTGCAGGCGTGATAGAATACGGTTGTACAAGTAGGGCCCTGTGCGCGCAGGGCCGATCAAAAAACGAAAGGATGAAGATCACATGAAAAAATTTCTCTCCTTGCTATTGGCTCTGACGATGGTGCTGAGCCTCACCGTCGTGCCCGCAAGGGCGACGGAAACCGACACCGTGCAAGGCGTAACTCTTACGGGAGCTACCATCGAGAAGAGTGGAAATGCAACATTGACGCTCGATACGTCTCATGCCTCGCTAATTGCCGATAGTACAAAGAATCTTCAAGCGGGAACCAATGAATGGTCTACCAGTTCAGAAAGTGTCGCTACAGTCAATAACGGTACCGTTACCGCTGTTGCGGCTGGTACTGCGACTATCACCTGTGTTGCAAAGTTCACCTACAACGATGACGACTCTCAGTCCCAAAATGCTCAGCAAACGGTAACGGCTACAGTCACCGTCACTGATTGCACTGATGGTGTTGCGTCCATTAGTTTTAATGGTGTTAATTCTACTGTGGCCAGTGGCAAGACGGCTAACATCTATACGACTGACAGTTCGCAGAACCTTGACAGCAATGCGACCGGTCTTACTCCTGTTCCCAAGACCGGATATACACTCAATACGACTGAGCAGAACAAAATCACTTATTCTGATTCTAATAATAAGTTGACTGTCCCCATCAAAGCAACGAATGGTACTGGCACTGGTTCGACCGAAATTACTATTACCAAAAAGGTAATTGGCGCACCGACGAATCTCACCGTTACTTCTCCCGATAACGAATCAAAATATTTTGCCGGTCAGAATATTACCTTCTCCGTTACAGCCCCGACTGATGCCCCTGATAATGGTATTACCTACGAGTGGACGTACAATGTTAAAGGCGACAGCACTAAGCACACCATTACAGGCTCGGGTACCTCTGTTACGACAACGGCTCTTGGTGCCAGTGTAAATACAGACTATGTGATTTCGTGCGTGGCCAAAATCAATGGTAAGGCTACTACCGCTGTTACAAAAGATATCACGGTTAAGGCCGACCCCTATGTTCCTACCCGTGACGCAAGAGACTATCCCTATTCGTTCACTTTGACCCGCAGCAGCGCCGTTGGTAGTATCCAGACGAAGACGCTCTACTCGCCGTATCTTCAGAATAAAGACACCACTTCTGATAAAATAACGAGCGGCTTTAACGTCACTTGGAGTTCCAGCAATCAGAATGTTGCGACGGTTTCCGGCGGCGTTGTGAGCGCCGGCTCAACTACCGGCACAGCGACAATCAGCGCAGTCATTACCTACAACGGCAAGACTTATCCTGCTGTGACCTACACGGTCAACAACTATGTGCTTTCTGCCGACCTGACCCGTCAGGTGTACTACGGCAACCCTGTCACCTACAGCTACAGCGACCTCATCGAAGCAGCTAAAAAGGCGCTGAGCGGCAGCTATGGCTACGGCTCCTACTACGGCACGGTCACCACGATCGTCAGCGCATCCGCGCCCGTTAGCCTCAGCAACCTCGGCACGTTCACCGGCAGCATCAGCAATAACTCCGGTTATATTTATGCAACAGCTTCTTACAGTGGCCGCGGCAAGGCTCCTATCACCGCAACGGTCAAGACCTCTACGGGCCAGCCTGTTACCGTCACCCTGAACATCCCTGTGGTCCCCATCCCGACGACCTTCGATTCTCTGACGGCCGAGCCGGTCACGACCAACTACCCCACCTCGATCAACAACTATCGCATCACCTTCCCCTCGACCTACAGCACCTACTACGTGGTCCAGAAGAACGGCACGACCGCGCCCGACTACGCGACCGTTAGCCTCGGCAACCCGTACAGCGCGGGAAGCCAGTACACCCTGTCCAGCGCGGATTTCGGCACGAACGGCACCTGCACGCTGTATGTCATCGCCACCAACAACTACACCTACGGCAGCAGCTACGGAATGTACTACTCCGGCGCCATCACCGTTTCTCAGACCAACTACAACATCAACTACAACGGTGTGGCGGGCGAGACGGTGCAGTTCAAGCACGCGGACTTCACCAACTTCATGAATGAGGTCTCCCAGGCCCGCGGCGACGCCAGCAAGACCGGCTCCTACCCCTATGTCACCTTCAACTATGTGACCTTCAACTATCCCACGAGCACCCAGGGCACGCTGTACTACAACGGCACGGCCATGTCCAACAGCAGCTACTCCGGCAGCTTCAACTCCCGCACGCAGATCACCAACCTGGACAACGTGACCTTCGTCCCCTACGCCAGGACGAGCGCCAAGTCCATCCCGCTGACCTTCACCCTCAGCGTGACCAAGTACGGCGCGAACGGCGCGGTCGTCAACCGTGACCTGAAGTACACCGGCACCGTGGTCGTCAGCATCGTGCGCGAGGACATCAAGTACACCGCCGCCCCCGGCGACACCATCCGCTTCACCGACAGCGACTTCCTCAATTATCTGCGCACGCAGAACGGCTTCAACTCGAACTACTACAGCATTGACTATGTGACGTTCGACCAGAGCGCCGTCAACGCCCTGAACGAGGGTGTGCTCTACGCCTACTCCACCGGCTTCAACGCCGTCAAGACCACCGATAAGTTCTATTACACCACCACGAGCTACAACCAGAACGCCCTGAGCGATGTGACCTTCCGCGCCAGCGCCTACGCCAAGACCGGCACGACCGTCTACATCCCCTTCACCATCTACGCCCGCTACGGCACGACCGGCACCGGCACCCGTCAGGTGAGCGGCACCGTGGCCATCAAGCTCGCGCAGACGATGAACTTTGTCGACGTGAAGCCGACCGACTACTTCTATGACTCCGTGAAGTGGGCCGTGAACAGCAACATCACCAAGGGCACCTCCGCCACGACCTTCTCCCCGTACAAGACCTGCACCCGCGCGGAGATCGTGACCTTCCTGTGGCGCGCCGCCGGCTCCAAGACCCCGACCATCACCCGCAACCCGTTCACCGACGTGGCTCCCTCCATGGGCATGGATTACTACTACGCCATCCTGTGGGCCAGCCAGAACGGTATCGCCGCCGGAACGTCTGCCACGACCTTCTCCCCGAACGCCACCTGCACGCGCGCGCAGATCGTGACCTTCCTGTGGCGCTACAGCAACAAGCCCGCCGGCTACTACTCCAACCCCTTCACCGATGTGAACAAGGCCGAGCACGCGGCGTATTATGACGCCATCCTCTGGGCCGTCGGCAAGGGCATCACTAAGGGCACCACCGCCACGACCTTCTCCCCCTATGGCACCTGCACCCGCGGCGAAGCCGTGACCTTCCTCTACCGCGCCGTCAACGGCAAGTAAGGAGCTTGAAAAAATGCCGTCCCGCAAGGGACGGCATTTTTTATTTCCGGTCTGTAAACTTTCCCGCAAACGCCTTTACGGACGTAAAAAAAGCGTGTAGAATGGCAGCATCAAGATTTTAGGAGTGTTTTTTGTGAACAAATTCCGCGATGCCCTTTATCGCTTCATGTATGGCCGCAACGGGGTGGACGCGCTGAACTGGGCGCTGTTCGCCGTCGAGCTGGTGCTGAGCCTGCTCAGCTCGTTCGTGCGCGTGCAGGCCGTGGCCGCCACGCTGTACTTCCTGTCGGTCGTGCTGATGTTCATCGTGCTCATCCGCATTTTTTCGCGCAACCTGACGCAGCGCCGCGCCGAAAATGCGAAGTTCCTCGCGTGGTGGATGCCGAAGGCGAACGCCATGCGCGGCGCGAAGGCCCGCCGCGCCGACAAAGCGCACAAATACGTCCGCTGCTCCTGCGGCGCCTACTGCCGCGTGCCGAAGGGCGTCGGCAAGGTCGAGCTGACGTGCCCGAAGTGCGGCCGGAAAAAGGTCATCAAGGCGTAACAGAAAAAATCCGTCCCGAGGGACGGATTTTTTTGTAAGAAAACCGGTCTTCCGCCGTCTTATAGACAGAAGGGGGGTGAGGGCGCTGACGAATTTTGAAGAGGTGTACGCCGTGTACTTCGACGACGTGTACCGGTATCTGCTTTCGCTGTCCGGGAGCGAGAGCATCGCTGAGGAGCTGACGAGCGAGACTTTTTTCCGCGCGATGGACGCCCTCGGCCGCTTCCGCGGCGAGTGCAGCGTGCGCGTCTGGCTCTGCCAGATCGCGAAGCATCTCTACTATTCGCACCTGCGGCGCGAGCAGCGCCTTGCCCCGCTCGAAGACTGTCAGATCGCCGAAGAGAGCCACGAGGAGGCGCTCGAGGACCGCAGCGAAGCCGCGCGCATCCAAACGCTGCTGCATTCGCTCAAAGAGCCCTACAAGGAGGTCTTTATGTGGCGCGTGTACGGCGAGAAGAGCTTCCGCGATATCGGCGCGCTCTTCGGCAAGACGGAAAACTGGGCGTGCGTGACCTACCACCGCGCTAAGCGCATGATCCGTGAAGGATTGGAGGACTGAAATGAACAAGGATTGCAGCATCGTGCAGGATCTTCTGCCGCTTTACGCGGAGGATATGCTGCGCGAGGAAACGAAGGAATTTGTCGAGGGACACCTCGCTCAGTGCGCGCCCTGCCGCGCCGAGCTCGACGCGCTGAAGGCGGACGTGAAGCCCGCGCCCGTCAGCGCGCAACCGCTGCGCGACTTGAAGCGGCAGCTTCGGCGCAAAAAGCTGACCGCCGTGCTGCTGGCCGTCGCGCTTGCGCTGACGCTGGCAACGACGGGCTTCGCGTATCTCACAGCGCCGCAGTATCTGCCGTATGACGAGGCAGAGTGGATGATCACGCGCTCTCCCCGAGCGCTCGCGGACGGCTCGATCATGTCGGATGGGCTGACCGATCTCAGCGGCATTGAGAGCATTTCCGTCAATCTGCTCACGCCTGTGTCCGGCACAAAGGTCACGAGTACGCAGGACCCCAACAGCGGCAAAACCATCTACTTCATCACCGCATGGCGCACGCCGCTCGACACGTGGTGCGGCACCTTTGACGTGTCGGACACAGGCGACCACGCGCAGCGCGAGGCAAACGCGCTGCTGAACGCGCTCGGCGAGACGGAGTCCGCACGCACGCTCTTCACGCTCGACGCCACGAACTGCACGGCGATCTACTATTCGCCAAACAATGGGCAGGACGATGTGCTGCTCTGCGGCAGCAGGGACGGCGGTGTGATCTCGCTGCCGAGACTGGCGTTGGGCTATTACGTTTTGCTATCGTTGGCGCTTTTTATTACGTTGGGTATTGCGTTTTTCATCTGCCGCAGGAAAAAAGTGGGCAAAATGCTCGGCTATCTTGCGCTCATCCCCGCGAGCTATCTTGCCGGTCATCTACTCGTCAAGGGTTTCACGACGACGAGTTACCAGATGCAGCGCGACTTTTCCCTCATCGTTTTTGCCGCTGTGCTGATCTATTCTGCTGTGCTGTTGGCGCTCAGTCTTCTTCAGCAGAAGCGTGAAGATCATGACCGCCCATAGACCGACGCTCTGAGCCGCCCTAAAGGAAGCCGCTATGACCGCAGCCTTCGAAAAAGGCGGTAAAGGTCGATCCCGCAGTTCAGGCAGCCGCTTGCAGCGGCTGCCTTTTTGTCAAAAGCCGACGCAGACCTCGGACCTCTGCGTTCGTTCACTGTGCGTGTAAATCCGGGAAAATCTGATTTGCCCCAGCAAAAGCTCTTTAACCCATAAAAGAATATAATTACTATCTTTTGCTGCAGAAAACATAATTTATTCAAAATGCACAATTATCAGAAAACAAATATTGCTAATTGATTCCAAATAGACAGCTTGGTTGGCATAAAAATATGAACTTGGTTGTGTTCATCACAGCAGTCTACTGCTAAGCTAAAGTTGCCGGTTAAGAAAGCACTAACCGCCTTCCCCCGCACAAACAAAGATACATAGAGGTGATATTGTTGAATGCTCTAAAGAAAATCGGTAACATTTACAACAAGGTAGAAGAGGTCACACTTGCTGTAATGCTGGCGGGCAGTTTGATGATTCTCTTCATCAACGTGATCTTGCGAAAGTTTTTCAACGGCTCTATCTACGGCGCGGATGAATTGGCCAGAGTTCTCTTTATCTGGATGTCCTGGCTGGGAATCAGCATCGGTGAACGCAGAAGTGAACATATCCGTATTGATATGCTTGTTCAAAAGCTTCATGGTGTTCCTAAGAAAACCGTCGAATTGATTGCAAATATCATCACTTTATGTATTCTGGCCGTTTTAGTCTACTATGGTATCGGGATTGTTGAGGTCTATATGAGGAAGGGTGTTGCAACCCCGATGTATAAAATACCCCAAGCTTTGGTGTACGCCAGTGTGCCGTTCAGCTGCGGAGTAATGGCCATTCGACTGCTTTTCCACACTATTGACATTTTCAAAAAGCCTGACTTGGAGGAAGGAGGTACAGGTAAATGATTGCTTTGGTTTTGTTTGTTGTATTGATTGCGCTTATTATGTTAGGCGTCCCGGTCGGCTTTGCGCTCGGCGGTGCAACGATTATCATTATGCAGTTCTTTACAAAGTTGGACCTATCCATGGTGGCATCGTACTCCGTCACAGGAGTTGACTCCCTAACAATGATGGCAATTCCGTTTTTTATTCTTTCCGGCGTTGTGATGAGCGTTGGGGGGCTTGCCAGACGTCTTGTCGATGTGGCTGCGTCTTTAGTCGGATGGATGATGGGTGGCCTTGGCGCTGTCGTCTCACTTGCTTCGATGTTTTTTGGAGCAATTTCCGGGTCCTCACTGGCAACGGTTTCCTGTATCGGCGGTATCATGGTACCTGAAATGCAGAAAAAAGGCTATGATCTCGGATATAGCGCAGTTTTTACTGCGTGTGCGGGTACGATTGGCGCTGTTATCCCTCCAAGTATACCGTTGGTTGTCTACGGCGTGTGCACCAGCACATCAATTGGCGATCTATTCCTCGGTGGAATTCTCCCCGGTGTGATGATTGGTATTGCACTAATCATCTCCAATTATATCATCTGCAAGAAGAAGGGTTACGTCGGTGCTGAACGTAAATCTGGTCGCGAAATATTGAAAGCTGTCTGGGAAGCTAAGTGGGCTTTATTTGCTCCCGTGATCATCCTTGGCGGCATCTATTCCGGTATTTTCACTCCGACGGAAGCATCCGTTGTCTCTGTTGTTTACTCCACAATCGTTGCCCTCTTTATTTATAAAGAAATCACATGGAAGGACCTTTACAATGCGATTGTCGGTGCGGCCGTGACCAACGGTACGACGACCTTCCTGCTCGGCCTTTCTACTGCGTTCGCAGCGCTCCTGTCCTTCGAGCAGATTCCCTCAATGCTTACTAATGCGATTATCAACTTTACAGATAATAAGTTTCTTTTCCTGATGCTCGTCAATATTATCCTGCTGGTCATCGGCTGCTTTATCGATAATATTCCGGCGACAACGATTCTTGCGCCGATGCTGTTGCCGGCAATGAATGCCTTTGGTGTTGACCCTGTCACATTTGGCGTTTTTATGACGATGAATCTGTTGATCGGTCTTGTTACCCCGCCCTACGGCTGCTCGTTGTTCGTCGCATCCGCGGTCTGCAAAGTCAAGATGGAGGATATGCTCAAGAATATTGCGATTCCTCTTGCCACACTTATTATCTGCTTACTGCTGACGACCTACATTCCATGGTTTACAACGTGGTTCCTGTAAGAGTACTTACAAAAATAAATTTAAAGGAGATTAGAACATGAAAAAGCTACTGGCACTTGCACTCGCGCTCTGTATGCTCCTTGCCCTGACTGCCTGCGGCAGCAAGGACGACGGCAACACCACTGACGACGGTACCGAAACTTATGAGATGGTCATCTCCCATGATGAGATCATCGACAGCCCTATCCACAGAGGCCTTGAGGCATTCAAGGAATATGTGGAAACAGAGTCTCAGGGGCGAATCTCCGTCAAACTTTATCCCAACGGCGAGTTGGGCAGCGCTGAAAATGCCGTCGATATGATCAGCCGCGGCACAGTCCAGGTCACCAACTGTAATAGCGATATTCTTTCTTCTTACAATGACAAGCTCACCTTCCTCTGCCTTCCGTTTCTGTTTGACAACTATGATCAGGCTTACGAAGTCGCCTGCGACCCCAACGGGGCCCTGCACAAGCTCTATCAAGAGGAGGCCAATAAATCCGGCTTCTATGTGCTTGGCTTCCCGTATCTCGGTGCCCGTGCGCTGACCAATAATATCCGTGAGGTCAAGACAGCCGATGATATGAAGGGCCTCAAGATTCGCGTCAAGAACTCTGATATGTCTGTTGCTACATTCGATGCGCTCGGCTGCAATGTCACTCCTTTGGCCTATTCCGAAGTTTACACCGCGCTACAGCAGAATGTAGTTGATGGTCAGGATAACCCCGCGATCAATGTTGTTAATATGAAATTCATGGATGTTCAGAAGTACTACAGTGATCTTGGCCATGACATGAACATTTCTATCACAGTCTGCGACTATGACTGGCTGATGAATCTGCCCGAAGATTTACGTGATATCGTGATCACTGGCGGTGAACTGTACGGCGGCAAGCAGATTTCCGAAGAGACTTACGCGCAGGAGCAGGAGTGCTTGAAAACTATCGAAGAAGTCGGCTGCAAGGTCACTCTTCTCGACGATAAGAGTTCCTTCGTAGAGGCAACGCAGCCCGTATACGATCAGTTCCGTGAAGTCTATGGGGACGAGTTTATGGACCAGGTCCTCGCGGCTGTTGGGAAGTAATTTTATACGGTGAAATAGGAGCAGATTGCCTGCTTCTCGATAAGCAACATAAACTGCTGCATGGCAGCAAGTGCTGTAATCCAAGAGGTCAAAGGCTATTATTCTCCATTCTTGCAAAGGAGCTCCACGGGCTATGCTCGTAGGGCTCCTTTGCACTGCTCTTTTTCAAAGGTGAGGTTGGATTTTTCCTGTGTCACCTCATCCGTGCAAAGCGGGCACCATTGCAGTGCACGTTTCCCGCGATATACCCGCTTGCACTCCGGCACAGTGCCAATGAGCCGTTTGTTGATCATCATAAGAAGGACATCCCTGTCTTTCTTTTACGGTTTTGGTTAGAGGAACAAACCGTTGGTCGAAAACGGCCGACAGCCGCGCCCATTTAAGATAATATGTTTCCCTATGATGCGCAAGCGAAAAAACGCAGAAATAATGCGGGAAAGGATGACAAAATGTGTCCTTTTTGCCGCTTGCGGCAAAAAGGAGGAGAACGGGCCTTTTGGCCCGTTCTCCTCCTTCAAATTTAATTGCCCTTACTGCGCATTCAGGATGTTCATGAACTCCTCGCCCGTGATGGTCTCCTTCTCATAAAGATACTTGGCGAGCTCATCGAGCTTCGCGCGGTTGTCGTTCAGGATATGCAGCGCCTTTTCGTGCTGCGCTTTCACCAGCTCCACAACGCGCTGGTCGATCTTCGTCTGCGTCTCGGCAGAGCACGCGAGCGAGGAATCGCCGCCGAGATACTGATTTGTGACCGTCTCAAGCGCGACCATGTCAAAGTCGTCGCTCATACCGTAGCGTGTGATCATCGCGCGGGCGAGCTTCGTCGCCTGCTCGATATCGTTCGACGCGCCGGTCGTGACGGAGTGGAACACGACCTCCTCCGCGGCGCGGCCGCCGGTCAGCGTTGCGATCTTGTTCTCCATCTCGGTTTTGCTCATAAGATAATGGTTGCCCTCTTCGATCTGCATCGTGTAGCCCAGCGCGCCCGAGGTGCGCGGCACAATGGTGATCTTCTGCACGGGGGCGGAGTGCGTCTGCATCGCCGCCACGAGCGCGTGGCCGATCTCGTGGTAGGAGACGATCTTCTTCTCCTCGTCGGTCATGATGGCGTTCTTCTTCTGGTAGCCCGCAATGACGACCTCAATGCTCTCCTCCAGGTCTGCCTGCGTAGCAAAGCGCCGGCCGTCGCGCACGGCGCGCAGCGCCGCTTCATTCACGATGTTGGCAAGCTCCGCGCCCGAAGCACCGCTCCTGTCTCTTATACACATCTCCGAGCCCACGAGACAGGCAGAAAT
>ENA-OZKX01000491-OZKX01000491.1-human-gut-metagenome-genome-assembly--contig:-NODE-491-length-18900-cov-7.691218_pt1 | contig 18900 bp, 17 predicted proteins | sample MGYA00244831_ERZ653774 | MGnify/ENA primary metagenome ERZ653774 (study PRJEB26926, sample SAMN06165314) | human gut metagenome | biome: ENVO:00009003; feature: ENVO:2100002; material: ENVO:00002003...
TCTACACTCGACTAGTCGTCGGCAGCGTCAGATGTGTATAAGAGACAGGAATAGACTGGAATAGACTGGAATAGACACAATAAAACAAGACCGGGCAGGACCGGCCTGCATCAATCCAGCCAGAATACGGCAAAACTGGCCCCGGCCGTACAGAACCGAATGCCGACCGCAACCACCCGGAAGGCTCGAACAAAAAAATCCGGGCCGCATGTCCATCGACATACGGCCCGGCAGGGATCAAGGCTCCGTCCGATGCGATCTGCGCAGAGGTCCCGCACCGGTCGGACCGACAGCCCGGATGACTATTTCCAGAGGTCGCGCGGATACTTGCCTTCGGCAATCATCTTCTCGATGGCCGCCATCAGGGCCGGTTTGTCCTCCTTGTAGGTGACGCCGTGCCACTGTGCCGTCGAACGCAGCACGCGCAACTCGGCCGTTCCGTCGCCGATGAGCTTGTTGACCATCGTCGGGATGTAGAACTCGCTCTTCAGATTCTCGCGGTTCTGTGCGTACCACGCGCCGAAATACTCCTTTGAATAGGTGAAGTAGTCGGGCGTGAAACCGAAGAGATTCATCGAGACGGGTGTATCCTCGGCCAGTTCCTCGTCGGCGCCGCCGTCGTGGAAGACGATCCGGCCGTCGGCCATGCGCTCGATCTGCGTCCGCTCGACCATCGAAGCGAGGTTTCCCTTCGCGTCGACCGTGCAGACGCCACGCGAGACGGTGCCGTTCTCCGAGAGGGTCCGGTTCAGGTCGTAGGCCACCATGCAGTAGCGGTTCCGGCTGCCGTCAAGCTGCGAGAGATAGTCGCCGATCACCCGGTAGGCCTCGGCTCCGTAGAAATCGTCGGCATTGATGACGGCGAACGGCTCGTGAATCGCCCCGGCCGCCATCATCACGGCGTGGTTCGTACCCCAGGGCTTCACGCGGCCTTCGGGCACGGAGAGCCCTTCAGGCAGGTTTTCAAGCTCCTGATAGACCACCTCCACGGCGATCCGGCCGCCGAAACGATCGGCCGAGAAGACCTCCAGGAACTCCTTGGCAAAGGAGTGGCGGATGACGAAGACCACCTTGCCGAAACCGGCGCGGATGGCGTCATAGATCGAATAGTCGATGATCGCCTCGTTGTTGGGGCCTACACCGTCCATCTGCTTGAGAGATCCGTAGCGGGAACCCATACCCGCTGCGAGAACCAATAATGTGGGTTTTACCATATTTTATTGTTTTTTGACGTTGTGTCTAAACAGATACAAAGTTAGCAATTTCCGATTCCACCTGCAAGCCTTTTCATCAATTTCGGCCGTCGGAACACAAAAAAGTTCCGCCGGGCGAACCGCCAAATAAATTTGGCATTCCGCGTGGCTTATGTTATCTTTGTAGCTGCTATATTCCGCCCGGGTCGGACACTCCGACCAGCGAAGCGGTCGGCACCGCTTCCTGCACGCCGGCTCCGCTTCCGGGCGATCCTACACGATTCGACGCATGGCTTTGTTCAAGAAAATACGCTCCTGGTGGCTCGGGCTGTTCCGCAAGCGGCGCTTCAACATGCTCAACGCCACGGACAACTCCGAGGAGTGGCACATCCACCTCTCGCCCGCGAGCATCTTCGCCGCACTGGTGGCCTTCCTGCTGCTGCTCTTCATCCTGATTCTCTCGCTGGTGGCCTACACGCCCGTACTGGAGTTCCTGCCCGGCTACCGCACCGAGGCTGACCGTTCGCGCGAGAGCCTCGTGCAGAACATCATCCGCCTCGACTCGATGGAGCGCATGCTCAACGACATGATGACCTACAACGAGAACATCTCGCTGATTCTGGACGGCAAGACCCCCGTGGCGCGGTCGCTTCCCGCCTCGGACAGCACGCGCGCGAGCAAGCTGCTCGTCATGCCGTCGCACGAGGATTCGCTCCTGCGCGCCGAGATGGAGGGCGACGGTCCCTACTCGCTTGCCGGAGACGGCACCGCCTCGCGCCGGCAGGTCCGCGAGGCCATCCAGCTGGCACCGCCCGTTGACGGCATCATCACCGACCGCTTCGACATCGCGGCGGGCCGCCTCGGGGTGAAGATAGCCGCCACGGCCGGCGACCGCGTGACGGCCATCGACAACGGCACGGTGGTCATGAGCCTCTGGAGCCCCGAAACAGGGTATGTCGTCTGCGTGCAGCACGCCGCCAACCTGATCTCGGTCTACCGCCACCTCTCGCAGTCGCTCGTCAGCACGGGCCAGACCCTGCGTGCCGGCGATCAGATCGGCTACAACGCCGAAGCGGTGGACGGGGAGGTGCCGCGCTTTGAATTTGAACTCTGGAGCAACGGCAAGCCCGTGGACCCGGAATCATACATCGTCTTCTGACTACAACCCATGAAACAACGACTTGCCATCCTGGGGTCGACCGGTTCGATCGGCGTACAGACGCTCGACATCGTGCGTGAGAACCCCGACCGTTTCGAGGTCCGCACGCTGACAGCCCATCGCAACTGGCAGCAACTGGCCGCGCAGGCCCGGGAGCTCGACGCCGACACCGCGGTCATCGCCGACAGGGAGTGCTACGCGGCCCTGCGCGACGCGCTGGCCGACACTGACACGAAGGTCTATGCGGGCGACGAGGCCGTGGCGCAGGTTGCCGCCGCAGGCAATGTCGACGTCGTGGTGAACGCCCTGGTCGGCTATGCCGGTCTGGCCCCCACGGTCGCGGCGCTCGAGGCGGGCAAGAAACTGGCGCTGGCCAACAAGGAGTCGCTCGTCGTGGGCGGCTCGTATGTCATGCCCCTTGCCCGCCGCCACAAGGCCCCCATCCTGCCGATCGACTCCGAGCACTCGGCCATCTTCCAGTGCCTCGCGGGCGAACGGGCCCCGATCCGGCGGCTGATCATCACCTGCAGCGGCGGCGCCTTCCGCGACCTGCGGCGCGAAGAGCTCGCCTCGGTCACCGTGGAGCAGGCGCTGCACCATCCCCAGTGGAACATGGGCGCGAAGATCACGATCGACTCCTCGACGCTCGTCAACAAGGGCTTCGAGGTCATCGAGGCCCACTGGCTCTTCGGCACGCCCGCGGAGAAGATCGCGGTCGTGATGCACCCGCAGTCGATCGTCCACTCGATGGTCGAATTCGAGGACGGCGCCATCAAGGCGCAGCTCGGCACGCCCGACATGCACATGCCGATCAGCCTGGCGCTGATGTACCCCGACCGGGCCTGCCGTCCGGGCGAGCGCTTCAGCTTCCTCGAGCATCCGCAGCTGACCTTCGCCGAGGTCGACCGCGTGAAATACCCCGCCCTCGACATCGCCTACGACTGTCTGCGGCGCGGCGGCACGGCGGCCTGCACGATGAACGGCGCGAACGAGGCGGCCGTCGCGGCCTTCCTCTCCCGCCGCTGCGCATGGCTCGACATCGTGCGTGCGATCGAATACGCCCTGACGCGCGCGACGTTCGTCTCATCGCCCGACCTTGCGGCCTTCGCCGCCTCGGACGCCGAGGCCCGGGCGCTGGCCGCGGAATACCTCAACAAGTAAACACCTTCCCATGGAACTTATCATCAAGATTCTTCAATTCTTCCTCTGCTTCACGATCCTCGTGGGTATCCACGAGTTGGGACACTTCATCATGGCGCGCGTCTTCCGCATCCGCGTCGAGAAGTTCTACATCTTCTTCGACCCGTGGTTCTCGCTCTTCAAGTTCCGCCGCGGAAACACCGAATACGGACTGGGCTGGCTGCCGCTGGGCGGCTACGTCAAGATCGCGGGCATGATCGACGAGTCGATGGACAAGGAGTACCAGCAGCGCGAGGTGCAGCCCTGGGAGTTCCGGGCCAAACCCGCCTGGCAGCGCTTTCTGGTGATGATCGCCGGCGTGGTGATGAACGTCCTGCTGGCCATCACGATCTACATCGGCATCTGCTACACGTGGGGCGAGACCTACTTCCCGAACGACGAGGCCCGCTGGGGCTACAACTTCAACGAGGCGGGCCACCGGATGGGATTCCGCGACGGCGACCGCTTCGTCTCGATCGACGGCGAGAAGGTCGACGACATCTCCATGCTGCTCAACCAGCTGCTCATCACGGAGAGCGACCGCGAGGTGGTCGTGCTGCGCGACGGGAAGCAGGTGACGCTCCACCTGACCCTCAATGAGCTGATCGACATGCGCCGCGAAAAGGGCTACGAAAACCTCTTCACGCTGCGCATGCCCTTCCTGATCGACAGCGTCGCGGCACCGACGGCCGCCGCCCTGCAGCGGGGCGACGAGATCGTCGCGATCGACGGCGTGCACGACGCCACCTACACGGAATACCGCCGCTACCTCCAGTCGAAGGCCGGGGACACGGTGTCGGTCACCGTCCTGCGCGGCGGCGAGCGCATCGCCGGGCTCGACATTCCGATCTCGGCCGAGGGGACCCTCGGCGTCTTTGCCGACCCGCAGCCCTTCGAGCTGCGCACGCAGCACTACACCTTCTGGCAGGCCATTCCGGCCGGCATCCACAAGACCGGCAAGGTGATCGCCTCCTACTGGGAGCAGCTCAAGCTGATCGTGCAGCCCAAGACGAAGATGTACGAGGAGCTGGGCGGATTCATCGCCATCGGCAGCATCTTCCCCGGCAGCTGGGACTGGCAGGACTTCTGGCTCAAGACCGCCTTCCTGTCGATCATCCTCGCCGTGATGAACATCCTGCCCATCCCGGGGCTGGACGGCGGGCATGCGATCTTCACCTTCTGGGAGATGATCTCCGGGCGCAAGGTCAGCGACCGCGTGCTCGAGGCGGCGCAGTACGTGGGACTCATCATCATCCTCTTCCTGCTGCTCTACGCCAACGGAAACGACGTCTACCGCTTCTTCATCAAATAACGAAACGACACCATGACCGAGCTCGAAAAGATGATGCGCGGGGAGCTGTACGACTACAGCGACCCGGAAGCCCTGGAGCTGAACATCCGGGCACACGAACGCCTCAAACGGCTCAACTCAACCCCCTACCGCGACACGGTGGCCTACCGCGCCGCCCTGCGGGAGCTCATCCCGGGATTCCCCGAGACGAGCTACCTGATCGCCCCCTTCTTCTGCGACTTCGGGTTCCGCACGCAGGTGGGCGAAGGGGTCGTCATCAACTACAACTGCACGTTCCTCGACGGCGGGGGCATCACGATCGGCAACCACACGCTCATCGGCCCCAACTGCCAGCTCTACACGCCGCAGCACCCCATTGACTACGTCGAGCGCCGCCTTCCCGTCGAACGGGGGCTGCGCATCGAGATCGGGGACGACTGCTGGCTGGGCGGCGGCGTGATCGTATGCCCGGGCGTGCGCATCGGCAACCGCTGCATCATCGCGGCCGGAAGCGTCGTGACACGCGACATACCCGACGACTCGCTGGCGGCCGGGAATCCCGCCGTCGTGAAACGCAAACTGCAATAAAAACCGCAAAAAAGAGAACGAGATGGAACAGACTACGGATCGCATCGCCGCCTGTGCCGCCGCGCTGCGCCGTCACCGTTTCGAGGTCGAGACGGTCGCCACGCCCGAAGAGGCCTTCGAGATCATGAAACGCACCATCGGCGAGGAGAAGCCGCAGCTCGTGTCGTTCGGCGACTCGATGACCATGCGCGCAACGGGCATCATCGAGTGGCTGCGCGGGCAGACCGGCATGACGCTGCTCGACGGATTCGACTCGTCGATGCCCCGCCCCGAGCGGCTCGAAATACGCCGGCAGGCCCTGCTGTCGGACCTCTTCGTCACGGGCATCAACGCCGTGACGACGGAGGGAACGCTCCACTGGCTCGACATGGTGGGCAACCGCATCGCTCCGGTGGCCTTCGGACCCCGCAAGGTGATCCTCGTGGCGGGCCGCAACAAGATCGTCGCCGACCGCACCGAGGCCGAGGAGCGCATCCGCCGCATTGCGGCCCCGCAGAACATCGCCCGCCACCCGGGCTTCCGCACGCCCTGCGCCAAGACGGGCGTCTGCATGGACTGCAACTCGGAGGACCGCATCTGCAACACCCGCATGGAGATGCTGCGCTGCCACCCCGCCGGGCGCGTGCTCGTCATACTGATCGACCAGGAACTCGGACTATGAATGCACGGACAAGATACGGGTTCGGCGTGCTGATGGCCGCCGTCCTGATGCTGCTGAACGGCGGCTGCAACGATGCGTCGGAGTATTACTACACAACCACCTACCCCGTTGTGCGGATCGAGGTGACGGTCGAGGTCGAGGAGGAGACCCCCGAGCCGGAACCCGAACCCGAACCGCAGCCCGGTGAGGGAGAAGGCGAAGGGGGAACCGAAACCGACGACGGGACGGGCACCGGGACAGGCTCCGACGACGGGACCAGAACGGACGACGGTACCGGGACAGGCTCCGACGACGGGACGGTCGAGGAGCCGGAGAATCCCCTCGTGACACAGCTCCGCGAGGAGGTGCTGGCCGCCGCACCCGTACAGGCGGGCGGCGTCTACACGCTCGACTTCAAATATGCCGACAGCGGACGGCTCACGGTGCGCCCCGCCGCCGGTGCGGAGACCGTTTCGGGGGGCTTCATGAAACAGCCCGGGGCGACGGCCATCAGCTTCTACTTCGGAGAGCAGGCCTACACGTGCACCGTCACGGCCTACACGAGCGAGGAGGGGTTGCGGCAGGCGCTGCTGACCGTCGATCTCACGGCCGAATACCAGGCGCGCTACCCCGACGCGAAGATCACGCAGGTGCTGCGCAAGGAGTACACCTCGCACCGGCAATAAACCGAACGACACGACGATGGCAAAGGTCAAGAAGGCATTTTTCTGCCGCAACTGCGGTTTCGAGGCCCCGAAGTGGCTGGGGCGGTGTCCCTCGTGCGGCGAGTGGAACACCTTTACCGAGGAGATCATCGCCCGCGAGAGCGGGTCGGTCGCCGCGACGGTCGCCGGACCCCTGCCCGCGTCGCGGCCGCAGCGCGTGCGCGACATCCGCGAGAGCGAGCACCGCCGCATCGACCTGGGCAACGCGGAGGTGAACCGCGTGCTGGGCGGCGGACTGGTGCCGGGGTCGCTCGTGCTGCTGGGCGGCGAGCCGGGCATCGGCAAGTCGACCCTCTCGCTGCAGATCGCCCTCACGGACAACGGCCTCAAGACGCTCTACGTCTCGGGCGAGGAGTCGGCCGAGCAGATCAAGATGCGCGCCGCACGCATCGGCATCGGCAACGACGAGTGCCTGATCTACCCCGAGACGCTGCTCGAAAACATCGTGGCGCAGATCACCGAGCAGCAGCCCGACATCGTGGTCATCGATTCGATCCAGACGATCTACACCGAGCTGATCGACTCCTCGGCCGGCAGTGTCTCGCAGATCCGCGAGTGCGCCGCCACGCTGCTCAAATATGCCAAGTCGACCGGCACGTCGATCTTCCTCATCGGCCACATCACCAAGGACGGCACGATTGCCGGGCCGAAGATTCTGGAGCACATCGTCGACGTCGTGCTCCAGTTCGAGGGCGACAGCAACAACATCTACCGCATCCTGCGCGGCATCAAGAACCGCTTCGGCGCGACGTTCGAGATCGGCGTCTTCGAGATGCTCGACGCGGGGCTGCGCGCCGTGGACAACCCCTCGGAGATCCTGCTGACCCACTACGAGGAGCCGTTGAGCGGCATCGCCGTGGGAGCTGCGGCCGACGGCGTGCGCCCCTACCTGATCGAGGTGCAGGCGCTCGTGTGCGGCGCAGCCTACGGCACGCCCCAGCGCACGGCCACGGGATTCGACACGCGCCGCATGAACATGCTGCTGGCCGTGCTGGAGAAGCGCGTGGGGATGAAGATGTTCCAGAAGGATGTCTTCCTGAACTTCGCCGGAGGTTTCAAGGTCGCCGACCCGGGGCTCGACCTCGCGGTTGCCGCCGCCGTGATCTCCTCCTACTACGACCGGCCGGTCGGTGAGGGCATCTGCTGCGCGGGCGAGATCGGCCTCTCGGGCGAGGTGCGCCCCGCTCCGCGCACGGAGCAGCGCATCAGCGAGGCCGCGCGCCTCGGCTTCCGCCGCATCGTCGTCTCGGGCTACCTCTCCAAGGGGACGAAACGTCCCAAGGGGATCGAGGTCGTCACGATCAACAGCATCGACCAGCTGCCGCGCGCCCTCTTCACGGAGTAGGCGCCGGCGAATCTGCTGCGGAGAGGGCGAGCAACAGGGAAAGCCCCGGACGGCAAGAAGGGTTCCGGACGGCAAAAGAAAAAACCGGACAAGGCCGGGTGACAAGACGAAAAAAAAACCGGACACAAGAATGAGACCGGCGGCATAAAGCCGGAAGACATACCGGGCGGCGGAGAGATACATTCTCTTCGCCGCCCGGTGCGTTACGGAGGGCACGGACGGACGGGAGAGTGCGGACAGGCGGGAGAGTGCGGACAGGCGAGGGCAGACGGAAAGGTGCGGACGGAATTATATCCGGAACGGGCCGAACGATTGCAATCCGCGACATTTCTCGCCACAGCGGGGCGACCCACGGCACCCGGCCGCCATTTTCGGAACGGATCTTGCAACGGGATATCACGCTGCCGCGAGGGTGCGAGACACATCGCGCCGTCCCGGCAGCCGGAGAACTCCGACCGAAAAGGCCCCGAAACAACAAACCGGACCCGCGGGCGATTCACGGCATCCGGTTCGGAGACAAATCGGGCTGAAGAGACGGGGTCACGGCTCCAGACGCCAGGCGAGCTCCTCGTGGACGCAGTCTTCGGCAGGGAGCTTGCCCAGAGAACCGGCCTTGCGGTGCACCGCGAGCCGGTTCTCTTCGTTTTGGCTCCCGACGGCTACACACAGCGCCACGGCTCCCTGTGCCACCAGACGGGCCGCACGCGCGACGAAGGAGGCCGAAGCAGCCTGCCCCGCCGCTCCGGCAATCCCGGCGGCAGGCGCCGCGGAGGTATCCGCCGCGGCGACACTTCGGGCTGCGGCAACAAGCGCCTCCGCCTCGACGGCATTGCGGTGTACGGCCTCCAGCGCCGCATCGACCCACGCAAGCGAAGCCTGCGGCGAGCGGGCGGCAGCCAGCAGCGCCGCATACTGCAACAGCGGCGAGGCCGTTATCCAGCTTCGGAAAAGTTCCGGCAGCACGCCGACACGTGACAGCAGGGCGAAGGAGGCCTCCTCGGCCACCTCGGAGTTGATGATCCCCGCGGCCCAAAACGCCGCTTCGTCCATCGTCACGCGCTCCGGCTGCGCAATGTACAGCGCCGCGAGGCGCAGTTCGCGCACATCCTGCACATAGAGGTAGCGGGCAAAATCATGGTCGGGCGTCTCGGCCCGGGCAATCCGCCGCAGGGTCGGGAGACTCACCCCGTAGTTGAGTCCGTAGGGTTTGCCGCACAGGCACATGGCATCGGCCACGGCACCGTTGCGCTCGCGGCGCAGCTCACCGAGCAGCGCCACCATCCGCGAGGTGAAATCCATCGTGCGGTGCGGTCTTTAGCGGGCAGCCGGCAGGAGCACATTGACCGTGCGGCCGAACTCGAAGACGGGCAGCACCGAGCGGGCATATTCGCGGCCGCCGCAGAGGACCGTGCAGGTGGCGGGATCGGCCACGCGGCACTGGAAGATGCGCTTCTCCTTGACCGGAGCCTCGATCGCCGCAGCGACGGGAGCGCCCGAGGGTTCGATCTGCAACAGCACGATGTCACCCGAGAGGTCGGTGTCGGGCAGCAGTCCCGATGCCGCGCTGAAGCGGCAGAGGATATACTGCTGCTTGTCGGCCTGCGGATAGACGACATAGCGGCGCGTCGAGGTCGAGACGACCCGCTTGCCGAGGAAGAGCTCCAGGTAGGCCTGCTCGAGGCGATCGATCTCGCGCAGGGCGGCATTCAGCCCCTCGCCGAAGACATTCTCGCCGGCTTCGCCCGTGATGAGCTCCAGGCGGTGGCGGCGCAGCGAATAGATGCGGTTGGCCGCATCGCGGGCGGCATCCTCCAGGGCGGGGGTGGACATGTCGGTCTTGTCGGGCTGCAGCCGCGCGAACTCCTCGTCCGATCCGGCGTGCGACACGGCGCGGGTCTCGGCTGCGGCCGGAGCCGCGGCATTGAGGTAGGTCGCGCCGTCGAGCAGCGCGATACGCGCTCCGGTAATGCTCCAGACGGTCCGGTCGCTGAGCGGGGCCCGCACGCCGAGGAACTTCTGCGCATAGCGCGCATAGGGGCCGCAGAGCGTCAGGTCGCGCTCGACGGTGACGTCCACGGCAAGGATCGTCCGCGGGTTCGACACCGTGATGCCGTCGGCGCTCTCCACGGCGCCCTGAACGGCTATGTAGGGATTCTGGGCCGCAGCAGCGCCGCAGACCAGCAGCGCAAGGGCCAAAAGTTGTGCTTTCATACGCGCAGGTTTTTTATCCATAGATGCAAATGTAACGTATTTTCGCGTTTCGTCAAAATTTCAGGTAGAAATCGCGGGTCAGCGCCCGGTACTCCTCCGTGTAGCACTCGTGCGCTCCCGTGCCGACGACCAGCTCGTCGCGGCGGCAGACGGGCGGCGCCGCAGGATCGGGCACGGCGTCGAACAGGCGGAACTCCATGAGCACGCGCCGGGTCTCGCGGCGCGGCGTGGTGCGCACGTCCGTGCGGCGGCAGAGCACGAGCCGCCCGCGGCACTCCGCCAGAAAACGCGCCGCCTCGGCCGTCGGCAGGATCACGGCGAAGCGTCCTCCGGGAGCCAGCAGCCGCACGACGGCATCGCACAACTCCCCGTAGCGGAGCGTCACGGCATGACGCGCCGTCGTGCGCCCCGCATCGGGGCAGGTGAGTGAATCGACGAAATAGGGCGGATTGGAGACGATGCGGTCGAAGCGCTCCCCGGGGCGGTACTCCTGCACGGGGCACTGCACGAACTCCACGCGCGCGGCCCAAGGCGAGGCGGCGGCATTCTCGCGCGCCTGCGACACGTCGTCGACATCGACGCCCGTGATGCGCACGCCAGGCAGCGCCGCGGTCCGCTGGGCCAGCATCAGGGCGATGAGGCCCGTGCCGGTCCCCACATCGAGGATGCGCCGCGCGTCGGCTCCCGCGTCAGCCCAGGCGCCGAGCAGCACGCCGTCGGTCCCGACCTTCATCGGGCAGCGGTCCTGACGGATGGAGAAGTGTTTGAACTGGAACATCGTCTATTCGTTAACGTGCAGGCAGCCGTCGATCCCGGCGCCGAAAAGTGCATAGTCGAATCGCACGGGGTCCGCGGCATCGAACTCCCGCAGCCGGGCGGTGATCTCCTCGACGGCCCGCCAGTCGTTCTGCCGGCGTCCGAGCAGCCCCAGCAGGCGGCCCACCTCGCCGACATGCACGTCGAGCGGCAGGCGGAGCGCCGACATCGGGATGCCGGTCCAGAGGCCGAAATCCACGCCGCGGTCGTCGCGCCGGACCATCCAGCGCAGGAACATGCAGAGCCGCTTGCAGGCGGCACCCCGCCCGATGTCGGAGAGGTGCTTCTCGCAATGCGGCGCATGCTCCGCGGCGAGAAACTCCCGACGGAAAGCCGCCAGCACGGCGGGCAGGCTATCCGTCGCCGCATACTGCGTCTCGAAGAAGGCGCCGAGGCCTCCGTACTGCTGCTCCATGCGGCGCAGCGCCAGCACGAAGTCGCGCAGGTCCGCGCCGTTGAAGGTGCGGTGCACGAATCCGTCGAGGCCGGCAAGCTCCCGCTCCGAGGCATTGCGCACGAAGTCGGCCGGGGCGTCGTCCAGGAAGTGCATCAGGCGGTGCCCGTTGCGGACGATCGTCCGGCGGTTGCCCCAGGCGATCGTCGCGGCCAGAAAGCCCGCAATCTCACGGTCGGCACGCTCCGTAAAGCGGTGCGGCACGGCGATCGGGTCGCAGTCGATGAACTCGGGCCGGTTGTAGCGGTCGTGGAGCCGTTCGAGCAGCTCCCGCACCCCGTCGTCACACGATCCGGCCATCGGACATCGTAATCTTCCGGTCGGCCATCGCCGCAAGCCCCTCGTCGTGGGTGACGATGACGACGGTCTGACCCAGTTTGTCGCGCAGCTCGAAGAAGAGGCGGTGGATCTCGTCGCGGTTGTGCGTGTCGAGGTTGCCCGACGGTTCGTCGGCCAGCAGCACCGCCGGGGAGTTGATGAGCGCCCGGGCGATGGCCACGCGCTGCTGCTCGCCGCCCGAGAGCTGCCCGGGCTTGTGATCGCGGCGCGCCGTGAGGTTCATCATGGCGAGCAGCTCCGCGGCGCGGCGCTCGACCTCGGCCCGCGGGCGCCGCCCGATCAACCCCGGAATGCAGACATTCTCGAAGGCCGTGAATTCGGGCAGCAGGTGGTGGAACTGGAAGACGAAGCCGATGCGCTCGTTGCGGAAGGCCGACAGCGCCTTGTCGCCCAGCGCGAAGACGTCGCGGCCGTCGATCTCGACACGCCCCGCGTCGGGACGCGAGAGCGTGCCCATGATCTGCAGCAGCGTCGTCTTGCCGGCGCCGCTCGCCCCGACGATCGAGACCACCTCGCCCGCCGCGACCTCCAGCGAGACCCCCTTGAGCACCTCGAGCGTGCCGAAGCGCTTGTGTATGTCCGTTACACGTATCATTGACGGAAATCGTATTTGTCCTCAAGCTGCCGCAGCACGCGGTCGATCCGCCCTGCGGCACCCTTTCCGAGCTGTGCGGCTGCGGGATCGGGCGCCCAGCCCTTCTCGATCTGCCGGGCGAAGCGGTCCACGTCGGCATAGCAGCCCGCCATGTCGCGCAGCAGCTCGCCGTCGCGCACCGACGCCATCACGCCCGAGGCACAGAGCACCTGCCACGCCTCGTCGCGCAGCACGGGCGTGACCGGCGCACGCAGGGTCATCGGATTCGTCGTCGGCGAGGTGGCCGACAAGCGGTTGTCGGCTGCTCCGGCACGCGGCTGCAGCTCCTGTCCGCCACGCATCAGGCCGCGACAGGCCATGCCGACCGCGGCACGGTTTGCGGTCAGCTCTTCGTAGACCGCCTGCATCGCCCCGCGCACCTGCCGGGACTCCTGCCAGCGGCCGATCAGCGCGGCACCGAGGAGCGTCAGGGCCGTGCCGAGGATCACCACCGACAGCCGGCACAGATAGCCGCGCCACGTCCATCCGCCATCCCCCGTCGACCGCTCTGCGGGACGTTTTTGCGGGGTTGCGGGGCGCTTGGGCGGCTCCGCGGCGCGGCGCGGGGTATTCGTCCGGCGGTCGTTCGCTGCCGCATTGCGCGGGGCGGCACTCTTCCTATCGTTCCGCTCTGCACTCCGCTGCGGCGCAGCGCCCCGGTGCTCACTGGCGGCGCCAGCCGGACGCTGCGGGGCGGCACCCTTCTGCCGCTCCGGCGCTGCGGGCCTTTGCGGTGCGGAGGCCCCTTTCTGCTGCGCGGCGGACTTCGATCCGGACGGTTCCGCGGCAGGCTTCTGCTGCGCGGCGGGCTTCGATCCGTACGGTTCCGCGGCAGGCTTCTGCTGCGCAGCGGGCTTTGATCCGGACGGTTCCGCGGCAGGCTTCGGCTGCACGGCGGGTTCCGCCGTGCTCTTTTGGGTCGGTTGTGCGGCCAGATCGCGCGGAGCCGGAGCTGCCGCTGTCGCGACCGGAGTTACCGGTGCTACGGCATCGGATGCGGGCTGCTCGGCAGCAGCCGTCCCGCGGGCCGCATGTTCGGGTTGCGTGGCCAACTCCGCCGGAGCGGCGGCTGCGCTTTCAGTTTGTGCGGCCGGCTCCGCCGAAGCGGCGACCGTATTGCGGTGCGACGGACGGCGATGCCGGCGTCGCGGGGTCGGAGCATCATGCACCGCACCCTCGAGTTGGGGCTCCTGCGGGCTCTCCGTTCTCTTTTCATTTTCCATCTCCATGTCTCATTTTTTCGTAAAGGCGGAACAGACGCACCGTATCGGCCGCCTCGCGGACGTCGTGCACGCGCAGAATCGAGGCGCCCTGCCGCAGGCATTCCCAGCCGAGAGCCACCGTACCGGCCAGCGATTCGGCAGGCGTCGCATCGAGCGCCCTGTAGATCATCGACTTGCGCGACACGCCCGCCAGCACGGGATAACCCAGTGCGCAGAGGCGGTGCAGGCCGGCCAGCAGCTCGTAGTTCTGTTCCAGGGTTTTGGCGAAACCGAAACCCGGATCGAGGATGATCCGTGCGCGGCTCACGCCCGCCGCCAGCAGCTGCCCGCAGCGGCGTTCAAAATAATCGACCACCTCGGTCACGATGTCGCGCCGGTAATCCGTCAGGGACTGCATCGTCCGGGGATCGCCCTGCATGTGCATCGCCACGTAGGGCACGCCCAGACGTGCCACCGTCGGCACCATCCGCGGATCAAGCTCCCCGGCCGAGATGTCGTTGACCGTCACCGGACCGAACTCCGCGACGGCCCGCTCGACCACCTCGCTGCGGAACGTGTCGACCGAAACGGCCGCACCGGGCGCCACGCGCCGCACCGCTTCCAGTCCGAGGGCCACGCGCCGCCACTCCTCCTCCACGGGCACCTCGTCGGCTCCCGGACGCGACGAGTAGCCGCCGATGTCGATGATCGCGGCCCCCTCGTCCACGATCTCGCGGGCTCGCTGCTCGACCGCCTCGCGCGTCGTGCGGCGGCTGTCGGCATAGAACGAATCGGGCGTGACGTTCAGGATACCCATCACGCACGGCTGCGAAAGGTCAGGCATCGGTGCGGCGGAGTTCATGGGCTTCATGGCGGAATCGCTGGTCGAGGTCGGCGACGGCGGGTTCGAGGTCCGTCTCCAGGATGTTGACGATCGTGTAGTCGGCCCGGGCGCAGAGCGTGTCGTCGTCCGCCTGCGCGGCGATGCGGCGGCGCACCGCCTCCTCGTCGCAGCGGTCACGCCGGCAGGTGCGCCGCACGCGCAGCTCGACGGGCGCCAGCACCGCCACCGTGCGGTCCACGGCGTGCTCCAGCCCCGCCTCGAAGAGGATGGCGCTCTCCAGAATGACGTAGTCGCCCGGCTGCGCCGCGGCCCACGCCTCGAAGTCGCGCAGCACGGCCGGATGCACCAGGGCGTCGAGGTCCGCAAGGGCCTGCGCATCGCGGAAGACGATGTCGGCCAGGTAGGCCCGGTCCAACACCCCGTCGCGGAAGGCTCCGGCGCCGAAACGCGCCTCGATGGCCGGCCGCAGCGTCGTCGCCATCAGCCGCTTGGCCTCCGTATCCGAATCGTAGACCGCGACGCCGCGCGCGGCAAACAACCGGCAGACCGTGCTCTTGCCGCTGCCGATACCGCCCGTAATGCCCACCTTCATCATTGCTTTCCGAGTTTACGGGGGTCGTCGATCTCGGGAACCGAGCGGATCGAGACCACCTTGATATCACTGAACTTCAGCGAAATGGCACTCTGCAGCGACTGCGGATCGAGAACCAGCTTGCCCTCGTGTCCCTCCTCCTGCGAACGCGTATAGCGGAGGTCCGACAGCGGAATGTGCAGCGTCTTGTTCATGTAGACGCGGTAGCCGAACAGGTTGGTGCCCACGCCTTCGACCACGCACGTAACCTCGAACGGCACGCCGTCGACATCGACGCGCACGGTCTGGTCCGTCGTATAGGTGTAGCTCAACTTGGCGATATACCACAGGATGAACGACGCAACGAGCAGCGCCAGAAAGACCGGCGAGACGTAGCGGTGCACCCACTTCAGCAGATTCTCCATAATCATAGGTGTGTCTCCGTTGTAAACTTCCGCAAAGTTAAAAATAAAACGGACTGCGTCAAAAGGCGCAGTCCGTTTTTATGCAAAATGCGAAGTGAGAGCCTATTTGGTCTCGTCGTCGATCTTGGCACGCTTCGTCATCAGGTCGTAGGCCATGGGCGTAGCGATGAAGATCGTTGCGGCGGTACCCAAAACGACACCGACCGTCAGCGCGAAGATGAAGCCGCGGATGGTCTCGCCGCCGAAGAAGAAGATTGCCAGCAGCGTGACGAGCGTCGTACCCGACGTATTGATCGTGCGCGAGAGCGTCGAGTTGATGGCGTTGTTCACGTTCTCCTTGAGGTTGCGCTTCGGGTAGAGACCCTGGTACTCGCGGATACGGTCGAAGACCACCACCGTGTCGTTGATGTCGTAACCGATGATCGTCAGGATCGCGGCGATGAAGGCCTGGTTCACCTCGAGGTTGAAGGGCAGGATGCCGTAGAACATCGAGAAGAGACCGATGATGAAGAGCGCATTGACCGCCAGGGCCAGCGTGGCGCCCGTAGCCCACTGCCAGCGCTTGAAGCGGAAGTTGATGTAGAGACCGATGGCGATGAGCGAGAAAAGCACCGAGTAGATGGCGTTCCAGGTCATGTCCTGTGCGATCGAGGGGCCGATCTTGTCGGCCGTCAGGATACCGTTGGCGTCGGTCTGCGTGTTGCGGAACTGCTCGAAGGTGATGTCGTAGGAGTAGAGCGGCTTCAGGGCATCGTAGAGAATGCGCTCCACGTCGCCCGTGGCCTCGTCCGACGTATCGTCATAGCGGTACTGCGTCACGATGCGCATCTGGTTCTCGTTGCCGTACTGCTTGACCTCGAAGCTGACCGATGCGGCGTCGGCATCGGGCTGCTGTGCGAAGATCTGTGCGAGGTTGTGGCGCACGTCCTCGGCCGACACGGCCTTGTCGAAGCGCACGACGTAGGCGCGGCCGCCCGTGAACTCGGCGCCGAGGTTCAGACCGCGGACGAAGAACGAGATGCACGACAGGACGATCAGCACGGCCGTCACCGCATAGCTGATCTTGCGCAGGCGGATGAAGTCCACGTGCGTGTTGCTGAGGAAGTTCTCCGACCACTTGTGCGAGAAGGAGATGTTGCCCCAGCGGTTCACGATCCACTCGATGAGCAGGCGCGTGATGAAGACGGCCGAGAAGAACGAGGTGATGATACCGATGATCAGCGTCGTGGCGAAGCCCTGTACCGGACCGTTGCCGAAGACGAAGAGGACGATACCGGTGATGATCGTCGTCAGCTGGCCGTCGATGATGGCCGAGTAGGCCTTCGAGAAGCCGTCCTTGATGGCCAGCGACAGCCCCTTGCCGCCGCGCAGCTCCTCCTTGATGCGCTCGTAGATGATGACGTTGGCATCCACGGCCATACCCATCGTCAGGACGATACCGGCGATACCGGGCAGCGTCAGCACGGCGCCAAACGACACGAGCACGCCCATGAGCAGGAAGACGTTGGTTAGCAGGGCCACGTCGGCCATCCAGCCGGCCGTCTTGTAGAAGAGGCCCATGTAGAGCAGTACGAGGATGAAGGCGATCACGAACGAGAGCATGCCCGCATTGATCGACTCCTGACCCAGCGAGGGACCGACGACCGTATCCTGGATGATCTTGGCCGGAGCGGGCACCTTACCCGACGAGAGGACGTTGGCAAGGTCCTTGGCCTCCTGGATGGTGAAGCTGCCCGAGATGGTCGAGATGCCGCCGTCGATCTTCGTCCGCAGCACGGGGGCCGAATAGACGTAGCCGTCGAGGACGATGGCCACGCACTTGCCGACGTTCTCGCCCGTCAGGCGCGACCACTCCTGGGCGCCCTCGGCGTTCATGTGCATCTCCACCTCGGCCTCGGCGCCGCGCTGTGCATAGCGCTCGACGGCCTCCGTGACGACGCTGCCGTCCAGCGGCGCCTTGCCGTCGGGCGTGGTGACACGCAAAGCATAGAGGTAGTAGCGGCCGCCGATGTTGTCGTCACCCTTGACGCCCCACCGGAAGATGACGTCCGCAGGGAAGAGGTTGCGCACGGCGGGATCAGCCAGGTAGGCGTTCACCGCCGCGATGTCGGCCTTGAATGCCGCACCGATGGCGCCGCCGCCGGCATAGTAGGGATCGAGCACGGCAAAGAAGGGGTTGCGCTCGCGGTCGTAACGCTGCATCTGGGCGGCGTCGGTCATCTCCGTCGTGTCGCTGCCGACCTCGGCGAGCAGCTCCTCACCGGCAGCGGCGGGAGCCGTTGCGGCAGCCTCGGCGGCGGGAGCCGTCTGCTCCTCAACGGCGGCAGCGGCCTGCTCCTCGACGCGGCCGCGGAGCAGGTTGTCGACCTGGCTCAGCACGGGCAGCAGCTCGCGGGCGTCGTAGCAGAGCCAGAACTCCAGCGAGGCGGTACCCTGCAGCAGGTCGCGCACGCGCTGCGGCTCCTTCACGCCCGGCAGCTCGACCAGGATGCGGTGCGAGTTGGGCAGACGCATGATGTTGGGCTGCGTGACTCCGAAGTGGTCGATACGGCTGCGCAGCACGTTGAACGATGCGGCGATGGCCGCCTCGGTCTCGCGCTTGAGGACCTTCTCGACGTCGGCATCCGAGCTTTCGAGCGTGATGTCGCTGCGGTCGGGGCTCACGAAGATCTCGGCGATGGGACGACCGCCCGACAGCCGCTCGTAGGCCTTCACGAAGTCGCCGATGTAGTCGTTCGAGGTACCGGCCTTGAGCGCGGCGTTCGCCTCGGCGATGGCCTCGATGAAGGTCGGATCGTTCTGGCTGTCACCGGCAAGCGCCTTGACCACATCCTCGACCTGCACCTCCAGCATGACGTTCATGCCGCCCTTGAGGTCCAGACCCAGGTTGAGTTCCTTCTCCTTGCACTCCTTGTAGGTGAACTTCTTGAATCCGAGGTTGAAGACCTGCAGATTCTGCACCGAGTCGAGGTAGTGCTGTTCGGCCGTGGAGCGCTCCTCGAGCGGGAACTGCTCGGCGTACTCGGCCGCCTTCTTCTCGACGCTTCTCGTCTTGAACGTGAACGAGAGCTGGTACACGCACGCCAGCGCCAGCAGCACCGCGACGAGTTTGATAAAACCTTTACTTTGCATTGGAATGATAAAAATTTGTTATTGTTTGTTTGATTTATCGTCCTTGCGCACAATAGCACGCAAAGATAGAAAAAAAGAATCAAATTTCGGAATATCGCTGTCAAGAATCTGTCTCTTATACACATCTCCGAGCCCACGAGACAGGCAGAAAT
>ENA-OZKX01000511-OZKX01000511.1-human-gut-metagenome-genome-assembly--contig:-NODE-511-length-18576-cov-5.668322_pt1 | contig 18576 bp, 10 predicted proteins | sample MGYA00244831_ERZ653774 | MGnify/ENA primary metagenome ERZ653774 (study PRJEB26926, sample SAMN06165314) | human gut metagenome | biome: ENVO:00009003; feature: ENVO:2100002; material: ENVO:00002003...
AGAGGACGGGGCCGGAGACGGCTAAATCAATTTGCGAAAGAATCTTGACGGTACCGCGTTGTCAACGATGTCGCTCTCTTGCGCTGTGAACATGTAGTAGATAGGCAAGAACTAGTAGGCGTAGATGCTCATTCCGTACACTAAAGACGCTTCTAATGGATCGCCCTGCTGGCCAGAATCATCCCGGAGAGGTCTTTAAGGGTAAAGACCTCGAAGTAGAGGAACAACGGTCGCTTGTTCTCTTGTAGGCGTGCCTGCGGCGATTAATGTTCTCAATCTATTTGTGTTCAACCGCTCTTCGAAAAAGAGATGCTGCGGTATGATGTTCTAAATAAAAAACGAAGGCCTGCTATAGACCATTGTTTTGCAAGGGGGTTCCTTCCTAACGGAGGGCATCCCCTAGTTTAATTTAGATGGAATTTGGGGCCGACCAACCGTATTCCTGATCATTGCCCTGTTGGGTTGTTGATCATTACGGTAAGATTCTCTCAGTGAAGCGTCGCGGACTCTACGTGAGGCGATGACAAAGGAGGGTCGTTGCTCGGTATTCCGGCAATGGCCCTTTAACGTTTCAGCGGCGCCTGGATGCTGTCGCGGATGCCGCCATTGTCGCTGGAACACGCGATACAGGGCCTCGTTTTCCGGAAGTGCGGGGAAAAATCGAAAACCGCAGAGCACAATGCCTTTTTGAGAACAAAACCGCAGGTCGCTGAAGGCCAAAACCGGGGCCTGGTCGGCAGATCTCGGATTTTCCCCGCACTTCCGGATGGCATTTCGCGGAAGTATGCGGCAAATCCCGTAGCCCCTGAGCACACCGCCTATTCGAGTAAAGAAACCGCAAGTAGTTGCGTTGTCGCTTCGTGTGTGCTCGGCATGTTTGATATTTGCCGCATACTTCCGGTTTTATCCCCTTGATTCCCTTTCCTTGAGTGTTACAAACCCTTGCTTGACTATATATAAAGTCTATAATCAAAGAAAAACTCTGATATACCTTTTTAAAACAATGAAAGGAATGTTGAGTGCCATGCTTTGCCAGTTCACTTTTAAGAATTATCGGTCCTATCGCGACGAAGCGGAGCTTTCCATGCAAGCGACGCCGATGAAGGAGTTTGAGCGTTCCCTCATCGAGTGTCCAGACGGGCAGAGTTTCCTTCCGGTGGCTGCGGTGTACGGGCCCAACGCCGGCGGTAAATCTAACCTGCTCGAGGCTCTCGATTACGTTCGTTCGGCGGTGGCCAGACCGATCAGATTACTGTCTGCCAGCGCTGATGCGCCAGAGGGTGATCGTCCTTCGATACCCCGTTGTTCTGCGTTCGGGTTCGATGACGTGTCTGTTGCCGAGCCCACCGAGTTCGAGCTCTACTACCGCGCGGGTGAGCATGAGTATCGCTATGTTCTGTCAGTACACGCCGATGAGATTGTGTCCGAAGGGCTGTGGCGGCGCAAATTGGGGGCTTCGCGCACGGCGATGCTGTTCGAGCGCGAGGGTACAGAGGTTTCGCTCGGTCCCACGCTGCGCAAGCTTGTGACGGCAGCGAAGTTCAACCCTAGTTTGCCGTACCTGTCGTTCCTCTGCATCAACTTCGATGCGCCGGTGGTCCAGGAGGCGGCCAGCTGGTTTCTCGACGCAGTGTTTCTGAACTATAACAGTTTCTATCTGGAGCGGATGCTCGAGCAAATGCTCGACGAGGGCGACTCGCGCGAGGTCACGCGTTTTTTGCGCGCCGTTGATGTGCGTATTGATGGCTTCAGAGTGGAGAGGGCGCCGGAGTGGCGCGGCAAGCGCGTCTTCGTGAGGCACGAGGTGGGCGGCAAGGCGTACGAACTGCGTTTATCCGAGGAATCTGCCGGAACCCAGAAGCTCATGGGGTTGGCTGCGTATCTGATGATAGCGCTTGAGCGTGGTGGCACCGTTGTGGTAGACGAGCTCGACGCCAAACTGCATCCGAAGCTTCTCCGCTATGTGATTCTGCTGTTTAAGGATCCTGAGGTTAACAAGAGTGGCGCGCAGCTCATCTTCTCGTCCCAGGATGTGTCAACAATGCGAAACGATGTGTTCCGCCGTGACGAGATATGGTTCGCTGCGCGCGGCGAGGGGGAGGCGAGTCAGCTGTGGTCGCTCGCCGATATCCACGAGGCTAACGGCAACTTGGTTAGCAAGAACGCGGCTTTCGACAAGCAATACCTGTCCGGTCGCTACGGCGCCGATCCGTATCTCACCCGCATCGAGGAGTGGGATTAGCATGGTGGCGAAGAAGTCGAAGGGCTGGCGTAGCGGCAAGCGCGAGGGCCGCTCGCGCATGGTTCAGATGACGCGTCATCTCGTGGTGAGCGAGGGCAAGGAGACCGAGCCTCGCTACTTTGAGGGTGTGCGTGCGGCGTTGGGCTCGGCGAACGAGCGCAAGGTTGCCATTGTCGTTAAGGGGACCGGCAAACACACGCTTGACCTGCTTGACTTCGCCGTCGAACACTGCCGCTATGCGCCCGAGACGTTCGATCACGTGTGGCTCGTGTATGACAAGGATGACTTCCCTGCGTCCGACTTTGACGCGATGGAGTGCAAGTGCAACGAGCTCTCTGATGGTTCGAGGACCTTCCACGCGTTGTGGTCCAACCCCTGCTTCGAGCTGTGGCCGCTTCTGCACTTTCGCTACACGACCTCGCATATGTCCGCATCCGACTGCCAGCATGCCCTCGCGCAGTAGATGTCGAAGAACTTGGGCATCGAGTACCGCAAGAACCTGGACGGGATGTTTGGGGCAGTGGATGATAGGCGAGGCGAAGCATTGCAGCGTGCTGGGCGCCTCGTCGCGTACCATAGGGAACTGGGTAACATTAAGCCATCTGCGCAAAACCCTGCAACTAAGGTGGGCGAAATTTTCGATGTAATCGGGCCGTATCTGGTTGGCTAGGCGAGTCGCTGGATTGGCTTTCCGGTTAGTGCGATTGGCGGATTGTACTGCGCTATTGCGAGTCCGGTGCGTAGGAGAAGTGCGGGGAAAATCGAAACTCGCCGAGCACACCCCAATTTTTGGCAACAAAACCGCAGATCGCGGATGCCCAAAACAGGGGCCTGGTCGACAGGCCTCGGTTTTTCACCGCACTTCCGGATTGGGCGCTCATTTAGCACTCTCGTTGTCCCCACATCCTCTAAAAAAGTTCTTAAAACAGCCTTAAAGGCGTTCCAGCTCGCGTTGACAGCGTAAAATACGCATGTTTGACTATGACAGAAGTGGATTTTAGAGGAGGGGTGCGCCATGGAGGTGCTGGTTGTTGGCAACACCGCATATGTTGACGATGACTTTTGCGCCAAGGCGTTCCCCGGGGACCATGTCCAGGTCGTCGCTGCCGCGGAAGCGCGCCGCGACGAGTCATCGCCCCATGCCTCGTGGAAAGAGCTTCTGCAACACCTGGATCAGGCCTACGAGTTCGACCGCATGGTCTACCTATCCAATTACCTTACCCCGCATACCGATACCGTGGGCGATATCGAGACGCTGCGCTCGGTCTTTCGTGCGTGCGCGGGTCGCCGGGTCCAACTGCTGTATGTAGCGGGGCCCGCGGGTGCCGAGGGTGCCGCCGATGCTGCGGGGCGAACGGGCAAGGGCATTATTGCCCGCGCGGCAAACGACCTGTGCCGCTACTACGCTGCTCGCGATGGCGTTCAGACCAAGATCCTGCGCGTGCCCTTCCTGTACACTGCCTCCGCCGCGCTGGAAGATCCGTTTTTGGTGCCGCTGTTCGATGCGTGCTCAACCGGATCGGTCGCTCTGCAGGGCGCGCAGGATGCGGCGTTTCCCCTGCTGTGTGCCGAGGAGCTTGCGGTGCTGGTTCGCCGCATCTTTGATAGCTGGGATGCCTCTTTTGAGACGCTCGACGTTGCCGATGCCTTCCATCACACTGCGGGTGAGGTGGGCGACGCCCTCATGGCGCTGTTCCCAGGGCTCTCAGTTGCCTATGGCGATTCTGCCGGCTACTCCTTGCCCGCCAGCGACGTCGCTCGCGTGCGCTATGGCTGGTTTCAGCGCTACGACTTGCTGCGCGATCTTTCGACCATTCAAGCGCGTTGGGATGCTGGCCGCGCAAAGAAGGTCAACCCCTTGCGCGCCACCATCGACCGCATCCAAATGCGCACGCTGCCTATTAAATGCCTGGAGACGGGCGTTGCCTGGGTCCTGTTCGAGGTGCTGGAGCACCTGTTCTCCCAATCGGCCCAGCTCAACGTGCTCGATTATCGCCTGCTCTACGTGGTGCTGATCGGCACGCTGTATGGCTTGGACTTTGGCCTGGTTGCGGCGCTGCTGGCGTCGGTGGGTTTGGCCGCGAGCTACTTTACTCAGTACGGCTATACCTTCCAGGGTCTCTTTTACGAGCCGTCCAACTGGCTGCCGTTTATTGCGTACTTTGTGGTGGGTGCCGTGTGCGGCTATGTGCAGCTGCGCAACAGCGAAGCCATTAGGGCGGAGCGCGATCAAAACGAGCTCGTGCGTAATCGCAATACGTTCCTCACACAGCTTTACCACGACGCGATCGAGGACAAGCGCGCGTACAGGCGCCAGATTGTGGGTCGCCACGACAGCTTTGGCAAGATCTTTGCCGTGACGCAGGAGCTCGACGTGCTCAACCCGCGCGACATCTATCGCAAGTGCTGCGAGCTTTTGGGCGAGATCCTCGAGAACGATTCGGTGGCGATCTACCATGTTTCGGGCGGGGCATTTGCACGCCTGGTGGCAGCAAGTCCCGCGATTGCCGAAGATGCCGCACGCTCGCTCACGCTTGAGCAGCTTGCACCTCTTTTGGGCGACGGGGGTCACTCGAACCTGTGGGTGAACCGCGAGCTGACGCCGGGGCTTCCCATGTTTGGATACACGATCGAGCGCGACGGGGCACCCGCCGTGCGGATCTTTGTGCGTAGTGCGGCCGAAAACCAAATGACCCTCTATTATCAAAACCTGTTCCGCATCTTGTGCGGGCTGGTTGAAAGCGCGCTGGGCCGTGCCTTTGACTACGAGGCGGTGGCGCAGGATAAACGCTGCGTTGACGGCACTTGCGTACTCAAGCAGGCTGCCTTTGGCCAAGAGCTCGCGGCGGAGCAGGCGCTGGCAGATAGCAAGATGGGGAGTTTTTTGCTCCTGCGCGTGGTACCGGGCATGGAGCCTGTCGGTGAGCTGGTGGGCGCAATTGGGTCGGCAATCCGCGAGAGCGACGCGGCGGGCTTGGTCGACGGCAACGTGCTCTACCTGCTTATGCGCCAGGCAAAGGCGTGCGATCTGCCCATTATCCGCGAGCGCCTGAGCGCAAAGCAGATTGCGGTGGAGCCCGTCGACGGCGAGGACATCGTGGAGCTGCTGCAGCACATCTCTTACACCGGTGACGGTGAGGGGAGTGCCGCTTGATCTCGCTTGTCGTTGCTGCCGTCTTGCTGCTGATTCATGCGCTGGTTTGCCTGATGCTGTGGACGCTCATGAAGCTGGGCCTGCTGCCGGTGCGCGGACACATGCTGGCTGTGATAGTGCTGGTGCCGCTGTGGGGCCCGTTGCTGGTGGTTCTGCTATCGGTCCGCGGCGCGGTGTTTGGCGAGGGGCTGAAAGAGTCTGCGTTGGAGTCGCTGCGCTTTAACGATGACCTGCATCGCAGTATGTCGGTACCGAGTGGTGAGGACGATGCAGGCGTAGTGCCGCTCGAGGAGGCGCTCATCGTCAACGACCCGGCATACCGGCGCCGCCTAATGCTCTCCATGCTCACCGAGGAGCCCGACGCTTACCTGGCGCAGCTGCAGGCGGCTAAGCTTAACGACGACGTTGAGGTGGCGCACTATGCCGCGACGGCGGTGGCGCAGATCTCCAAGGAGTCCGACCTTAAACTGCAGCAGCTGGAGCGTGCCTTTAAGACGGACCCGAGCGCGCAAAACCTCAACGAATACTGTGATTTTCTTGGTGAATACTTGGGCTCGGGCTTGGCCGAGGGGCGCGTGGCTCAGATTCAGCGCCAACAGTACGCGCGTCTGCTTGCGCGTCGCTGCGAGCGCGAGGATACCCTTGAGCTGCGCATTCGATACGCGACGGCGCTGGCCGATGTCGGACAGATCGACGAGGCACAGACCGTGACCGACCAGCTGGTGCTCGACGTGCCCGAGGAGCAGGAGGTTTGGATGCTTTGCCTGCGCCTGGCCGTGATGCGCCGCGACGGTGACGAGGTTCACCGTGTGATCGATGCGATTGACAAGCAACATGTGTATTTGAGCGCCGACAACCGCGAAAAGTTGGCGTTTTGGCGCGACGGGGAGGAGGTCGGATGAGCGTGGCGCAACATATCCGCGACCGTGCAGGCCGCTTTCGTTGGATGGGACTCCTCGTGGTGTGGGCGGTCTTTATTGCCATGGCCGCCGTGCTGCTGGTGGAACGTGCCGGCGTGCAGTACAGTGCGGGTCAGCATAAGCTGGGGATGCTTGCCGCCAACGATGCGGTGCCTGCCTCCTCGGCAATCTTTGGCCAAAAGCCCACGTGCCTGGTCATTACCGATTCCGATCAAGCGGGCGTCGAGGACGTAAAGGAGCAGTTCGACCAGATCCTGCTCGACATGAAGATCGCGCACCGCGACGTTGACCTTGCCCTGGATGGCGCGGATGCCATTCCCTCGCTGACCTCCTTCGATCGCGTGATTTTGCTCATGCCGTCGCTCGATGGGCTCAGTACGCACCTGAGCGACATTATGAGTTGGGTGAGTGCCGGCGGTTCGCTTATGCTCGCCATGCCGCCGGATAACTCGAGCTATCTGCAAGTGATTGCCTCCAAGCTTGGCATTGAATCGGCCGGATATGACTATGTAAAAGCCGAAAGCATTGTGCCGAGCGAGGACTTTATGCTGGGCGGGGGAGAGCGCTACGAGCTCTCGGACCCCTTCGATTCTTCGCTCTCGGTTTCATTGCGCGAGACGGCGCACGTATGGGCAAAGACCGGTGACACGGGCACGCCGCTCATTTGGTCTAACGATTGCGGTAGCGGACGCACCGTGGTGTGCAATATCGGTATCTACGACAAGGTCATGCGTGGGTTCTATGCTTCGGCCATAAGCTTGCTGGGTGATGCCACGGCCTATCCGGTCATCAACAGCGCCGTGTTCTATTTGGACGATTTTCCTAGCCCCGTGCCCTCGGGCGATGGTACCTATATCAAGCGTGACTACGGCCTTTCCATTGCCGATTTTTACACCAAGGTCTGGTGGCCCGATTTGCAAAAGCTCGCGCAAAAATACGGCATTCGCTATACCGGCGTGATGATCGAAAACTACGAGGACGCGGTCAACCAGACCGAGCCCGCGCGCCAACCCGATACCACGCAGTTCCGCTATTTTGGCGGCATGCTGCTGCAGATGGGCGGAGAGCTGGGCTTTCACGGCTACAACCATCAGCCTCTGGCGCTCTGGGATACCGACTATGGCACGCTGTACGTCTACAAGACCTGGAAGAACAAAGAGACGCTCGTCGCTTCGCTCAACGAACTTATCGCCTTTCAGGACGAGGTGCTGCCCAATGCGCACGGCTCGGTCTATGTGCCACCGTCGAATATCCTTTCGGCCCGTGCGCGCAAGCTTATCGGCACCGACGTTCCGCGCATTAAGACTATCGCCAGTACGTATTTTGAGGATGGCACTGACCTGCCGTACGTGCAGGAGTTTGGCGTGGCGAGCGATGGCATTGTGGAGCAGCCGCGTATTGTCTCGGGCGGCATGGTCGACGATTCCTACATGCGCCTGGCTGCCGTGTCCGAGCTCAACATGCACTACGTGAGTACGCACTTTATGCATCCGGACGACCTACTGGATCCCGATCGCGGCGCTAGGGAGGGCTGGGAGGTCTACAAGGGCGGCCTGACCGACTACCTGGACTGGCTTACCAAGTCTGCGCCCGACCTGCGGCGCCAGACCGGTTCGGAATGCTCGGGCGCCATCCAACGTTTTTCGTCCGTGACGGTGGGCGTGGACACAGGCGCGGATGCCTGGACAATCAGCCTGGGCAATTTCCACGACGAGGCGTGGCTCATGTTCCGTGCCAACAACGGCGAGCCGGGTGCAGTCACGGGTGGCGAGATTACGCATCTGACGGGCGATCTGTACCTGGTTAAAGCCACGGACAAGACGGTGACCATTGCACGCAAGGAGGGTGGCGACAAATGAGAATCTGCTTGGTACTCGAGGGTTGCTACCCCTATGTGCACGGCGGCGTATCTACCTGGATGCATGGCTATATCCAGGCCATGCCCGAGCACGAGTTTGTGCTGTGGGTGATCGGCGCGCATGCTGCCGACCGCGGCAAGTTTGTCTACGAGCTGCCCGGCAACGTGGTCGAGGTGCACGAGGTATTTCTGGACGATTCCCTGCGCCTATCGGGCGAGCAAGAAGAGGCCGACTTTTACGCCCGCGAGCGCGAGGCGCTGCGCCGCCTGGTATCGCTCTCCAATCCGGACTGGGACGTGTTGTTCGATATCTTCCAGCGCCGTCGCGTGCATCCGCTCTCGTTTTTGCAGAGCCGGACGTTTATGGATATCTTTCGCGACGTGTGCCTGGCCGAGTACCCATACACGCCCTTTGCCGATGCATTCCACACCATGCGCTCCATGCTGCTGCCCGTGCTCTACCTTCTGGGCAGCGAGGTGCCGGTGGCCGATGTGTACCACGCCATCTCGACCGGCTACGGCGGCCTGCTCGCCTGCCTGGGCTCAAGCGTTCACCATGCGCCGGTGCTGTTGACCGAGCATGGCATCTACACCCGCGAGCGCGAGGAAGAGATCATTCGCTCCGATTGGGTGGTGCCGTCGTTCAAGGACCGCTGGATCCGCTTTTTCTACCTGCTTTCGGAGGAAATCTACCGCCGCGCCTTCCGCGTGACGAGTTTGTTCCATAACGCCCGCAAGACGCAGGTCGATATGGGCTGCGATGCGGACAAATGCCTGGTTATCCCCAACGGCATTCAGTTCGACCGCTTTAAGGATATTCCCTTAAAGCCCGATGACGGCTGGGTGGACATTGGCGCGGTGGTGCGCTTGGCGCCCATCAAGGACGTCAAGACCATGATCTATGCCTTCTTTGAGTTGCACGAGCGCCTGCCCAAGGTGCGCCTGCACATCATGGGCGGCGTGGACGACGAGGAGTACGGCGCCGAGTGCCACGCGCTGGTCGAAACCCTGGGCGTGCGCGACCTGATCTTTACCGGCCGCGTCAACGTGGTCGAGTACATGGAAAAGCTCGACTTTACCATTTTGACGAGCATCTCCGAGGGCCAGCCGCTCAGCGTGCTGGAGTCGCTTGCAGCGCGCCGTCCCTGCGTGACGACTGAGGTGGGCTGCTGTCGCGAGCTTCTCGAAGGCGCCCCGGGCGACGACTTTGGCGTGGCGGGTTTTGTGACGCCGCCCATGTATCGCAAGGGCTTGGCCGATGCCATGGAGCGCATGTGCACAAGCCGCGCCCGCCGCATTGAGATGGGGGAGCGCGGCCAGCGTCGTGTTGCCACGTACTTCTTGCACGAGCAGATGCTCGCCAACTATCGCGCGCTGTACGACGAGACGGCGCAAGCGTTTGACCTGCCCAGAGAGGGGGAGTAGCCGGTGGCCGGAATCGGTTTTGAGCTCAAGCGCCTGTTTAGGCGCAAGGGCCTGTTTGCCACGATGCGCGCCTATGGCTACGCTGGCATTGTGTGCACGGGCCCCATGCTGTTGGGCGTGCTGCTCCAGGTGGGTATCTTGGTGCTGTGCGGTCTGTGGGATGTGGGCCGTGCCAACCAAGATCTGCTGGTGTGCATGGTGACCTATACGCTGCTGGCGTCGCTCACGCTCACGAGCTTTTTCTCCATGCCGGTCACGCGCTTTTTGGCGGACATGCTTTTTGCCGAGCGCGAGGATGAGATCCTACCTTCGTTTTGGGGGTCTAATGCCATCATGCTCGTTGCGGGCACCGTGCTCTACGGCGTCTTTTTGCTGTTCTCGGGCGCCACGCTGCTGCAGGGACTGCTGTGCCTGTGGCTGTTTAACATTATGATCGTCAACTGGAACGGCATGAGTTACCTCACGGCCATCAAGGATTACCGCGGTATCCTATGCAGCTTTGCGGTTGCCATTGGCGTGGCGTGTCTGTGCGCCCTGGCCGCGCTGGCGCTGGGGCTGCCGCCGGTCGAGGGCTTTTTGGCGTCAATTGCTCTGGGCTACGGCGTCATGCTCGCCTGGGACGTGGTGCTGCTGTACCGATATTTTCCGCAGAGCGAACGCAGCCCCTGGCTCTTTTTGCAGTGGCTCGATCAGTTTATTCCGCTGGCGCTCACGGGCTTGTTTACCAACCTGGGTCTCTTTGCGCACTTGGTGATAATTTGGGCCGGTCCCATTGGCGTGCAGGTCAAGGGCTTGTTTTATGGTGCGCCCTACCACGATGTGCCGGCGCTCATCGCGTTTTTGACGATCCTGGTCACGTCCGTCAACTTTGTGGTCTCGGTCGAGGTCAACTTCTATCCGCGCTACCGCGACTACTACAGCCTGTTCAACGACGGTGGCGTGGTGGGCGACATTGTGGTGGCCGAGGAGGAAATGCTTGCCACGCTCAACAGAGAACTACGGTTTTGTGCGCTCAAGCAGCTGTTTGTGACGGCGGCGGTCATTTCGCTCGAGACCACGGTGCTGTCGGCCCTACCGTTGGGCTTTAACAACCTGATGCACGGGTATTTTCGCACGCTGTGCGTGGGCTACGGCCTGTATGCCGTGGGCAATACGGTGTTGCTCATCTTGCTGTACTTTACCGACTACAAGGGGGCCGTGCTGGCCTCGGGGCTGTTTGCCGGTGTGGCCGGGCTGGCGACTGCCGTTTCTTTGCTCTTGCCGCAGCAGTTTTACGGCTTTGGCTTTTTGTTGGGTGCAGCGGTTTTTTTATCGTGGCGCTGCTGCGGCTCGATACCTATACCGCCAACTTGCCGTATCGTATCCTGAGCCAGCAGCCCATTGTGGCGACCGACAAAACGGGTCACTTTACACGGCTGGGCCGCTTGCTCGACCGTGCCGAGCAGCGCTATGAGGAACGCCGTCAGCAGGGCGAGCCGCATGGCGCGTTTGAGCGCGCGGTGGTTCGCTTGTATCAAAAGCATTGGGGAGGTCCTGATGACCGATAGAATGATGTCTCGCCGCCGTCTGTTTGAGGCGGCTGCCGGTGTGCTGTTGCTTTCGGGCTGCTCGGTGCAGGAAGACTCCTCGACCAAAAAAGTCAAAAAGCAGGACGAGATCAAAAAGGCCGAGGCCTCGGACGGGACTAAGCACCTGCGCGATAAAGATGAGCTGTACGAGGTCTACGACGACTCGGGCATTGTGACCATGTATCTGACGGTCTCGCGCGGCAACAGCTCCGAGAATACCGACCATAGCTGGGCCGAGATCAATTCGTACTCGGTTTATGATTACGCCGACATGGGCGTGACGCGCTATCAGGTTATGGGCCTGCTGCAGGCGGGCGACGAAGACGGCCCGGTTGCCGGCGAGGTTGGCTATGGCGAGGAAGCGCCCAATGCCACCGTGCAGGTGCGCGGTCAGACATCGAGTGTAAACTCGCAAAAGAATTACAAGGTGGAGCTCAAAAAGGGCAAGGGCACGTGGCGCCAGCAGCGCGCGATTGCGCTTAACAAGCACATGGGCGAGGGCATGCGCTTTCGTAACAAGATGGCCTACGATCTGATTTGTGGGATTCCCCAGATGATGGGCCTGCGCACGCAGTTTGTGCATCTGTGGGTGTGCGACCAGACCGAAAAGACCAACGACACCTTTGAGGACTACGGCCTGTTTACGCAGGTGGAGCAGCTCAACAAGACGGCGCTTAAGGCACATGGCCTGGATAAGAGCGGGCACCTGTACAAGGTGAACAGCTTCGATTTCCATCGCTACGAGGACACCATTAAGCTGGCGGATGACCCCGACTATAACCAGACGGCGTTTGAGGGCATGCTCGAGATAAAGGGCGATTCGGACCATACCAAGTTGATCGAGATGCTCGATGCGCTCAACGACGATACTCAAAAGATCGACGATGTTCTCGACACCTACTTCGACACCGAGAACCTGGTCTATTGGATGGCGTTTCAGATTCTGACGGGCAACTGCGATACGCAGAACCGTAACTGCTATCTGTACAGCCCGCTTAACTCCAAGGTTTGGTACATCCTGGATTGGGATAACGACGGCATGCTGCGTAAGCTGGAGCTTTCTCTTACCGGGTTTTCGGACTACGCGAGCTGGGAGCGCGGTGCAAGCAACTACTGGGGCAACGTGCTGTTTAACCGCGCGTTGCGCAGCAAGTCGTTCCGCAGCGAACTCGACCGTGCCGTCAAGGACTTGCGCTCGTATTTGACCGAGACTCGCCTGGCCAAGATGATCAAGCACTACCGCGAGGTGACTGAATCTCTGGTCTTTGCTTCGCCCGATATCGACAATCTGCCTGTCACCAAGGACCAATACGAGCAGATCGCCGCGGCGATTCCCTCCGAGATCGAGGAGAACTACAAGAGCTTTCGCGATAGTTTTAAAAAGCCCATGCCGTTCTACATCGGCGTGCCGCAGATCGATAACGGTAAGCTGCGCATTAACTGGGATGCGTCCTACGACTTTGAGGCGCGCGACATTCGCTACACCGTAGAGCTCGCGCGCGACTATGCCATAAGCGACGTGGTCTTTAAGGCCGAGGACGTGCTGCTTCCCGAGGTGACCTGCGATGCGCCCGATGCCGGCCAGTATTTTGTGCGCGTGCGTGCCACCAACTCCGACGGTTATACGCAAGATGCGTTTGACTACTATGTGACCGACGACGGCAAGCACTACGGCATGAAGTGTTTTTACGTGCAAGACGGCGGTAAGGTCGTGGAGGACACGTATGAGGAGGGCTAGCGCGCTGCTTGAGCGCTTGGCGGCTCCGTCTGCGCGCGCCACGCAGGAACGTTACCGCCACGAGCTCAAATATCTCATTAACGAGGGCGAGCACGCCGCGCTTGCCTGCCGCATGGCGCCGGTTTTTAAACTAGACAAGCATGCGCAGGCGGGCGGTTACACCATTCGCAGCCTGTACTTTGACGACTACTGCAACTCGGCCTACGAGGAAAAAGACGCTGGCATTCTCATGCGCAAAAAGTATCGCGTGCGCATCTATAACGGCAGCGACAAGGTGATTAAGCTCGAGCGCAAAAAGAAGTACGGTAGCTGGATTTACAAGGAGGATGCGCCACTTACGCGCGGTGAGTTTGAGCAGATTCTGGCTGGCGACTACGACTTTTTGCTGAGGAGCCCCTATCCGCTCTGTCGCGAGTTCTACATCGAGTGCATCTGTAATATGATGCGCCCGCGGACCATCGTGGACTACGAGCGCGAGCCGTGGGTGATGGACGAGGGCACTGTGCGCATTACGTTTGACATGAACGTGCGTGCCGCGGTGGGAAGCTTCGATATCTTTGACGCGACGCTGCCCGCGCTGCCGGTCCTGGAGCCCGGCAAGCTGGTGATGGAGGTCAAGTTTACGGAGTTTTGCCCGCAGCTGGTGCGCGATATGGTGCCGCCGGGAGCGGCCGAGCTTACGGCGGTCTCCAAGTACTGCCTGTGTTACGAAAAGACCGCCTACCTGCGCGGATTTAATTACTGGGAATCGGATTTTGAGAACCGAGGGGATATTTAGACCATGAGCACCAGGGACTTTTTTAAGAACTCCGTCTTGGAGGCGTTTGGCCAGGTCGACCCTGCCAAGATTGGCCTTTCGCTGCTCGTGGCGCTCGCCATGGGCATCCTGATCTATTACGTGTACAAGCGCTTTTTTACCGGCGTGGTGTATTCGCGTAGCTTTGCCGTGACGCTTGTGGGCATGTGCGTGCTCACCTGCATGGTCACGCTCGCGATTTCGACCAACGTGGTCATCTCGCTCGGTATGGTCGGTGCTCTGTCAATCGTCCGCTATCGTACGGCGGTTAAGGACCCGCTCGACCTGCTGTATCTTTTTTGGGCCATTACCACAGGCATTACGGCAGGCGCCGGCATGTACGCACTCGTGGGGCTTACGGCAGTGGTGATTGTGGTGATGATTGCCGGCTTTGCGAGCCACCAGGACAAGGCGCGCGTGTACATGATTGTCATTCACTACACGGGCCAGACCACCGGCGACGATATCGTGCGTGCATTTGGGCGCACCAAGTTTACCGTCAAGTCCAAGACCATGCGCGGCGACAAGGTGGAAATGGCCGTCGAGGTGTTCTCGGACGGTGTTGACATGCCCTATGCGGACGCCATTCGCGCGCTCGACGGCGTTGAAGATCTGACGTTGATCCAATACAACGGCGAATATCACGGCTAACTATGTTCCGGCGTTTTAACAAACGCCGGACCGCTCGACGCTGCGCGGGCATCTGCCGGGCGATCTGCCATTCAAACCGTCGCTCGCGTACATAAAGTACGCTTCGCTCCTCTTTCGCGGCACCTCGCCTCGGCAGCTGCCCGCTCGCTGGCGTATGCTCGACCTGGGTGGGCCGATTTGGTTCGCATGCCGTCTTCACGGGTATCATGGTGAAAGCGATTTCAATGACAGGGGTGCTCGTGGTAAAGATGAAAGATGTGGCCGAGCTGGCGGGCGTTTCGAGCGCCGCCGTCTCGCGCTACCTCAACGGTGGATATATCTCGGCGGACAAAGCCGAGCGCATTAAGCAGGCGATTGAGCTGACCGGATACGTGCGATCCAGCCAGGCTCGCGCGCTGCGCACCGGTTCCACCAAGCTCATCGGCGTCATCGTACCTAAGATTAACTCGGAATCCGTAAGCCGCATTACCGCCGGTATTGGCCAGGTGCTCGGTCGCCGTGGCTACCAGATGCTCCTTGCCAATACCGATAACGCGGCCGATCGCGAGCTCGAGTATCTCGACCTGTTCCAGAACCATCCGGTCGATGGCATCGTGCTCGTGGCAACCATGATCACCGATGAGCACCGTCGCGCGATCGAGTCGTGTCGTGTGCCCATTGTGTTGATCGGCCAGCATGTCGAGGGCGCGGCGTGCGTCTATCACGACGATTACGAGGCTGCCTTTGAGCTCGGCCGTGCGCTTGCAGGTCGGGTGGATGGCAAGATCGCTTACATCGGAGTTACCGAAGAGGACCGCGCTGCCGGTTATGACCGCCGTCGCGGTTTTGAGGCCGGCCTGCGCGCTGCGGGCAACCCGCTCGATTCCGCCTTGATTCGCCTGGGCTCGTTTACGCTCGACTCGGGCTATGGTGCGGCGCGTGAGCTGCTTTCCGTCGCTCCCGATGTTTCGTTTATCGCCTGCGCGACCGACACCATGGCGGCGGGCGCGTTGCGTGCCATCGATGAGGTTCGCGGCACGGGCGAGGGCATGCACCGCGTGAGCGGTTTCGGCGACAACGCGTTTTTGCGCGCGCTGACGGGCGGCATTCCCACCGTGCATTACGGCTACCTGACCAGCGGTGTCGAGGCGACCAATATGTTGCTCAACACGCTCGACGGCGAGGAGGGGGAGCGCGGTCTCAAGACGCTCAAGCTCGGCCATCAGCTTATGAATGTCTAGGTTTTGGGCACGTCTGCCTGTCTCTGAGTCGTCTGGTTTTGCCGTAAAACTACCATTCGCCGGCTATTTCCTACCGTTCACCCTTCTGTGAAAACGATTACAGATATATGAAACTGAAAACGATTACAGTGTAAGTGTCAAAGATGGCCGGGTGCAGATGCGCCCGTTGGAGGAAAGGGAAGTCATGGACTACCGCAAATCAGCCCAAGAGGTGCTCGACAACATCGGTGGCGCCGGCAACGTTGTTTCGGCCGCACACTGCGCCACGCGTCTGCGCCTGGTGATTGCCGATAACGCCAAGGTCGACAAGGAGGCCCTCGAGAATGTCGATGGCGCCAAGGGCGTCTTTGAAGCCCAAGGCCAGCTCCAGATTATTTTTGGCACCGGCACCGTCAACAAGGTCTACGAAGAGTTCATCGCGCTCAGCGGCGTCGAGGCTGCCACCAAGGCCGAGGTCAAGGAGGCCGCGGCGCAGCAGCAGAACATCTTTATGCGCGCCATTAAGGTACTCGGCGACGTCTTTGTCCCCATCATCCCCGCCATCGTGGCTTCGGGCCTGCTGCTGGGCATTATGAGCGCCCTCAACTTTATGGCCTCCAACGGCTTTATCGCGCTCGACACCAATAACTTTATTTATAAGATTGCCGATCTGGTCTCGGGCACGTCCTTTGGCATTCTGCAGATCCTGATCGGTTACTCCGCCGCTAAGGCCTTTGGCGCCAACCCGTATCTGGGCGCCGTCGTCGGTGGTGCATTCATCAACTCCTCGCTGCAGAGCGCCTATACGGTTGCCTCCGAGGGCGTGCAGACCATGGTCACCGTCATCCCCGGCGTGTACAGCTTTGAGTGGGTCGGCTATCAGGGTCATGTGATCCCCATCGTCATCGCCTGCGCCATTCTCGCCTTCCTCGAGAAGCGCCTGCACAAGATCGTTCCTGAGATGTTCGACCTCTTTGTGACTCCTCTCGTCTCCGTGTTCGTGACCGTGCTCGTGACGCTCGTTGCCGTCGGCCCCATCTTTGTCTGGGCCGAGAACGCCATCCTCGGTCTGATCCAGGCCCTGCTGACCCTGCCCTTCGGCATCGGTTCCTTTATCGTCGGCCTGTTCTATGCCCCCACGGTCGTTACGGGTATTCACCAGATGTACACCGCCATCGACCTGGGCCAGCTCGCCCAGTACGGCGTGACTTACTGGCTGCCCATCGCCAGCGCTGCCAACATCGCCCAGGGTGGTGCCGCGCTCGCCGTTGCCTTTAAGACCCGCGATGCCAAGATCAAGGGCCTGGCGCTTCCTTCGGCCCTGTCCGCCTTCATGGGCATTACCGAGCCTGCCATCTTTGGTGTGAACCTGCGCTTCTTTAAGCCCTTCATCGCCGGCTGCATCGGCGGCGGTTGCGGTGCCCTGGTCTGCGCGCTCACTTCGCTGGCCGCCTCCGGCACGGGCGTTACCGGTATCTTCGGTATCCTGCTGTGCCTGGCCCAGCCCGTGCAGTACGCGATCATGTTTGCGGTCGCCGCGCTGGTTTCCTTTGGCGTCTCGTTTGTCCTGTACAAGGACGAGCCCAAGGCTTCCGAGCAGGCCTAAGAGCTTTTGATTGAGGGAATGCCCGCGGGTTGTATGCTCACGGGCGTTTCCTGTATCTGGTGCCGTTCTCTGGCGCCTTGTTACTTTCGATCCGTTAGGACTTTGATATGTCTAATGCACTTGGTCGCGATCTTGCAAAGCTGGTTGCCGCCGTTGACGCCGCCGCCACTGAGTGCGGTTATGGCGCGTATGGCCAGCGCTTCCATATTATGCCGCCGGCGGGTTGGCTCAATGACCCCAACGGTCTCTGCCAGGTGGGTGGCGTGTTTCACGCGTACTTCCAGTATGCCCCGTTTGATGTGAACGGCGGCGTAAAGATGTGGGGCCATGCCACAAGCCGCGACCTTATGAACTGGGAATATGTTGGCGCGCCGCTGCTTCCCGACGAGCCGTTCGACTGCCATGGCGTGTATTCGGGCTCCGCGCTTGCCGAGGACGGCCGCATTCGCGTACTGTACACAGGCAACGTTAAGCTTTCCGATGCGGACGGCACGTACGACTACGTCAATACTGGCCGCCGCGCCGATACCGTCTATGTGGAGAGCGTTGATGGCCTTGCCGGTCGGGAGTTCAGCCAAAAGCGCGTGGTGCTGGCGTCCGAGGATTATCCCGACGATCTGACCTGCCACGTGCGTGATCCCAAGGTGTGGCGCGATGATGATGGGCGTTACCACATGGTGCTGGGCGCGCGTCGTCGCGTGGACGGGCCGCATGTCGAAAGCCGTTTTTGTGCGATGCACGGCGAAGGTGCCGGGCGCGATGTGGGCGAGATCTTGGTGTATGGCTCGGCCGATATGCTGAGCTGGGAGCTCGAAAGCCGCGTTTCCACGCCCGAGCGCTTTGGCTTTATGTGGGAGTGCCCGGGATACCTTGAGCTTGAGTCGGATGGCGGTGTACCGGCGAAGTGGCTGTCCTTCTCGCCCCAGGGTCTTGAGGGCGGTCGTTGGGACCGCGGCAATGTGTATGCCGCTGGCTACATGCCTGTATCGGGCGACATCACTGGTGGCAAGGACGCTTATGAGCTGGGCGAGTTCCGCCTGTGGGATGCCGGTTTTGACTTCTATGCGCCGCAGGAGTTTACGTCCGAGGATGGTCGCCACATTCTGATCGGCTGGATGGGCATGCCCGATGAGCCGACCTATGGCAACGCGCCCACCGTGGCGTGTGGCTGGCAGCACTGCATGACGGTGCCGCGTGAGCTTACAGCCGGCGCCGGCGGCGTGGTGCTGCAGCAACCGGCTCGCGAGATCGAGCGCCATTATGCCTCGGTGCGTGTGGGGCAGGGCTCGTTGGAGGTTGCCGACGATACCTGCTTTGACGTTGTTGTTGACGGTGTCGATGGCGCGTTTACCGCGACCGTTGATGACGAGCTGAAGCTGGAGTTTGTGCCCGCCGAGGGCGACCTGCCCTCGCGCTTTG
>ENA-OZKX01000534-OZKX01000534.1-human-gut-metagenome-genome-assembly--contig:-NODE-534-length-18133-cov-8.054044_pt1 | contig 18133 bp, 14 predicted proteins | sample MGYA00244831_ERZ653774 | MGnify/ENA primary metagenome ERZ653774 (study PRJEB26926, sample SAMN06165314) | human gut metagenome | biome: ENVO:00009003; feature: ENVO:2100002; material: ENVO:00002003...
GTCGTCGGCAGCGTCAGATGTGTATAAGAGACAGCTCATCGACGGCAACCGTGACCACGGCGCGTCGGCACGCATCATCACGCCGCATGAGACCATCGTCGGCGGGGACGGCGCGAGCTTATCCATCGCCGCGGCGAGCGTGCTGGCCAAGGTCAGCCGCGACCGCTATGTTGTGGAGGTGCTCGACCCCATGTACCCCGAGTATCAGTTCGCCAAGCATAAGGGCTACGGCACAAAGCTCCACTATCAGATGCTCGACCAGTACGGTCCGAGCCCCGTGCATCGCAAGACGTTCCTCAAAAAGTGGGAGGCGCGGCGATGAGCACGAAGCAGGACGGCGACTGGGGCGAAGCGCTGGCGGCGCAGTATCTCAGCGAGCGCGGCTGCCGCATTGTGGAACGGGAGTGGCGCTGTCGCTTCGGCGAGATCGACCTCATCGCCGAGAAGGACGGTATGCTGCTGTTTGTCGAGGTGAAGCTGCGCACGAATTTGCAGTACGGAATGCCGCGCGAGTACGTCACGGCAAAAAAGCAGGAAAAGCTGCGCGCCGCGGCGCTTTTATATCTGAGCGAGCGAGGGCTGGACGTCCCCGCCCGCTTCGACGTGGCGGAGGTCTGTACCGATGTACGTCACAGCGCGGGCAAGACGCGCATTGCCTACATCGAAAACGCATTTTGATCTGACTTTGGAAGGGAGGCACGCGATGGCATTATACGCGATCGGCGACCTGCACTTATCGCTCGGCACAAACAAGCCGATGGATGTGTTCGGCCCCAAGTGGGAGAATTATGTCGAGCGCATCCGGGAAAACTTCTCGCGCCTCAGCGAGGATGACATCATCGTCATCGCGGGGGATATCTCGTGGGGAATGTCGCTGGAGCAGTCGCTGCCCGATTTTCAGTTTATCGACGCGCTGCCGGGAAAGAAGATCCTCTTAAAGGGCAACCACGACTACTGGTGGGGCACGGCGTCGAAGATGAAAAAATTCTTCGCCGAGCACGATATCACCACGCTCGATATCCTCTACAACAACGCCTTTTTCTACGGCGACCACGCCATCTGCGGCACGCGCGGCTGGTTTTATGAGGAGGATGCGGCGGGCACGCACACGGGCAAGATGCTCGCGCGCGAGGCGCTGCGGCTGGAAGCGTCGCTCAAGGCGGCGGAGGGCAGGCCCATCTTCTGCTTTCTGCACTATCCACCTGTCTATCAGGGCTATCAGTGCCCGGAAATGCTCGCGCTGCTAGACAAATACGAGGTCGAGCGCTGCTATTACGGGCATCTGCACGGCTACACGCATCGGCGCGCGTTTGAGGGAAGGCGCGGAAAAACCGATTATGCGCTGATCGCAGCGGATTATATCGCCTTTCAGCCGGTGAGAATTTACGATTAGGACAAAAATTGATGCAAAAAAGGGTGGAAATCCAAAGAAACGTATGGTATAATACCACTTTGCAAAAGCATCATTGTCATACTTATGATGTCAATACGGAGGAAAAAGAAATCATGACTGTCAAAAATGTTGAAAAGCTGGAAAAGAGCAGAGTCGCGGTGACCGTCGAGGTCGGCGCGGAGGAGTTTGAAGCCGCCGTCGCCAAGGCTTATGCCAAGGCCCGCAACAAGCTCAGCATTCCCGGCTTCCGCCCCGGCAAGGCCCCCCGCAAGATGATCGAAAAGCTCTACGGCGCGGGCGTGTTCTACAGCGATGCCGTTGACATCGCTCTGCCCGAGGCATATACGCAGGCCGTCGGCCAGAGCGGACTCAATGTCGTCGGCTATCCCGAAGTTGAGATCGTGGACGACAAGATCGACGAGAACGGCTTCACCTTCAAGGCGACCGTCGCTGTGTATCCCGAGGTCAAGCTCGGTGAGTACAAGGGCCTGACCGCCGAGAAGGAGGAGGTCAAGGTCAGCGCTGACGATGTGAAGGAGCGCCTGAACGAGATGGCTGAGCGCAACGCCCGCCTCGTCTCCGTGGACCGCAAGGCCAAGAAGGGCGACATTGCCGTGATCGACTTCGAGGGCTTCGACAACGGCGAGGCGTTCGAGGGCGGCAAGGGCGAGAACTATGAGCTCGAGCTCGGCTCCGGCAGCTTCGTTCCCGGCTTTGAGGATCAGGTCATCGGCATGAAGGCCGGCGACGAGAAGGACCTCGACATTACCTTCCCCGAGGATTATCACAAGGATCTCGCCGGCAAGAAGGTCGTCTTCCATGTCAAGGCCAAGGAGATCAAGTGCAAGGAGCTGCCCAAGCTCGATGATGATTTTGCCAAGGACGTGTCTGAGTACGACACGCTCAAGGAGCTCAAGGACAGCATCAAGCGCGAGATCACCGAGCAGCGCGAGCAGGCCGCAAAGTTCGCGGTCGAGAGCAGCCTGATGGAGAAGGTCGCCGAGAACATCGAGTGCGACATCCCCGACGCGATGGTCGAGGAGCAGTGCGCCCGCTTCCTCGAGGACTTCAAGCAGCGCCTGCAGGCCCAGGGCATCCCCTATGACCAGTACTGCAAGATGACCGGCATGGACGAGAAGAAGTTCATGGAGGACGGCAAGGAGCCCGCGCTGCGTCAGGTCCGCATGGACCTCGCCGTGAATGCCATCATCAAGGAAGAGAACCTTGACGCGACCGACGAGGAGGTCGAAAAGCAGTACAGCGACCTCGCCGAGAAGTACAGCATGGACATCAATGAGCTCAAGAAGTATCTTGACGAGATGAGCGTCCGCGCGCAGATCATCCGCGACAAGGCCATCAACCTGGTGGTCGACAGCGCCAAGGTCGAAAAGAAGAAGGCCCCCAAGAAGGAGACCGAGGGTGAGGCTGCCGAGGGTGAGGAGAAGTCCGCCAAGAAGCCCGTCGCCAAGAAGACTGCCAAGAAGGAAGAAGAAAAGGCTGAATAAGCGGCAAAGCGGCCATAATAGATAGAAACGACGATCAACCACAAATGCCAGCCATTTGTGGTTGATTGTGTACATACCAATTTTTTGAACAGGGTATGAACAAGGAGGTTACCAAGATGAGTTTAGTCCCTTACGTCATTGAACAGACCAACCGCGGCGAGCGCTCCTACGACATTTTCTCCCGCCTGCTGGAAGACCGTATCATCTTCCTCGGCGAGGAGGTCAACGACGCGACCGCGAGCCTGATCGTCTCGCAGCTTTTGTTCCTCGAGGCCAAGGACCCCGACAAGGACATCCAGCTCTATATCAACTCCCCCGGCGGCAGTGTGACGGCTGGTATGGCGATCTATGACACGATGCAGTATATCAAGTGCGACGTGTCCACCATCTGCGTCGGCCTTGCCGCCAGCATGGGTGCGTTCCTGCTCTCCTCCGGCGCCAAGGGCAAGCGCATCGCGCTGCCGAACGCGGAGATCATGATCCACCAGCCCTCCGCCGGTACGCAGGGCAAGGTCACGGACATGGAGAGCGATGTGGAGCACTTCCTGCGCATCAAGCAGCGCTTGAATAAGATCCTGGCCGAGAACACCGGCAAGACGCCCGAGCAGGTCAAGCTCGACTCCGAGCGCGACCACTGGATGACGGCGGATGAGGCGCAGGCCTACGGCCTTGTGGACAAGGTCATTTACAAGAGATAAGGACAGTTTGACTTATGAGTGAAGATAGGAAAAAAGAGCTTCGCTGCTCGTTCTGCGGCAAGAGCGAGCACGAAGTGCACCGCATGATCCAGGGGCCGGGCGTGCGCATCTGCGATGAGTGCGTCCGCCTGTGCATGGACGTGCTGGAGGACGGCTATGAGCCGCACGACGAGCTGGAAGCGCCCGACTCCATCCCCACGCCGCGCGAGATCCGCGAGGTGCTCGACCAGTATATCATCGGGCAGGAGGCGGCCAAGGTCACGCTGTCCGTGTCCGTCTACAACCACTATAAACGCATCTTCTTCGGCGGCGACGATGAGGTGGAGCTGCAAAAGAGCAACATTCTGCTTCTCGGTCCCACCGGCAGCGGCAAGACGCTCTTTGCTCAGACGCTTGCCCGCATCCTGAAGGTGCCGTTCGCCATCGCGGACGCGACGACTCTCACCGAGGCGGGCTACGTCGGCGACGACGTGGAGAACATTCTGCTTCGCCTTTTGCAGGCAGCGGATTACGATGTGGAGCTCGCCGAGCGCGGCATCATCTATGTCGACGAGATCGACAAGATCGCCCGCAAGAGCGAGAATACCTCCATCACGCGTGACGTCTCCGGCGAGGGCGTGCAGCAGGCATTGCTGAAAATCGTCGAGGGCACGGTTGCCAACGTCCCGCCGCAGGGCGGCCGCAAGCACCCGCATCAGGAGTTCATCCAGATCGACACGCACAATATCCTCTTCATCTGCGGCGGCGCATTCGAGGGCATCGAGAAGATCATCGAGAGCCGTCTGGACCGCAAGTCGATGGGCTTCGGCGCGGAGCTCAAGAGCAAGAACGACGTGGACGAGAGCAAGCTGCTGCGCGAGGTGCAGCCGCACGATATCCTGAAGTTCGGCATCATCCCAGAGCTGGTCGGCCGTCTGCCGGTCATCACGGCGCTCGACGCGCTGACGCGCGAGGACCTCGTCAAGATCCTGACCCAGCCGAAAAACGCGCTCGTCAAGCAGTATCAGAAGCTGTTCTCCTACGACGACGCCGAGCTCGTCTTCGAGCCCAAGGCGCTCGAGGCGATCGCTGACAAGGCCATCGCGCGCAAGATCGGCGCGCGCGGCCTGCGCGCGGTGATGGAGGGCCTGCTGATGAACGTGATGTACGACATCCCGTCCGACCGCACGATCGACCGCGTGACCATCACCGAGGGCTGCGTGGAAGGAACGGAGCAGCCGAAGCTTTCTCATCGCACAGAACAGGAGGGGGCGGCGCAGGCGCTGCCTGCCGACCCTGCCTCATAAGGAGAACCCATGGAACCTGTAACCAAAAATCTTCCGGTCATCGCATTGCGCGGGCTGAATGTCTTCCCGCGTATGAATACCAGCTTTGACCTTGAACGCGAGATCTCCGTGCGCGCGCTCGAGCGCGCCATGGAGAACGGGGAAGAGGTCTTCCTCGTCACGCAGCGCGAGCTGGGCGTGGAGCTGCCGGAGGAAAAGGACCTTTATGAGATCGGTACGGTCGCGCGCGTGACGCAGATCTTGCGCGTGTCTGACCGTGTGCTGCGCGTGATGATGGAGGGCGCCTGCCGCGCCCGCCTGAAGCGCCTCTGGCAGCGCGAGCCGTTTTTGCAGGCGCAGGCCGAGCTCATCAACGAGCCAGCCGTGCTCTCGCGCTACGGCAAGCGCACCGAAGCGATGCTCCGCCAGACCTATGCCAATCTCACCGAATATACCGAGATCACGCAAAAGCTGCCCGACGAGGTCTATGCCGCCATTCTCAGCACGAATGACCCCGGATATCTGGCGGATTTTATCGCCCAGCAGCTCAATCTGCGCTATCAGGACAAGCAGGATATTCTCGACGAGCTGCGCCCGCTGCCGAGATTGCAGCGTATGAACGAAATTCTGCGCCGCGAGATCGATGTGACCGCGATGGAGCAGGACATTGAGAGCAAGGTCCGCTCCCACGTCGGCAAGATCCAGAAGGATTTTGTCCTGCGCGAGCAGATCAAGGTCTTACAGAACGAGATCGGTGAGGGTGGGGAGGACGAAGAACTCGACGAGTACCGCGAGAAGATCAGCAAGGCGCACCTGAGCGAAGAAGTGGAGCGCAAGCTGCTGAAAGATGTGGACAAGCTCGCCAAGCAGCCCTTCGGCAGCGCCGAGGCGAGCGTGCTGCGCAACTATCTCGACACCTGCATGGAAATGCCCTGGGGCAAGGAGACGAAGGAGCGCGCCAGCGTAGACGCCGCGCGCAAGATCCTCGACCGCGACCACTACGGGCTGCAAAAGGTCAAAGAGCGTATCCTCGAATTCATCGCCGTGCGCCAGCTCAACCCCGAGGCGAAGGGGCAGATCCTCTGCCTCGTCGGATCTCCGGGCGTCGGCAAGACGTCCATTGCGCTCTCCGTCGCCAAGGCGATGAACCGCAAGGTCGCGCGCCTTTCGCTCGGCGGCGTGCGCGACGAGGCGGATATCCGCGGCCACCGCAAGACCTATATCGGCGCAATGCCCGGCCGTATCATCGAGGCTATCTCCCGCAGCGGTTCGATGAATCCGCTGCTCGTGCTCGACGAGGTCGACAAGATGGGAAGCGACGGGCGCGGCGACCCCGCGAGCGCACTTCTCGAAGTACTCGACAGCGAGCAGAACTACGCCTTCCGCGACCACTATCTTGAAATTCCCGTCGATCTGAGCCGCGTGATGTTCATCATGACGGCCAACACGCTCGACACCATTCCGCGTCCGCTGCTCGACCGCATGGAAATTATTGAGATTCCCAGCTACACGGACGAGGAGAAGGTGCAGATCGCGCAGCGGCACCTGCTGCCCAAGGAGCGTCAGGCCCACGGGCTGACGGCCTCGAGCCTGCGCGTGGACGAGAGCGCCATCCGCGCGGCCATCTCGCGCTACACGCGCGAGAGCGGCGTGCGCTCACTTGAGCGTCAGCTCGGAAAGACCTGCCGCAAGGCGGCAATGCAGCTTGCCACAAGCGATGTAAAGCGCGTCACCGTGACAGAGAAGAACATCAAGGACTTCCTCGGTGCGCCGCGTGCTGCGCAGGAGAAGATCCCCGAAAAGGACCTTGTCGGCGTGGTGAACGGCCTTGCGTGGACCGAGGTGGGCGGCGAAATTCTGCCCGTCGAGGTCGGCGTGATGGATGGCAGCGGCAAGGTCGAGCTCACGGGCAACCTGGGCGACGTGATGCAGGAGAGCTGCCGCGCGGCACTCTCGTGCCTGCGCCAGCGGGCGCAGGAGCTCGGCATCGCGCCGGACTTCTACAAGACGAAGGACATCCATATCCACTTCCCTGAGGGAGCCATCCCCAAGGACGGACCCAGCGCCGGTATCGCCATCGCGACAGCGGTGCTCTCCGCGCTGACGGGGCAGGCGGTACACCGCGATGTCGCCATGACGGGCGAGATCACGCTGCGCGGCCGTGTGCTCGCCATCGGGGGCTTGCGCGAAAAGACAATGGGCGCGCTGCGCGCGGGCGTACATACGGTCATTCTCCCGAAGGAGAATGAAAAGGACCTCGACGAGATCGACCCGCTGGTGCGCGAAAAGCTGCGCTTTGTACCGGTCGAGACGGTGGACGCCGTCTTTGCCGAGGCGCTGGTGCTGCCCGAAAAATGCACCGCTGCCGCGCACGAGAGCTATCTTCCTCCCGTGCAGGAGAGCGCGCACAGCGCGCTGCGTGCGGGCGAAATGAGCTGAAAGGAAACGAAAACCATGGCGATCAACTTCAACAAGGTCGAATTCATCCTCTCGGCGGCGTCGGAAAAGCAGTTCGTGCGCGACGGGATGCCGCAGCTCGCGTTTGCGGGGCGGTCGAACGTCGGCAAATCGTCCGTCATCAACCGGCTCGTCAACCGCAAGAACTTTGCCCGCGTGGGTGCGTCCCCGGGCAAGACCTCGCAGATCAACTACTTTAAGATCGACGGCAAGCTCTACCTCATCGACCTGCCGGGCTACGGCTATGCCAAGGTCTCCAAGACCGAGCGCGACCGCTGGGGCAAGCTGATGGAGAGCTATTTCCAGTCTGCGGGGCTCATTCACCTCGGTGTGCAGATCGTCGACGCGCGGCACAAGCCGACGGCGGACGACGTGACGATGCACGACTACTTCGTGCACACCGGTTGCCCCGTGGTGATCGTGGCGAACAAGCTCGACAAGCTCAAAGCGCGCGAGATCGAGCCGAATCTTGCCCAAATTCGCGAGACGCTGAGTTTGCGCGATGACGAACTCGTCATTCCGTTCTCTGCCGAAAAGGGCACGGGCAAGGAGCAGTTGATTGCGGCGATCCTTGACCATTTGAATGACTGAAAAGGAAATAGCCTTTACAGAGAAAAGCCCCGTATGGTATCAACCATACGGGGCTTTTTTGTATTTCCGGGGAAATTACCTGCGCAGCGTCAGGAGCGCAGCGCAGTGAGAGAAAGGTTCGAATGTCAGCGCGGGGAAGTGAGGGCGGAGCTCGTCATAGACGAAGTAAATTTCATCTGAGTCCCAATCCTCGCCCGCCACGTTTCGGCACGCTTCCAGCTCGTCGCGCGTGCGGAAGGCGACGTCGCCGATGAAAATACAGCCGTCCTGCTTCAAAAGCGGCAGGAAATCGCGAAGAAAGTCGATTTTCTGCGCGTCCGTCAGATGATGGAGCGAGTAGGTCGCGACGATAGCGTCGTACTGCCGTACGCAAAGCTCGGGTACGAGCCCCTTGGAAAAATCGCCCTGATAGAGTGTTGCCTCGGGCATTTTTTCCTGTGCCAGCGCGATCATGCGCGCGGAAAAGTCCTGCCCGTAGATATGGCAGCCCTGTTCGTAGAGGCGTGAGGTCAAAATGCCCGTGCCGAAGCCGATATCCAGCACATCGCGCCCGCGCTGTGCAAGCACGCGCTGATAGAGCGCGTTCATCATGGCGCGATAGCCCGCGAAAGGATAGCGGTCGTTCTCGTCCGAAAGGCCGACACTTTTGTCATAGCCGTCGGCCCAGAGGTCGAAGCCGGTGTTGTTCAGCATATCAGTTCTCCTTTTCGTCCAGCGGGGGAAGACCCAGCTCATAGAACGCCACGGCGCTCGCTGCGGCGACGTTGAGCGAGTCGACGCCGTGGTACATCGGAATTTTGACCGTATAGTCGCAGCTCGCGATGGTCGAGGACGCGAGACCGTCGCCCTCCGTGCCCATGACAACGGCCAGCTTTGCCTCCTGCTTCAATCGCGGATCGTCGAGCCGCACGGAGTCATTGCGCAGCGCCATGGCGACCGTGCGAAAGCCGAGAGAGCGCAAAAGCGCCGTCCAGTCGCCCTCCTCGGGGAGGTAAGTCCAGGGGATGAGAAAGACGTTGCCCATGCTCACACGCGAAGCGCGGCGATAGAGCGGGTCGCTGCCCGCGCAGGTCAGCAGCACCGCGTCCATGCCGAGCGCGGCAGCGGAGCGGAAGATCGCGCCGATGTTCGTCGGATTCATCACGTTTTCGAGGACGACGATACGCCGCGCATTGCGGCAGACGTCTTCAATGCTTTGGAGCTTCGGCCGCCGCATGGCGCAGAGCATCCCGCGCGTCAGATGAAAGCCGGTGAGCTGCGTGAGTATGGATTCTTCAGCGGTGTAAAGCGGAATATCCTGACAGCATCGTGCGAGGATCTCACGCCCCTTGCCGTCAATGTGCTGCCGCTCCATCAGGAACGACACCGGCTCGCAGCCCGCGTCCAGCGCACGGCCGATGACGAGCGGACTTTCCGCAACGAAAAGCGCATGGTCCGGGTCTGCGCGGTTTAGGAGCTGATTTTCCGTCAGGCGCGCGTAGAGGTCGAGCGCCGGATCGGAGAAATTTTGGATTTCAATGATGTTTGCCATAGCGGTCCCTTTTCAGCTTTCTAAGATGCTCCGCAGCGCCTGCACGTCCGGCAGGACGAACGTCGGCTGCGGGACTGCGGTGGGGAGGTCCTCGCTCTTTGTCTCTCCCGAGAGAACGAGCAGTGTGTCAATGCCCGCATTCGCGCCGCTGGCGATATCTGTGTAGATGCGGTCACCCACGAGCAGTGTTTCCCGCACGGAAGCGCCTGCCTCGCGCATGGCGAGCTGCGGCATCAGCGGTTCGGGCTTGCCGATGACGACGGGGCGGCGATTTGTTGCCCGCCACAGCATTTCACACACGCTCCCGCAGTCGGGCACGAAACCGTAGGACGTGGGGCAGACCCAGTCGGGATTGGTCGCAATGTAGGGGACATTTTGCCCCAGCAGGATGCAGGCGTCCTCTAACTTTTGGAAGGTGAGCTCGGTGTCGAAGCCCATCAGCAGTGCGTCTGCGTCCGCGCGCCCTTCTGCGATGGCAAAGCCCGCCGCGCGAAGCTGCGACTTCATCGACTCTGTGCCGCAGACGTAATAGCGCCTGTCCTTGTCGCCCTGCGTGCGGAGATAGGAGATGAGCGCATCGACCGAGGTGAGAAAATCGCTTTCCTCCGCCGCGACACCGAGGCGTGCGAGCTTCTGCACATAGGCTCCCACGCTGCGGGAAGAATTGTTCGTCAGAAAGCGATACTGCCCGCCGCGGGTGCGGATGAGGGAGAGCAGCTCGCAAACGCCGCCAAAGAGCCGGTCGCCCAGATACAGCGTGCCGTCAAGGTCGAAGAGAAAAAGTTTTTTGCGCCGCAACGCGCTGTAGTCAACCATGGCGTTACGCCTTCTTCTTGCCGTCCACAGCGATGAAGAACAGCGAGCTCACAGCCAGCAGGAAGGGATAGAACAGGTTCGGGATGATATCGAAGGCGGAAATGCTGTAGCCCAGCTCGTGCGCCGCGGAGATGGCGACGAGCATCTGTGCGCCGTAGGGGATGATGCCCTGGAAAACGCAGGAGAAGGTGTCGAGCAGGGAGGCGGCCTTGCGCGGCGTGATGCCGTATTCCTCGCTCATTTCCTTGGCGATGGGGTTTGCCATGACGATGGCGACGGTGTTGTTCGCCGTGGCGATGTCCATCGCGCCGACGAGCAGGCCCATGCCGATCTGGCCGCCGCGCTTGCCGTGGAACGCCTTGCGGATCCCACGCAGCAGCGCCTCAAAGCCGCCGTGCCCGCGGATGAGCGCGCAGATGGCGGAGACGAGGATCGCGACCATCGACGTTTCGAACATTCCGGCCGCGCCGCTGCCCATGTTCTCAAGCAGCGCCTTGACCGCGAGGATACCGCTCTGGCCGGTCGCGCCGGTTGCAAGCGCGATGATCGAGCCGGAGACGATGCCGATGAGCAGCACCACGAAGACATTGATGCCGATGATGCCGCCGATGAGCACGAGCACATAGGGGATGATCTGAATGAGGTTGTAGGAGGGGATCTCCGTGGGAGTGACGTCGGCACGGAGCGTCAGCACGAGGATGAGCGCGAGAGAGGCGAGCGCGGCGGGCAGCGCGATGTGGAAATTCTCGCGGAACTTGTCCTTCATCGCGCAGCCCTGACCGTTGCAGGCGGCGATGGTCGTATCGGAGATAAAGCTCAGGTTGTCACCGAACATGGCGCCGCCCATGACGGAGGCGATGCACAGCGGCAGAGAATAGCCGCTGGCCGCGGCGATGGGGATGGCAATGGGCGTGATGAGCGTGATGGTGCCGACGCTCGTGCCCATCGCAGTGGAAACAAAACAGCTGACGACGAAGAGCACCGCGACAGAGAACTTTGCGGGGATGAGCGAGAGCATGAAGTAGGCAACGCTCTCCGCGCTCGAGCGGCCCACGACGCCGACGAACATACCGGCGGCGAGGAAGATGAGCAGCATCGTGACGATGTTCTTATCGCCGATGCCCTTGCCCATCAGCACGAGCTTTTCATCGAACGACAGCGCGCGGTTCTGGCAGCAGGCCACGAGCAGCGCGATGAGGAAGATGACGACGATAGGAATGGAATAAAAACCCATCGGGATCTTGAGCACATACTCAAAAACAAGGCCGAGCCCCAGATACAGGACCAGAAACACTAAGATTGGCAGCAGCGCCGCGGGATTGGCTTTTTTCGACATAGGATGATTCTCTCTTTCTCCAAACATAAAAAAAGGCTCCTGTGCGGAGCTTTTTGTGCGATATGAATTATTATAAGGAGCGCAAAGGGCCTTGTCAAGTAAGAACTTGCCGAAAAAGCGGCGTTCTCCGATCGGAGAACGCCGCGCTGCGGATGGTATTTATGAGATGGACACGACGAAGCGCCAGACGGGCTCGGCGAGGAAGTAGCCGAGGCAGGCCGAGGCGAAATTCGCCGTCACAGCATAGAGCGCGGCGCGGCCCTTGCTGTGGCCGCTGAGAAGGCCGCGGCCGGCGTAGAGATAAAGCTCAATGAGCAGGACGACCGCCTCCATTGGGAGAAGGAAAAGGAAATAGTTCCAGAGGGCTGCGCCGTTTTGCAGGTTCAGAACGCTGCTTGCAGCCGCCAGAACCCCCTGTGTGACGAGGTTGACAAGCAAAAACGCTTTCCAATTTTGCTTCCATGAATATTGGAACAGAAGCAGCAGAATACCCTCGATGAGAAGCGTAGGCACGAGCGTTGCGACAAATTGCAGCAAGTAGCCGGGGATGGTTGAGGGAACGGAAACGGTGACTGCCGACGTATCGTCCGACCAGTTGACCGTGACGGACGATTGCAGAACGCGGCGATTGAGTATATCGGAGACCCAGACCTTGCCGGATTCGGTGACGAGGATGATGCGGTAGGTGCTCGGCACACCGACGTAGCCGAACCAGTGCAGTGCATTGCCAGAGGCGTCTGTGTTCTCTGAGTATAGCTCACCGTAGATTGGTGCGCCGGTCGTGCCCTGCGCCACGCAGGCGTGCCAACCGGCGGGAACATTGTCGCGCAGAAGTGCTAAGAGGTCGGGGTCGAGCGTATCCTCTTTGCCGTCGTAGTTCCAGTCGATGCCGTCGATATGGTTTCCATCTTCCGCGTCCCAATCACCCTTGGCGAGCAGGTCGAGATAGTAGGGTTCCTGCGGCGCGTCTTTGACGCGCACGATGAGTAGGGGCTTTGGCCCGCTGTCGGCAAAGGCGAAGGTCGTGAGCGCAAGAGACGATAGGAGCGCGCAAACGAGCACGCGAAGAGACTTTCGTTTCATCCAAATTTCCTCCTTTTAATGTTCGGTGTTCCATCTTCCAATCGTATAGACGCAAAAGATAACAAAAAAGTTTCACGCTTTTACAAATTTTATCATAAAATGCCGCGCTGCGGGAAAAAGTTCTGGCGGGGCGTTGTACTTTTTTCATATTCTGCTACAATGGGGGAGAGAAAGAAGCGCATTGGGGGAACGGGTATGAAATGGTATGCGATCGGCAAGACGCTGACGCCACTGGACCGCGCGCCGGAGAGCGGCGCGGCGGTGGTGCTGCTGAATTCGGACGAGTTGGCGCACGAAACGGCGCTGCCGGGACTCGAAGCGGTGCTGCACCATACGCCGAGCACGCGGGACGCGCACGTCTGCAAGGCGGAGGTGCGCTCCAACTGTCTGAGCGGAACGCTCGCACTGCCGCGCGGCCGCAGGGACGGCACGCGCCTTTGCTGCGGCTATCTCGTGACGAAGGACCGCGTGGTGCTGGTGGACGACGGAGAAATGGTCGAGCCTTATTTGAAGCACATCGTCAAGGAAAAACGCCTGACAGAAAACAGCGTCGGACGATTTCTCTACGACTTCTTCGAGCTGCTGATCGCCAGGGACCTGCACCGCCTCGAGGAGATCGAAGACCGCGCGACGGCGCTGGAAGAACGCATGCTTGCGGGCGAGCTGGAGGAATTCAGCACCCCGATGAGCGAGCTGCGCAAGGAGACGATGGCCTGGTACCGCTACTACTCCCAGCTCGACGACGTGGCGTGCGAGCTGCGGGAAAATGAGAACGGCTACTTTTCGGACGAGGAGTGCGGACTGTTCCGATTATTTGAAGAGCGCGTCATCCGCCTGCGCGAGGAATCGCAGCTGCTGCGTGAATACTGCACGCAGATCCAGTCGCTGTTTCAGTCGGAGATAGACATCCGGCAGAATCGCATCATGCAGATCCTGACCATCGTGACGACGATCTTTCTGCCGCTGACACTGCTTGTCGGCTGGTACGGCATGAACTTTTCCGGCATGCCGGAACTGCACTGGAAGTACGGCTATCCCGCGATCATCCTTGTGAGCATCGCCGTGGTGGTGCTGAGCCTGTGGGTGTGCAAAAAGAAAAAATTCTGGTAAGAAAAAAGGAACGGCTTACGCCGTTCCTTTTTCTTTTGATAGGAGTCACTTTTTATCGAAGTAGTAATCGCGGAAGTTGTGGTATTGCGCGGCGTAGTAGCGCAGCAGGCGATAGAGTCGAGAGAGCGGCAGATCGCCCTTGCAGAAGAGCGTGTGCGTGCCCTTGAACTGCTTGAGCTCGTCGGAGAGCTCCTGATCCTTGACATAGCGGCGCAGAATGCCGGTCGGCACGTTCTGCCAGAGGGCGACGGTGTGGTTGTAGACGCAGTCCTCGCGCTTGCCGTAGACGACATCGTTAGTCAGGAGCTTCATCATGTTCAGCCCCGCGGCACGGCAGAAATAGCTGCTGCGGCCAAGGCGCGGGTTGATCTCGAAGAGCACGTAGCGGCCCGTGCGCCGGTCGTACTTCATGTCGATGTTCGAAAAGCCGACGTAGCCGAGCTTTTCGAGAAACTCCTGCATCCGGTCGTACAGCGCCTGATCGCCGCGCGAGAGGATGGCGGCGTAGTTGCCGACGGATTTGGGGTCGTAATATTCAAGCACCGGCTGGCCGAGGCACATTGCGCGCACGTGGCCGTCCAGATCGGAATAGCTGTTGAGCACGCGCATCGCGTCGTCGCCGCCGGGGATGAATTCCTGCAAAATGAGCTTGCCGCGATAGTCCGACCGGTTCATATTGTGGACCATCGTCAGGTATTGCTCGCGCGTATCGAAGAAGAAGACCTTCTTCTGCCCCTCGAAGTGGCAGCGGAGATAGTCGAGCGCGTTGGAATTTTCGGGCTTGACGACGATGGGAAAGTCGAACGGCAGGCGATCGACGACACTCTCGCGCTCCTCGGGCGAGGCGACGACGGTCTTGGGATAGTCCATGCCGTACTGCTCGCAGAGGGCGTAGAACTTGTCCTTCGTATCGAAGGTCTCAAGAAGCTCGTCGGAGATAAAGCGGTTGGCGATGAGCCCCTCAAAGCGGTCGTAATGGCGGCAGAGTAGGCCTGTATAATAGTCCGAGCACGGGATGACGAGCAGCTTTTCATAGTCCTGCGCGCACTGCTTCAGCACACCGAGCAGCGCGTCGGGAAAGACCTCCTCGCGCTCAAAGTCCGGGATGATGCGGCAGAGGAACAGGTGCGAGTGGCGCGTGGGGACAAGCTGCTGCGTGCACAGCAGCAACGGCGTGACGCCGTAGGCCTCCTGAAAGAGGCGCGCCGTGCCGTAGGCGTTTTCATCGCTGCCGAGGATGATCGGCAAAAAGTCCTTTTTGGCCTTCTTGCCGCCCTCGGCGGGCGCGGGGGAGTGGGCAGCGTCGTACTCGGCGAGGTATTTGAGCGTCAGCTCAACGTCGCTCGGATAGGGGACGAAGGTGCTGCCGCGCTTCATGGTGGTTTCCTCACCCTTGCCGGTCAGCAGCACGACACGGGATTCGCTGCCATTCAAAATCGCGCGGCGGATGCACTCGGCGCGATCCTCGAGCACAAGATGCGGGCAGGCGACGTGCTGTTCAATGTCGGCGGCGATCTGCGCGAACGGCTCCTCGCCGGAATCCTCCTCGGTGATGAAGACGAAGTCGCAGTTCTGCCCGCTCAGCTCGCCGAGGTCCTTGCGGCGCTGGAGCGCGTGGGAACCGGGGCAGCCGAAGACCGAGATCATCTGGCGATTCGGATATTCGATCTTCGTCGAGCGGTAGAGCGCGTCAAAGCTCATGCGGTTGTGCGCGTAGTCGACAATGACGGTGATCTTCTTGTCGCGGCTCTCGTAGATCTGCATACGGCCCGCGGCGCGCGCCTTGCGAAGACCTGAACGCACGTATTCCTCCGGCACGTCGAGCGCCATGCAGATGGCCATGGCAGCAAGCGCGTTGGAAATGTTGAAGAGACCCGGCATGGTGATGGAAAATTCGCCGTTGTACTTCGGCGAGACGACCGTGAAGTAGAGACCGTCCTCGTGCTTTTCCACGTGACGGCAGGAGACGGTGTCGCTCTCATGCGAGCCGAAGGTGATGAGCTTGCAGCGGTCCTTGGCATATTCGATGACGCGGTCTGCGTGCTTGGCATCGGTATTGACGCAACCGACGCGGCAGGAGTCGAAAATTTTGAGCTTGGCGGCAAAATAGTCCTCAAAATCCGGATGCTCGATGGGACTGATGTGGTCGCTGCCGATATTCAGAAATGCGCCGACATCAAACGTGATGCCGCGCACGCGGCCGTATTTGAGCGCCTGGGACGAGGCCTCCATCACAAGATGCGAAATGCCGGACTCGTGGGCGTTTTCAAAGTGCTGATAAAGCTCAAGCACCTCTGGCGTGGTGATATGGGATTCCTCGCTTACCTTGCCGTCGTAGTTGTCGATGGAGGAGAGGATGGCGCACTCGTTCCTGTCCTGTGCGCGCAGCCAGTCGTTCAAAATGTAGCGCACATAGTAGGCGGTGGTGCTCTTGCCCTTGGTGCCCGTGATGCCGATGCTCGTGAGCTTGTCCGTCACGTGATCATAAAAGAGCTGCCCGAGCACAACGAGGGAGTAGCGGATGTCGCTGACGAGGATGCAGGGCGCGTCAACATCGTGCTGCTGCTCGGCGACATAGGCAAAAGCGCCGTGCGAGAGCGCATCGCGCAGGTATTCCTCCTTGAAATGCGCGCCCTTGCAGATGAAGAGCGCGTTTTCGCGCAGCGTGCGCGTGTCGTAGGTCAGACATTCGACCCCGCGCCCCAGCAGCGCCTCGGGGACGGTGCAGCCGGTCAGGATACCGGCATCGCGCAGGGCGTCGACATATTCTTGTAAGGTGTGGACGGTGTTCATAAGCGGCTCCTTTGGGTCTTGCTTTTTCGGCAGGACGGGATAAAATATAGGCGATATCGCGCAAGTACGCAAAGCATCGCGCGATATTGGCAAGCAAACTCATTCCGAAAGGGGATTCAGATTCAAATGACTTATCAGGAAGTGCTGGAAAACGCAAGGACCTGTGTCGGCCCTTACTGCAAGGCGTGCAGCGACTGCAACGGCAAGGTCTGCCGCAATACGATGCCGGGCCCCGGCGCCAAGGGCGAGGGCACGGGCTTTATCCGCAATGCGGAAGAGTGGCGCGAAATATGCGTCAACATGGATACGATCTGCGAAAATGCGCCGGTCGACACGGCCTATACGCTTTTTGGCCGCACGTTTGAGCTCCCGGCGTTTGCCGCGCCCATTGGCGCGATGCGCCTGCACTACGGCGACAAGTACGATGACCTTACTTATAATGATATCCTCATCCGCGCGTGCGCAAACGCGGGCATCCTTGCTTTCACCGGCGACGGCACCGACCCGAAGGTCGTCGAGGGTGCGGCCAAGGCGCTGAAAGCGCAGCACGGCTGCGGCGTTCCGACCATCAAGCCGTGGGATATGGACACCATCCGCGAAAAGTTCGCGCTCGTGAAGGCGGCAGAGCCCTTTGCCATCGCGATGGATATCGACGCCGCCGGCCTGCCGTTTTTGCAGGGCCTCACGCCGCCGGCCGGCAGCAAGAGCGTGAAGGAGCTCAGGCAGATCGTGTCCTGGGCGGAGCGTCCCTTCATATTAAAAGGTATCATGACCGCCCGCGGCGCGGAAAAGGCGCTGGAAGCGGGCGCGAGCGGCATCGTGGTCTCAAACCACGGCGGCCGTGTGCTCGACCACTGCCCCGCGACGGCAGAGGTCCTGCCAGAGATCGTTGATGCCGTCGGCGGCAAGCTGACGATCTTTGTCGACGGCGCGATCCGCAGCGGTATGGATATCTTCAAGGCGCTCGCCCTCGGCGCGGACGCGGTGCTCATCGGCCGCCCCTTCGTCACCAGCGTGTATGGCGGCGGGGAGGAGGGCGTGAAGCTCTACGTCAGTAAGCTCAAGGCCGAGCTCGCCGATACGATGCGGATGTGCGGCGCGCACTCCCTTGCGGAGATCGACCGCAGCATGATCTATCGCGGCTGAGAAACAACTATTATAGTATAGCACTGCGAAAAAGGGCTGACAAGGGAAAATCGCAGACCTTCCGCTGTCCCGATGGAAATCATTGCATTTGCAATCGGATGCGAAAAAAGGTAGGATAGTCCCGTCCTTGATCAAGACATATCCCAAAAACTGCAAGGAGGTCAAACGCCATGTTCAACTGCACCACGTTTGATTGCAGCAAGCTCTTCGCAATGCTGTGCCAGCTCTTTGGCGCCTGCGCCGGCTAAGTTGCTGTGAAAAAGAGACAGGAGAGGGCGGAGGAACGCCCTCTCCCGTTGTCTATATCCGGCGTCCTCAAAAAGAATTTGAGGAAAAATCAAAAAGTTTGGAAAAAACTGTTGACAAACGGGGGATAGGGTGTTAAGATAACACCTGTTCCGCGAATGGA
>ENA-OZKX01000544-OZKX01000544.1-human-gut-metagenome-genome-assembly--contig:-NODE-544-length-18010-cov-8.177778_pt1 | contig 18010 bp, 19 predicted proteins | sample MGYA00244831_ERZ653774 | MGnify/ENA primary metagenome ERZ653774 (study PRJEB26926, sample SAMN06165314) | human gut metagenome | biome: ENVO:00009003; feature: ENVO:2100002; material: ENVO:00002003...
GCGGGTTTGCAAGCAAACCGTCCCCGCCGCTCTCGCTTTCAGCCCTCCGTCCGCTTTTTCGCCATCGGAACCAAGTCGGGAATCGCCTTGCGGAAAAAGAAAAAATGGAGTTGCGAGGGTGGTTGGTTTTGCGAAACAAAAGTGACACGCAGCCGGAGGCGGGCAGGAAAAGTAAGCTGGAACGGGCTTCCGAGGCGCATTGCCATGTAAAATAAACAATGCCGCCGTTGGCGGCACCACCAATCCGCACTCTCGTTTGACGCGGAAAAAGAGAGGGCGGGCTGCGGCGCGTCCGCCACGGGGTGGCGCATAGGCCAGATCTTGCGCGCCCCGTGCAGTGCCGCGGCTCGCACGCTCCCGCGGAGAACGACGTGCGGAGGCTTTTGGTACTTTTGGCCCCAAAAGTACAGGAAAAAAGGGTGTGCAAGTTTTCGCGCTTCCGAAATTCTTTCACGCTTTTCGGAATAAAAGCCCGAAAAACTCTTTTTACCTGCTTTTCGGTGGCGAAAAGCAGCAAAAACCACCCGGCGCTTTTCCATCTTCGGAATCAAACCGGGAATCCCCCCGGACAATTACGATCTCAAACCTGACAACCCGGGATGCGAAATGAAAATCGCTCAATCATAGATGAGCATACTCATGTATACAAGAGCATCACAAATGGCATGTTTTTTAGTTTTGTATTGGAATAAAATACAAAACATTGAAAACGCCGATAGATACTTACGTGATCGAAGCCATCCGCAAGGAACGGATGGCGCAGAAAGTGTCACAGGCCATGTTGGCATACGGTATCGGCGTTTCCAGAAGTTTCATTGGCATGGCTGAAAGTTCAAAATACGACATAAAATACAACCTCAACCATATCAATGAAATCGCCCGCTACCTGGGCTGTTCGCCCCGCGATTTCCTCCCCGAAAAACCGCTCTGAACGTGCGCGCGCTGCCGATACTCCGCACGTTGCTGCCCGCGGCGGCGGCCCTCGCCTGCGGCCTCGCCGCCGCACGCCGCCCCGTGGGCATCGCCTTCTACGACATCGACCGCCTCTACGATACCCTGCCGTCGCTCTTCTACCACGATGACGACTACACCCCCGACGGCCGCTATGGCTGGAACACGGAGCGCTACCGGCGCAAAATCCGCCACACGGCCGCCGTCATCGACTCGATGGCCCTGCCGATTGTCGCGCTGTGGGGCGTGGAGAACGAAGCCGTCGTCCGCGACCTCGCCGCCGCCTGCCGCGGCGACTACTCCTACCTGCACCGCACGCTCAACTCGCTCGACGGCATGGACTTCGCCCTGCTCTACTACGGCGACATGTTCTACCCCGAACGGGTCGAGGAGGGCCGTCGCTACCTCTACGTCGAAGGGCTCCTGGAACGCGACACCGTGGGGCTGGTGCTCTGCGCCGAGGAGCGCATGGCCGGCTGGGTTGTCCGCGACCTGCGCCGCGAGCGCCCGCACGTGCGGCTCGTGGTGCTGGGACGCTCCGCAACGCTCGATCCCGCGGCCTGGGGGCTGCGCGACGCACAGGCCCGCGCAGCCCGCGCCGGACGGGGCACGATCCGCAGCCGCGGACGCTGGTCGATGCGCGACCGGATACTCGTCGACACCGCCTTCCGCGTGTGCGGCGGCGACGTCTACATGCGCCGCTATCTGGTTGACCAAAAGAGCGGTAACCCCCTCACGACCTTCACCGGAGGGGTCTATCGCGGCGGCTACGGCTATTCACTGCCGGTTTATGCGTACTTCGAGTAGAAATTCTTGGTATTTCGGAAAAGTTTTCATATATTCGCACTCCCAATGACAAAAATGTCTGTATTGCGAAGCGGTAACGACCCGGTCACCGCATTTTTTTGCCTGCGGGCATCCGTCGTAACGAGAAAAATTTTATATTTACATACCAATTAAACCAAAAAAACACTATGGCAGACGTTAAACGAGTCTACACCTTCGGCAACAAGGAGGCCGAAGGCAACGGCAAAATGCGCGAACTGCTCGGCGGCAAGGGTGCCAACCTTGCGGAGATGAACCTCATCGGCATCCCCGTGCCCCCGGGCTTCACCATCACCACGGAAGTATGCGCCGAATACTACAAGCACGGCAAGCAGGCCATCATCGAGATGCTCCGCCCCGAGGTAGAGAAGGCCATGCACAACATCGAACGCCTCACGGGCATGAAGTTCGGTGACAAGGAGATGCCGCTGCTCGTCTCGGTGCGTTCGGGCGCCCGCGCCTCGATGCCCGGCATGATGGACACGATCCTCAACCTCGGCATGAACGACCAGGCCGTCGAGGCCGTGGCCAAGCGCACGGGCAATCCCCGCTTTGCCTGGGACTCGTACCGCCGTTTCGTACAGATGTACGGCGACGTCGTGCTCGGCATGAAGCCCGCCTCGAAGGAGGATCACGATCCGTTCGAGGTCATCATCGAACACCAGAAGGAGAAGCGCGGCGTGAAGAACGACACCGAGCTGACGACCGACGACCTGAAGGAGCTCGTCAAGGAGTTCAAGGCCGCCGTGAAGAAGCAGACCGGCGAGAACTTCCCGACCAATCCGTGGGACCAGCTCTGGGGCGCCATCTGCGCCGTGTTCGGCTCGTGGATGAACGAGCGCGCCATCCTCTACCGCAAGCTCAACAACATCCCCTCGGAGTGGGGTACGGCCGTCTCGGTACAGGCCATGGTCTTCGGAAACATGGGCAACAACTCCGCGACGGGCGTGGCCTTCTCGCGCGACGCTGCAACGGGTGAGAACATCTTCAACGGCGAGTACCTGATCAACGCCCAGGGCGAGGATGTCGTGGCCGGCATCCGCACGCCGCAGCAGATCACCATCGAGGGATCGAAGCGCTGGGCCAAGGCCCAGAACATCTCCGAGGAGGAGCGCAAGGCGAAGTATCCCTCGCTCGAGGAGGTGATGCCCGACGTCTACAAGGAGCTCAACGAGATTCAGCACCACCTGGAGCAGTACTTCACCGACATGCAGGACATCGAGTTCACGATCCAGGACGGCAAGCTCTGGATGCTCCAGTGCCGCAACGGCAAGCGCACGGGTGCCGCCATGGTCAAGATCGCCATGGACATGCTGCGCGAGGGGCTGATCGACGAGAAGACGGCCGTGCTGCGCTGCGAACCCGCGAAGCTCGACGAGCTGCTGCACCCCGTCTTCGACAAGAAGGCCATCGCATCGGCACAGGTCATCACGAAGGGTCTGCCCGCATCGCCGGGCGCCGCGACGGGTCCCGTCGTCTTCTTCGCCGACGATGCCGAGAAGGTCTACGCCAAGACGAAGCAGAAGGCCATCCTCGTGCGTATCGAAACCTCGCCCGAGGACCTCAAGGGCATGCTCGACGCCGCCGGTATCCTCACCGCACGCGGCGGCATGACCTCGCACGCGGCCGTCGTGGCCCGCGGCATGGGTAAGTGCTGCGTATCGGGCGCCGGCGAGCTGCAGATCGACTACAAGGCCCGCACGATCCAGGTCAACGGCTTCACCGTAAAGGAGGGCGACTGGATCTCGCTCAACGGCTCGACGGGCGAGGTGTACCTCGGTCAGGTGGCCACGCAGGCCGCCGACCTGAGCGGCGACTTCGGCAAGCTCATGGAGCTGGCCTCGAAATATGCCGTGCTGAAGGTCCGCGCCAACGCCGACACGCCGAAGGATGCCGCACAGGCCTTCGCCTTCGGTGCCGAGGGTATCGGCCTCTGCCGCACGGAGCACATGTTCTTCGAGGGCGACCGCATCAAGGCGATCCGCGAGATGATCCTCGCCGACGACGAGGCCGGACGCCGCGTGGCGCTGGCCAAGCTGCTGCCCATGCAGCGCGGCGACTTCGAGGGGCTGTTCAAGGCCATGAACGGATTCCCCGTGACGGTGCGCCTGCTCGATCCCCCTCTGCACGAGTTCGTGCCCCACGATGAGAAGGGTCAGAAGGAGATGGCCGAGGAGATGCACGTGCCCCTGAAGAAGATCGTCGAGAAGGTCGAGTCGCTGGCCGAGTTCAACCCCATGCTGGGACACCGCGGCTGCCGTCTGGGCAACACCTATCCCGAGATCACCGAGATGCAGAGCCGCGCCATCATCGAGGCGGCCATGAACGTCAAGGCACAGGGTATTCCCGTGCATGTGGAGATCATGGTGCCGCTGGTGGGCAACCACAAGGAGCTCCGCTACCAGAAGAACATCATCGACTCGACGGCCGAGCAGGTCTTCACCGAGCGCAACGACCGCATCGACTACATGGTCGGCACGATGATCGAGGTGCCGCGCGCCGCCGTCACGGCCAACCAGATCGCCGAAGTGGCCCAGTTCTTCTCGTTCGGCACGAACGACCTGACGCAGATGACGCTCGGCTTCTCGCGCGACGACATCGGCAAGTTCCTGCCCGTCTACCTCGAGAAGGGCATCCTGAAGAACGACCCGTTCCAGATTCTCGACCGCAACGGCGTGGGTCAGCTCATCCGCGAGGCCGTCTTCAAGGGACGCGGCACGCGCGAGAACCTCAAGTGCGGTATCTGCGGCGAGCACGGCGGTGAGCCCTCGTCGGTGGAGTTCTGCCACTATGCGGGTCTCAACTACGTGAGCTGCTCGCCGTTCCGCGTGCCCATCGCACGCCTGGCCGCCGCTCACGCAGCGCTCAAGGAGAAATAATCCCGAAAAAACGGTTCATGCAGGAGGTCCGCGGCACAAGTGTTGCGGACCTCTTCGTTTGCCGTTTGCGACCGGTTTGGCCCTAAAAAAGGCAAGTTGGTCGAAAAAAGTTGAACCGTAACGATATTTTTATTATATTTGGTTTCGCAAACCATCGGAACCTTTAAGCAACCAAAATAGCAAGTTTATGAAAAAGATCCTTCTCGCGGCTGTTGTTGCGTTGTTCGCAACCACGGCATGGGCTCAGACCCCGGGTAATTGGGCAGTTGGTCCCCAGATCGGCGTATACGCCAACACGGGAGCCCAGGGTGCCGTTTTAGGAATCGGTGCCGTCGGCCGTTACAGCTTCACCGACAACTGGCGCATTCAGCCGTCGCTGATGGGCATCTGCAAGTCCGGATGCTCGATCGATCTCAGCGCCGACGTACAGTATCTCTTCGACGTGGCTCCCGACTGGAAGGTCTATCCGCAGGCCGGCTTGAGCGCCAATGACATCGGCGGCTGGTCGTGCGGCATCCACCTCGGCGGCGGTGCCGACTTCTCGGTGGCTCAGAACTGGGACATCACGGCCGGGCTGAAGTGGATCATCCAGACGGCACAATACCACAAGAATCCCATCCTGATCAACGTCGGAGCCTGCTACAAGTTCTGATACATTCGGATGCGACAGAAAAAGTCCGGGAACCAGTCGGTTCCCGGACTTTTTCCGTGGATGCCATTTGTCGGAAGCGCCTGCGGCGGCGGAGCGTCACTTTCCCCGTTTGTCACTCCTCTTGCTCATCACCTCCTCTTCGGTTCGTCACTTTCCCATTTGTCGCCTCCTCTTGTCCGTCACACCTCCTCTTGTCCGTCACCTCCTCTTGTCCGTCACCTCCTCTTGTCCGTCACCTCCTCTTGTCCGTCGCCCCCCGGGCGTCACTTCCCCTCGTTGAGGCGGATCATCTCGAAGATCCGGTAGCCCACGGGGGCGTAGGAGCGCCACGCGGCCCGCTTGACGCGGTAGGTCCACGTCCGATCGCCGGCGTAGAGCGTGACCGAAGGCTCGGCCGTCTCGTCGAAGAAGGCTTCGACGGAGGTTACCGGGGCCCGGAAGGTGTAGCGGTGGCGCCAGCGTTTGCGGTCGGGTTCGAGGTAGATCTTCTCCGCCGGGCCCGACAGGAGGACTGGGCCCGCCACGAAGCGCACGGAGTCGATCGGCGTCGCACACTCCATGAAGCAGGTGAAGTTGATCGTCGCCAGCCCGTCGCGATGCTCCTTGTAGGTGATGTCGAAGGTCAGGTCGCCCGCGTCATCGTGCTCGAAGAGCGTGCAGGGCAGCGTGTGGTAGATCGTTCCGTCGGCCTCGGCCTTCGAGACGTAATGGCTGCGGATGTTTTGCGCCGCCGCGGCCGCCGCAAGTCCCGTCGCAAGCACGACGGCCAGCAGACACCGCCTAATCACCGTAGACGATGACCGTATAGATCGTATAGAGGCCGACATAGGACTTGGCCTGGTAATCGACGTGGTGGATGCGCGTGATCCCCGCCTCGCGGGCGGCCGTCTGGATGCTGGCGTCACCCAGTGCCACGAGACCCAGGTAGCTCTTGGCTTCGGCCGTGCCGACCTTGCTCGATCCGGCGTTGCCCGTCACGGCCAGGCCGTCCTTGACATCGGTATAGAGACCTCCCACGAGGGGCGACTTGACGCACCCGGCGAGAAGCAGGGCGGCAAAGGCCGCCGCAAGAATCTTTTTCATATCGGTGGTAGCTTATTTGGTTTTGTATGCACAGTGGTATTTCCCCTTGGCCAGGTTGAGCAGCTTGCCCTTGAGCAGATTGCGGCGCAACGGCGAGATGCGGTCCGTGAAGACCGTCCCCTCGATGTGGTCGTACTCGTGCTGGATGACCCACGCCTTCAGGCCGGTGAACTCCTCGTCGTGAGGCTTGAACTCCTCGTCGAGGTAGCGCATGCGGATGCTCAGCGAGCGCTGCACGTCGGCGTGGATGCCCGGGAAGGAGAGGCAGCCCTCGTTGTAGGTCTTCTTCTCGTCGGACATGGTGTAGATCTCGGCGTTGATGAAGGCGCGCTTGTAGTCGGCGCACGAGGGGTCCTCGTCGGCCCACGGCGTGCAGTCGACGATGAACAGGCGGATGTCCTTGCCGATCTGCGGAGCCGCCAGGCCCACGCCTTCGGCCTCCTCGAGCGTCAGGAACATGTCCGCGACGAGCTGTTTGAGATCGGGAAAATCGGCGGGAACGGGCTCGCAATGCCTGCGCAGCACCTCGTCGCCATATATCACAATCGGGTATATCATAATCCAAAAATCGTTTGTTGCAAAAATTCAACCGTTTTCAGCGGGCGAGCGACTCCATGTAGCTCTGCAGGATGATCGTCGCCGAAATCTTGTCGACGAGGGCCCGGTCGCGCCGGGCCATGCGTCCGATGCCGCTTTCGAGCATCGTGCGGTGGGCCAGCACCGAGGTGAAACGCTCGTCCCAAAAGAGCACCTCCTTGTCGGGATAGGCGCGGCGCAGGCGTGCGGCCAGCGGTTCTACGAAGCGCCACGTCTCCGAGGGCGAACCGTCCATGCGCATGGGCTTGCCCACGACGACGGTCGAGACCTCCTCGCGAGCGAAGTAGTCGGCGAGCCAGCGCTCCAGCTGCTTCGTCTCGACGGTCTCGAGCCCTCCGGCGATGATCCGCAGCGGGTCGCTCACGGCGATGCCCGTGCGGCGTGTTCCGTAGTCTATGGCAAGGATGCGTCCCACGGCTGCGGCGGCGTTATCCGGCGATGCGGGCCAGGAACCAGCGGGCGGCAAGCCACCCCGCCACGGCCCCCAGTGCAAGGCACACGGCCACGACGGTGCGGCGCACACGGCGCGGGTCTTCCGGCTTGCGCTCCATCGGCCATTACAGGTTCAGTTTGCGGAAGAGCTTGCGGTAGGAGCACTCCTCGTCGACGAGCGACGGAAGGGCCTCGATCAGCACGCGCTCCTGCTCCATCGTGTCGCGGTGACGCACCGTCACGGTGCCGTCCTCGAGCGTCTGGCCGTCGACCGTCACGCAGAAGGGCGTGCCGATGGCGTCCTGACGGCGGTAACGCTTGCCCACCGAGTCCTTCTCGTCGTAGACGACGTTGTAGTCGTACTTGAGCAGGTCGACGATCTTCTGCGCCACCTCGGGCATGCCGTCCTTCTTGACCAGCGGCAGCACGGCCACCTTCACGGGGGCCAGCGCCGCCGGGAACTTCAGCACGACGCGCTGGTCGCCGCCCTCGAGCGTCTCCTCGGTATAGGCGGCCGACATCACCTGCAGGAACATGCGGTCGACGCCGATCGAGGTCTCGACGACGTAGGGCACGTAGCTCTCGCCCGTCTCGGGATCGAAGTAGGTGATCTTCTTGCCCGAGAACTTCTGGTGGTTGCCCAGGTCGAAGTCCGTGCGCGAGTGGATGCCCTCGACCTCCTTGAAGCCGAACGGGAAGTTGTACTCGATGTCGGTGGCGGCGTTGGCGTAATGGGCCAGCTTCTCGTGGTCGTGGAAGCGGTAGTTGTCGTCACCGAAGCCCAGGGCGCGGTGCCAGGCCATGCGCGTCTGCTTCCACTCGTTCCACCACTGCATCTCGGTGCCCGGGCGCACGAAGAACTGCATCTCCATCTGCTCGAACTCGCGCATGCGGAAGATGAACTGCCGGGCGACGATCTCGTTGCGGAAGGCCTTGCCGATCTGCGCGATACCGAACGGCAGCTTCATGCGGCCGGTCTTCTGCACGTTGAGGAAGTTGACGAAGATACCCTGCGCCGTCTCGGGCCGCAGGTAGATCGTGCTGGCGCCGTCGGCCGTCGAACCCATCTGCGTGGAGAACATCAGGTTGAACTGCCGCACCTCGGTCCAGTTGCGCGTTCCCGACACGGGGCAGACGATCTCGCAGTCGAGGATGATCTGTCGCAGCGCCGCCAGGTCGTTGGCGTTCATCGCCGCGGCAAAGCGCTCGTGCACCTCGTTGCGGCGGGCCAGCGTCTCCGCCACACGGGGCGACGTGGCCCGGTACTTCGCCTCGTCGAACGACTCGCCGAAGCGCTTGCGGGCCTTTTCGACCTCCTTTTCGACCTTTTCGTCCTGCTTGGCGATCCAGTCCTCGATCAGCACGTCGGCACGGTAGCGCTTCTTTGAATCGCGGTTGTCGATCAGCGGATCGTTGAAGGCGCTCAGGTGGCCCGAAGCCTCCCACGTCTTGGGGTGCATGAAGATCGCGGCGTCGATGCCCACGATGTTCTCATGCAGCTTGACCATCGAGTCCCACCAGTAACGTTTGATATTGTTCTTCAGCTCCACGCCGTTCTGACCGTAGTCGTAGACGGCGGCCAGGCCGTCATAGATTTCGCTCGAGGGGAATACGAATCCGTACTCCTTGCAGTGGGCGACCAGCTTCTTGAAAAGTTCTTCCTGCGTCATCGTATATGATTTTGTATTTGTATGTTCCGAACCACAAATGTACAAAATAAATGGAAAATCGGGCCCTCGGAGAGCATATTATTTCATTTTCCGCCCAAAACGCCCCTTTCAGCCGAAAACGTTCCCGCACTGATCTCTGCGGCGGAGCGCTCCGCCGCACCTTCCCCGGCCTGCACATGCTCCGTCCGGCTCCCGCAACGCCCTATTCGGCTTCCGCGTCGCCCCGTTCGGCTCCCACATCGTCCCGTTCAGCTCCCACATCGTCCCGCCCGGCTCCTTCGTCGTCCCGCTTGGCTCCCGCATGATCCCGCCCCGTCCTCACGCCGGCGCGACTGCCACTCCTCTATTCCGGTGCCCGCATCACCCACTCCTGTTCTCGCGTCGCTCCGGCAACCACTCCTTCCGCCCGGCAGAGCCGCCAAGGAGACCGGAACAAAAAAATCGGCTTTTTTTTGGAGTTTTCGTAAAATTTTTACTACTTTTACAACATATTGCAGTGACAACCTTGTATCCGCGCCGCAACGGTTTGCACGCCGCATCCGCCTCTCTTCTCACCCGGGAATTCCGATGACGGGTGACGTGCCCGCAGTTGGTTCGGAACAGCATACGGAAACAATTTATTTATCAATTTTCAATCAAAAAACACAAAAGCATGAAAAAATTCGCCATCCTTCTCCTGATGTCGTGCTTTGCGCTCACTGCCGCAGCGCAGGATGAAACCGCCGAAGCCGAAAACGTGAAGAACGTCCGCAAAAAGTTCTTCAACATCAGCTACCTCTCCGACAAGATCAAGTTCTCGGAGGGCAACATCGGCCTGAACAACGCCTTCGACGAGGTTGAGGGTATCGCCAATGACAAGAACATCGGCATCAAGAACAACTGGGGTATCTCGCTGACGCGCGGCCGCAGCTACATGCTCCACAAGAAGCCCATCGCCCGCCTGATCAGCATCGGCATCGACGCCAGCTTCTTCGATGTCAGCTACTCGAACTACACGGCGTCGTTCAACGACCTGGGCGCTTCGGACATGGGTCTGGGCGACCTCGAGGACTTCGATGCCGACGATCTCAACGACAAAATGGACTTCCACAAGATGGAGTACAGCTTCCAGGTAGGCCCCTCGATCACGATCACTCCGGGTCAGAAACTCACCGTAGCCGCCTACTTCCGCTACGCGCCGACTTTCTCGTGCCTCTATGTGGACGAGACCTTCGCGGGCAACTACGCTTCGATGTTCGTCACGGGTGCATCGGTAGCCTACGGCAAGATCGGCGTCGGCATCGAGGCTCGTCTGGGCAGCTGCACCTACAAGACCTTCTCGGGCGATCTCGACTTCTCGGCCAGCAAGATCAAGACGTCGGGCTTCCGCGCCTTTATCCAGTTCCGCTGGTAGGATTTTATCAATGTACTAAAAGAGAGGAATTTCCGTATGGAAATTCCTCTCTTTTTCCTGTACTTTTGGGGCCAAAAGTACAAGAAAAAAACTCTTTTTTATTTTAACTGCTTTTCGATGGCGAAAAGCAGCAAAAGCCACCCGACCGATTCCGATGTCGGCGTCCGAAAGTCTGAAAGCGGCGTCGGGCGACTATCCGCGGGTTTGCAAGCAAACCGTCCCCGCCGCTCTCGCTTTCAGTCTTCCGTCCGCTTCTCCGCCATCGGAACCAAGTCGGGACCTGCCTATCGGAAAAGGAGAGGTAATGGAATGAAGGAGTAGGAGCGTCCGCGCAATACGCCCCGGGCGGCATCCGGAATTGGAGATTCCATCTTTTTGCGTATATTTGCCACCATGAAACGAGTTGCAACCTTCGTGCTCTGTTGCGCCTGCATCGGCATGGCCCACGCGCAGGCCCCGACCCTCCCGACGCCCGACGCCAAGGTGCTGGGCATGGGCGGCGTGGCCATGACCACCATCTCGGGGTCGCACCCCCTCTACAACAACTCCGCGACGGCGGCCTTCTCGCCACTTCCCTCGCAGGTCTCCTCCTCCTACTACGGACAGGGGAAGTTCGACTACTACGCCGTGTCGGGCTACTGCCGTGTCGGCGGCGAGAACCTCGTGCAGCTCGGCTGGCGTCAGTACCTGCGCGAACGCGGCAACAGCGACATGGCCGTCGATGCCGGCTACACGCGCCGCATCGGCGAGCGGTGGGCCGTCGGACTGGTTGCCCGCTACATGCACCTTTCGCGTCCCGACGCCTCGGCCGATGCCCTTGCGGCGGACCTGAGCGCCGCCTACTCGCTGCCGATAGAGAACCTGGGCGACTACTCGACGCTGCGCGCCGGTGCGAAACTGGGCAACCTGGGCGGCTACCTCGACGATTCGGCCTACACGCTGCCGATGGACCTGACGGCGGGCGTTGCGCTCGATACGTTCCTCTCCGACGCCCACCAGATCACCGTCGGCACCGATCTGGGGTACTACTTCACTCCGAGTCATGTGCGCGGATTCCAGCTGTCGGTCGGTGCGGAGTACAACCTCATGCAGCTCTTCCAGCTGCGGGCCGGATACCACTACGGCGAGCGGCGCGACTACTACCCGAGCTATGCGACCGTCGGCTGCGGCGTGCGCTTCCTCCACCTGCGGCTCGACTTCGCCTACCTCTTCGCCGCCAGGGAGACCCTGCTGCACAATACCTACAGCATCAGCTTCGGTCTGGATTTCTGATGTAATCCAGAATTCCCTCGCAGCCGTCCTCCAGCATGTCGAGCACCAGCTCGAAGCCCTCGTGCCCTTCGTAATAGGGGTCGGGGACGTAGCTCCACTGCGGATGGCGGCTGAAGAACTCCCGCATGCGGAAGATCTTTTCGGCATCCCGGCGCGAGGGCGCCAGCCTGTGCACCGCCTCATAGTTCATGTCGTCCATGACGACGATCATGTCGAAGCGCTCGAAATCGGCCTCGGTGATGCGACGCGCACGGTGCGTGAGCACGTACCCGCGGCGGGCCGCCGCACTGCGCATGCGGGCATCGGGCAGATCGCCGGCGTGTCCGCCGTAGGTGCCGGCTGAATCGACGGTGAGCAGCTCCTGCGCTCCATTGCGCCGGGCCGTCTGGCGCAGAATCTCCTCGGCGGCCGGCGAGCGGCAGATGTTGCCGAGGCATACGAACAGAATCCTTTTTTTCATGTCGGCAAAGATAGCGCTTCGGAACAGGATTTGCAACCGGCTGCCGGATGACCGGGGGCTTTTCCGGCCCCGGCTTTCACCCGGGCGTTCATCACTTTCGGAGAAGAAAAACGAACAATCGGAACAACAATCCACCTTTACGGGAACGGATTGTTCGGAGAAAAGTCGTATCTTTGCCCCCGATTTGCCTTGGTTCACAACAAAAAACGGAAAGCAATGAAGAAGATGAAAGTTATCGCCATGCTGACGGCATTCGCACTCACGGCATCGCTTGCAACGGCCCAGGAGCTGCCCCGGAAGGTTTCAAACATCGAAATCCTCGATCTGAACGGTAAACCGGCCAAGCTGCCCTATTTCGGCGAAAAGAACCTGATGATATTCTACGTCGACCCGGACCGCCACAAGCAGAACAACGACTTCACGCTTGAGCTCGAGCGCACGCACCGGGCCGAGAGCGAGAACATCTACGGGTTCGGCATCATGAACCTCAAGGATGCCCCGATGATCCCCAACGGCATGGCCCGCAACATGGCCAAGAAGCGCACCGAGAAGAACGGCGCCCTCGTGCTGGCCGATCAGGAGCGTGTCCTGAGCACGGCCTGGGGGCTGGGCGACTGCAACAACCAGTTCGTGCTGCTCTTCGTCACGAAGGAGGGCGAGCTGGTCTTCCTGCGCAAGGGCGAACTCTCCGAACAGGACAAGCAGGCCTTCTACGACGTCATCGACCGGTACAAATAACCGGATGGAGGTCCGCATGATCCGTTCGATCATCGTTGCCGGCCTCTGCCTGTGCGGGCTCTGCGCCCTGCCGTCCCGCGTGCGGGCGCAGGATGCGGAGCGCGACAGCGTGTACACCTATGTCTCGGGAAGCGACACGCTGCACTACACCTATACCCCGCTCGCCCCGGAGCCGCCCCGCAGGAAGCCCTTTCTGCAGCGGGTCGTGGACTATTTCGGCGGCTCGACCGTCGACCGGACCTTCGAGAAGAAGATCGACTTCACCTTCGCCGGCGGACCGAGCTACTCGAAGAACACGAGCCTGGGCATCGGTCTGCTCGCCGCGGGGCTCTACCGCGTCGACCGGACCGACTCCGTCAGCTCGCCGTCCGACGTCTCGATCTTCGCCAACGTCTCCGTGACGGGGTTCTACGCCCTCGGCATCTCCGGCAACACGATCTTCTCGAAGAACCGCAGCCGGCTCAACTACACGCTCGCCTTCTCGTCGGCGCCGCGTTCGCTGTGGGGCATCGGCTACCACGCCGGGCGCGACAACCGGGAGACCTCCTATACTGAAAAACGCTACCAGATCGAGACGCGCTACGTGCACCGCATCCTGCCGAACACCTACCTCGGCGTCATGCTCGGATTCGAGCATACGAAGGGTCGGGGCTTCGATGCGCTGGGTGAAAGCTACATCGAGGGGCAGAAGCACAGCTACACGGCCACGGGCATCGGGCTGATCGCCGAGTACGACTCGCGGGACTTCATTCCCAATCCGTTCCGCGGGATCTACGTCAGCCTCGAGCAGACCTCCTACCCGCAGGCGCTGGGCAACTGCGGCAAGACGATCTGGCGCACGACCTTCACGGCCGACGCCTATCGGAAAATCTGGAAGGGGGCCATCCTCGCCGCCGACCTCTACGGCGTCTTCAACTCCAAAGGGACGCCGTGGCCGATGCTCGCCCGCATGGGCGGCAGCCAGCGCATGCGCGGATACTACCAGGGCCGCTATACGGACAACTGCCTGCTCACGGCTCAGGTCGAGGTGCGGCAGCGCATCTGGCGGCGCATCGGATGCACGTTCTGGGGCGGCGCCGGCAATGTCTTCGCCAGCCTGCACGACTTCGACTGGGCCGAAACCCTGCCCAACTACGGCATCGGACTGCGCTGGGAGCTCAAGAAGCGGGTGAACGTCCGCCTCGACTACGGATTCGGAAAAAAGACCAGCGGTTTTCTGCTGAACATCAATGAAGCATTCTGAAATGGAACACTCACCTGCCGACTCGCTGAAAAGCAACCGCCGCGGCACCTCCGCCCGGCGCGGGCGTGTCACCACGATACTGCTGCCCGTCTACTTCTTCGTGGCGATGATCATCCCGAACTGCGTCCTCGCCAACACGGAGCACTACTCGGTCTGGACGACCGAAGCGCTCATCCTGCTGCCGCTGGGCTTCTTCATGATGTGGAGCGTCGCCCTGCGCCGCTCGGGCGTCATGGTCTGGTTGGCCTTCCCGTTCATCTTCCTGTGCGCCTTCCAGATCGTACTGCTCTACCTGTTCGGCAACTCGATCATCGCCACGGACATGTTCACCAACCTGTTGACGACCAATCCCGGCGAGGCGGGCGAGCTGCTGGGCAACATCTACCCGGCCGTCGTGCTGGTCTGCGTGATGTACGTGCCGCTGCTGTGGCTCGCTTCGCGCGAAATCGGCCTAAAGCGTTACATGACGCGCATGACGCGCATGAATATCGGACTGACCGGCGCCGTGCTCTTCGCGCTGGGCACGCTCGCCCTGTGGCCGGCCTACCGCGTCAGCGAGAGCAAGCACGTCCTGCGCGACGAAATCTTCCCGATCAACGTCCTCTACAACGCGGGATTGAGCGGCTCGGAGTTCCGCAAGTCGCGTAACTTCGAGAAGACGGCCCAAGGATTCACCTACGGGGCGGAGCGCACGCAGCAGGCGCCCGGCCGCGAGATCTACGTCTACATCATCGGCGAGGCGTCGCGTGCGATGAGCTGGCAGCTCTACGGCTACGGACGCCAGACCAATCCGCGGCTTGCGCAGATCGACGACCTGGTGCTCTTCCGCGACATCCTCACGCAGAGCAACACCACGCACAAGAGCGTGCCGCTGATCCTCTCGTCGGTCGGAACCGACGAACACGAGGAGCTGTACCGCCGGCGGGGGCTTCCGGCGCTCTTCAACGAGGCGGGATTCGACACCTGGTTCATCTCGAACCAGTCGCCGCAGGGGGCCATGATCGACCACCTGGCCCACGACGCGAAGCACCTGATCTACATCCATTCGCCGCGCCACGACATGCAGCTGCTCGACGAGATGCGGAAGGTCATCGAGAAGAGCCCGTCGCAGAAACTGCTTTTCATTCTGCACTGCTACGGCTCCCACTTCAGCTATCACCAGCGGTATCCGCGCGAATTTGCCCGTTTCAAGCCCGATAACGACGTGGCCATCAGCGAGCAGAACGTCGAGATGCTCCGCAATGCCTACGACAACTCGATCGTCTACACGGATCACTTCCTGGCCGAGACGATCACCTACCTGCGCGGACTCGAGCAGACGTCGACGGCGCTGCTCTACTGTGCCGACCACGGCGAGGACATCCTCGACGACGACCGCCACCGCTTCCTGCACGCCTCGCCCACGACGACGGCCTATCAGCTCTGGGTGGCGTCGCTGGCGTGGTTCTCGCCGGAGTACCGCACCTGCTTCCCGGAAAAGGTCGCCGCGGCCGAAGCCAACGCCTCGGCGGCGACCACGACCCATGCGCTCTTCCATACGATGGCCGACATGGCGTCGATCCGCGGCCGGCATGTCGATCGGCGGATGTCGCTCGTGAGCCGCGACTTCGACCGCGAGGCGCCGCGCCGCTACCTGAACGACCACAACGAGGCCGTGCCGTTCGTCCGCACGGGACTCATGCCCGAAGACATGGAGGTCTTCCGCCGGCACGGCATCGAACCTTGATGACGGGCTGCCATGACACAGAGGGCCGTCTCCCAGCGGAGACGGCCCTCTGTGTTGTTTCAATGTCGGAACGGATTACTTCGCTGCCTCCACGGAAACCTTGCGGAACTCCTTCATCAGCTTGGAAATCTCCAGAGCGGACTTGCGGGCGCGCGTGCCGGCAGCCTTGTTGCCCTTCTCGGCCTGAGCAGCCGCATTCGCAGCGAATACCTCGTATTCGGCATTGATCTTTTCAATCAGTTCTTTCATAGTGTTAATTTGTTTTGGGTTTGTTATCAGTACAAAGATATAAAAATTATCTAATCTCCCTCTTTCGGGCAGGGAAAAATCGACTTTTTTCGGTCAAAAAAGCCCGTAAAACGGAGTTTGAGGTGCATTTCAGGCGTCGGAAGGCGTCCGCGAAAGCCTCCGCCGCCCGGATCGGCTCTCCCAAACGCGCACGGCCGCCGGCAAAAAAAGGGCCGATACCCATAAATGGGGATTGTACAAATCCTCCGAAAAGCGTATCTTTGGGCCCCGAAAGAGCTGACAAGAAGATGAAACTTTCCGAATTGAAGACCGGCGACTCCGCCGTCATCCTCAAGGTGACGGGACACGGAGGATTCCGGCGCCGCATCATGGAGATGGGTTTCGTGCGCGGACAGCGCGTCGAGGTGATTCTCAACGCCCCACTCAAGGACCCGATCGAATACCGCATCATGGGATACGACATCACGCTGCGCCGCAGCGAAGCGGAGATGGTCGAGGTGCTGACCGACGAGGAGGCGAAGGCCTACCTCGCGGCGCTCGAACGGGAGCGATCCGCCAGCGGAGCCGGTTCGGACGACATGCCGGCTCCCGACGAGTCGGGGTGCCGCACCTTCGACGAGGTGGTGACCCGCAAGAGCCACACGATCAGCGTGGCGCTCGTGGGCAACCCGAACAGCGGCAAGACGTCGCTCTTCAACGCCATATCGGGCGGGCACGAGCACGTGGGCAACTACAGCGGCGTGACCGTCGGCGCCAAGATGGGCTACCGCTCCTACCGGGGCTACCGCTTCGAGGTGACCGACCTGCCGGGCACCTACGCCCTGTCGGCCTACACGCCCGAGGAGCGCTACGTGCGGCAGCACCTGGCCGAGAAGACCCCCGACGTGGTCATCAACTCGGTCGTGGCGTCGAACATCGAGCGCAACCTCTACCTGACCACCGAGCTGATTGACATCAACCCGCGCATGGTCGTGGCGCTCAACATGTACGACGAGCTGGAGGCCAGCGGCGCCGAGCTCGACTACGAGCAGCTGGGGGCCATGCTGGGTGTGCCGATGGTCCCGGTCGAGGCCCGCAACAACAAGGGCATCGAGGAGCTGCTCGACACGGTGATCGCCGTCTACGAAGGGCGCGACGAGCGCGTGCGCCACATCCACATCAACCAGGGTCCGGTCATCGAGGAGAGCCTCCGGCGCCTGAACAGCGACATGAGCGCCCACCGCGACGAGCTGCCCAAGGCCTTCCCGCCGCGCTACTACGCCATGAAGATGCTCGAGAGCGACACCCAGGTCGAAGAGCACCTGAAGGCATGCCCCCGCTACACCGAATGGGCGGCGATCCGCGACCGCGAGGCGCGGCACATCGCCGAGGCGCTGGGCGAGGATGTCGAGACGGCCTTCGCCAACCAGAAATACGGATTCATCCAGGGCGCCCTGAGGGAGACCTTCACCCCGGGCAAGCGCGAGGAGGCGACGGCCACGGCCCTCATCGATACCTTCGTGACGCACAAGCTGTGGGGCTTCCCGATCTTCTTCGCGCTCATGTGGCTCATGTTCTGGTGCACGTTCAGCCTCGGGGCCTACCCGCAGGAGTGGATCGACGCGCTGGTGGGCTGGATCGGCGATGCCGTGAATGCGTTGCTGCCCGAAGGGGCGCTGCGCGACCTGCTCTCGGACGGCGTGATCGGCGGCGTGGGGTCGGTGATCGTCTTCCTGCCGCAGATCATGATCCTCTACCTCTTCATCTCGTTCATGGAGGACTCGGGCTACCTCGCCCGCGCAGCCTTCATCATGGACCTGTCTCTTATACACATCTCCGAGCCCACGAGACAGGCAGAAAT
>ENA-OZKX01000548-OZKX01000548.1-human-gut-metagenome-genome-assembly--contig:-NODE-548-length-17968-cov-13.236476_pt1 | contig 17968 bp, 16 predicted proteins | sample MGYA00244831_ERZ653774 | MGnify/ENA primary metagenome ERZ653774 (study PRJEB26926, sample SAMN06165314) | human gut metagenome | biome: ENVO:00009003; feature: ENVO:2100002; material: ENVO:00002003...
GCCGTCTTTTGGTCGCCCAGGGTATCCAGTTCCAGTTCGTCATATTCCATCAGGTTCCGCAGCTCCTTGATATCGAAGGGAGCAAGCCGGGCACCGCAGGAAATGAGAATGGATTTTAAGGTTTTGCCCGCCGCCATCTTGAATTTGCGGTACTGCTTGACGGCGAAGTGGTCCGGCTCCCGTTCCTCCAGTTGAGAAAAGAGCAGGTCCACCGGGCTTTGATAAGTCTCGTCATCTTCTCTGGCTTCACTGGCATTGATAAGGTCCAGAAGTGTGATGAAGTTCTTTTCTTCCTCCGTGGCCTCGTACCAGATGTAGCCGATCAGTGCGGAATAATAGAGGCGTTCCGCTTTGACCCAGAAATCTTCCGAAGATTTTTCGCCTTCGCCCTTCGTGTTCATAATCAGGGCGTTCACCAGCTTTAAGATATCCTTCTCTGACCGAATGTAGGCCAGTGGGTTGTATCTCATGGATTTTCGGAAGTTTATCAGGTTGAGGCATTTGATACGGTATTTCTTCCGTTCCAGGAAAGTGCCGATCTCCGGCAGCAAGGTTCCTTTCGGATCGGTGCAGACATAGGACGAATGGGCTTGCAGCAGAGACGGCTTACAGAAGAACCGCGTCTTGCCGCTGCCGGAACCGCCGATCACCAGAATGTTTTTATTTCTGGCATACTTCGGCTGCTTGGGGCGGCTCGCCATCGTGATCCGTTCCGTCTGCGTCATGGGGATGTTTTGGAAAAAGTCCTTGTCCATGTAGGGAGCAATATCCGCCGCCGTACCCCAGCGGGCAGAACCATACTCGATCCCGTGGCGATACTTCTTAGCGTTCTTGCCTTTCAGGTAGACCGCCATGCGAAGGACCACTGCACCGGTTATGCCGATCAGAAGGTCCGTGGGATGGAAACTGAGCCACGGGGAGGAAAACGCCGCCGTGAAGCCGTCTCCGATGGAGAGCAGCTTGTCGGAGAGGTCAGCGCCGGGCGCAAGCCGAAAAGCCTGTGCCAGCTTATCAAAGGGATACACGAACAGAAGATACGGAAGGTTCAGCAAAAACAGTTTTTTCATGTTCATCTCTGCACGCTCCGATCTTTGACCTTTACTTTCTCCCGGTCAATGGTGCGGTGTTCCACTTTCTCCGCCGCCTGTTCCTTCGCCTGGGTCAGCCGCTCCCGGATGGAGGGCTTTTCCTCACGGCTCATTTTTCGACTGGCAAACTCCTGAAATGCCGCTGTGATGGCATCCGCGTCCCGGCTTTTGAAAAAGACCAGGTAACGGGGCTGCTCTGCAACGGTGTCCTTCTTCAATGCAAAATCCACATGGTATTTCTTCGCCACATGGGAGAAAGCCTTGATATTCTTGTCGCTGATCTCGATATTGGCAAGACCGGCGTTCTGGCTGGCAAGCTGTTTAAGGCTCTGCCTGCCGCGGTAGATTTTGGGCTTCTGGCTTTTCTGGATTTCCTCCAGGAACTTTTTGACGGCCTTTTCAAAGACTTGCTCGCTTAGCTTGGCTCCGTCAACAATGAGCGTTACGGCGCCACGCGTTACTTCCTCCTGCATTTAGCCTCGCCCCCTTTGCCCGTCCCCGTACATATCGTGCTGCACCAGGGAAGAATAGTAGCTGTTGATGGTGGTCGGGGCGTTATACAGCGCCGCCAGAAGATATTTCTTGATATTGCGGACATAGGTGGTGTTGTCCTTCATGCAATCCATAACATACTGAACATGGGAACTGTCCAGCTTCATAAACCGGGACTTTACCACCTCCGCCGGATAATCGTCTCCGGCAATGCGGATGACTTTGCGGGCAGAACACACGGTATCCACGATCAGGTCAACGATCTCGTCAAGCTGCTCATGGTCGATGTGGCTGTCCTGCACCAGATAGCTGTACTCGATGTTATCCAAAATCACTTCACGATAACATTCTCTGGCTCCCATCCGATCCGTTCCCATCCTTGCCCCTGCGGGGGTAGGGGGATTTGATTGGATAGGATTTGATATCTCCGTACTTGATAAATCAGTCTTTGGTTGATTAGTATTTAATTGTGCGGGGTTTTCCGTACACGGTTCCGCCGTATCCGGGATACCCATATCCGGGTTTTCCGTATATGGCTTTGCCGTACCCGGTAAAGGCGTACCTGGGCTTGACGACGGCTCGCACTGAGGCATTTCGTAAATGACATACTCGGTATCCGTGATCTTGCCTTTTTCATCCCGAAGCTGGGTGCGCCGGATATACCCGTGGTTTTCCAGCTCCTTTAATGCCGCGCCGATGCTGTCCACACCTTCCCGGCAGATCGCCGCAAGACCTCTGGTGGTGTAATTCCACTCGTCAGGGAGTGACAGCATCATGGACAGCAGCCCTTTGGATTTCAGGGTCAGCGTCCGATCTTTCAAGTGATGGTTCGACATGACCGTATAATCACGGGTCTTTTCAATACGAAAAACAGCCATCTTCGCACCTCCTTCCTGTGAAAATAAAAAGTGTTGATTTTGAGCGGTTTACCCGTCTGTATGCCTCCATAGCCTCCCGCATGGGAAAACATCCACGCTCTGTTCAGAACGCAAGCCACGGAGGAAGAAACAGAAGATTTTCCGCTGATTTTGATACATTTTGGGGCGGCTACCTCTCACGGTCTTTATGGTCATAGTGGAGATCGCCGGAAAGCACCTTCGCATGGTTACGGATTTTGATATGTCCCTTTTCCTGATTTTCCAAAGCCTTGCTGTATCCGGTGTCGGTCAGGAACAGGCGCATTTTCTCACCCTTCCAGCCAACAGGCGAGTCATGGGTAAGAACATCAAAGACGATCATGTGTCTGGTCGCCGGGTCGAAACGCTCCAATGCCATAATGTCATGGCCGGATAACTTCTGCGCCCCGGATCGTTGTCTGGCTTCTGCCAGCATTTCCCCGATGGTGCGGGCCTTCTCCGGCAGACGGTATTCGGTCTGCACCTTGCGGATCAAATCCATGCACTCCTGATCCGACAGGGGACGGAGCTTGTCCAGAAGGCTTTCCGCCGTTTCTTTCGTTGCCGGGTTCGGCGCATAGCGCCATGTCATATAAATCTCATTCAGGGCGGCGTTCTGATTGGTACTTTCAATCTGAAACACCATCCTCTTTTCTGCTTCTGTCAGTTTCATTGCCAGCCTCCTTCAAAATGGGTATAAAAAAACGCCATAGGTTTTTTGAGCCTACGGCGTTTCTTGCAATATTCACAATTCCAAACTTTCCAGCCACTCGTCGAAAGATTTCTTAGAGACGCGGATCGCATTTCCTATGCGGACGATCCTGAACTCCTCCTGCTTGACGAGCTGATATGCGGTTGTGCGGCCAATGTTTAGCATGGCTGCAATTTGTTCCACGGTGTATGTGCGCGGTTCCGGCAGTGACTTTTTCTCTTTCTTGTCCATAGTAACCTCCATGTATTTGCCTTGTCATTTTGACTAAGGGAGTGGAGAATGGCAGTAGCAATCAGTTTTGGCTGGGTGTCCTCTTGCTAAGAATTTGCTAATAGGACCACCCAACGGACACATAAAACTGCGTCAGAATAGGTGTTTTGCACCATAAAGTTCGTTTACTACAAGTCATTCTGCGTAAGGGATGATATTGGAAGTTACATCCGAACCGTGTATCACATGGTAAGCCATACTCCTAAGCGATAGGTCGGAGGTTCGAATCCTCTCGTGGGTGCCAAAAAGCCTTGGAAAGCATTGCTTTCCAAGGCTTTTTGCATCTTCCTCTGCCGGCTGCGCACGGTGCTTGCGGCGTCTTTCGCTTCGCCTGCTGTGCGGGCAGGCCCGAAATTCGGAGAGCTATTCCTTGTTCGGCTCCGGGTCGCCTGCGAGCGAGTCGAGGTAAAGGTACAGCGGCATCAGCTCGCGGAAGCCTGCGAGCACCTCATCCCTGAGCTCCGGCGTGAAGAGCACGCCCTCGGGATTGTCGTCATAGCCGACGGCGATGTTTTTTGCGTTGTACCACGGATTTAAGAGCTTGCCGACGTCGCCCTTCGGACGCTTGAACGGCTGGCCCGTGAGCGTGAAGCGGGATTTGTTGAGCTTGCGCACGATCTTTTCGAGCGGCTTGGGGTTTGTTTCGATGCGGCGGCGGAGCTTGGCCATCGTAGCGGGGGAGGCGTCCCAATAGCCGCAGCCGTAGCTGAAGTAGTTCGGCGCGAGCTCGAAGTACAGCGCGGGCACGCCCTCGAAGCGTTCGTGCGGGCGCTCGATCGTGAGCCACAGGTGGTCCTTGTACGGCCCGCGGCCGAAGAGCCTGCGCGCGTCGCGGTAAATGCGGCACACGTGCAGGTGCATCGACTGCCGGGGATACTCCGCGGCGATCGCGTCAAAGAGCTCGCTGCCCAGCGCGCGCATGGGACGGTCGACGAGCGCAAGGAACTGCTCCTTGCGCGGCAGAAACCACTCGCGGCTGTTGTTGAATTTGATGCCCCAGAGGAATTCGACGGCCTCCGGTGTAAAACCCTCAAACATAGTTCACCTCAAAATGTCAGAAAAATCACAACGGTGGCAGTATACCACCAAACGCACGAAAAAAACAAGAGGGACCCGTCCTTGACGAGTCCCTCTTGCTCAGAGAGGAGCACCGCCCTGCCATGAAGAAACAGGGACAGGAGAAAGCGTTATTTCGCGGGATGGTCGACGTGGTACATATGTGTGATGAGGTCGAGCACCTTGTTGGAGTAGCCAATCTCGTTGTCGTACCAGCTGACGACCTTGACAAAGGTATCCGTCAGCGCAATGCCGGCCTTGGCGTCGAAGATGGACGTGCGCGGGTCGCCGAGGAAGTCGGACGAGACGACCGGCTCATCGGTGTAGCCGAGGATGCCCTTGAGCTCACCCTCGCTCGCCTCCTTCATCGCCTTGCAGATATCATCATACGTGGCGGGCTTTTCGAGGTTGACCGTCAGGTCGACCACGGAGACGTCCAGCGTGGGCACACGCATCGACATACCGGTGAGCTTGCCGTTGAGCGACGGGATGACCTTGCCGACGGCCTTGGCAGCGCCGGTGGAGGAGGGAATGATGTTGCCCGTGGCCGCGCGGCCGCCGCGCCAGTCCTTCACGGAGGGACCGTCCACGGTCTTCTGCGTGGCGGTGACGGAGTGCACGGTGGTCATCAGGCCGTCCTTGATGCCGAAGCGGTCGTTCAGGACCTTGGCGATGGGGGCGAGGCAGTTCGTCGTGCAGGAGGCGTTGGAAACAAAGGTCATATCCGGCGTGTAGGCGTCCAGATTGACGCCGCAGACGAACATGGGCGTATCGTCCTTCGACGGGGCGGACATGACGACCTTCTTCGCACCGGCAGCGATATGTGCCTGGGCTTTTTCCTTCGTCAGGAACAGGCCGGTGGATTCGACGATATACTCAGCGCCGATCTTGCCCCAGGGAAGGTCCGCGGGGTTGCGCTCGGCGAAGACAGGGACTTCGCGGCCGTTCACCACGATGCTGTGGTCCGTGCTCTTCACGTCGGCGGCAAAGCGGCCGTGCATGGTGTCATATTTTAACATATAGGCGAGATAGTCGGGCGGACAGAGGTCATTGATGCCCACGATCTCAATTTCGGGATGGTCAAGGCTCGCGCGGAAGACCATGCGCCCGATACGGCCAAAACCGTTGATGCCTACCTTGATGTTCATAAAACCTACTCCCTTTCAGTTTTTGGAATATATCGAATGTTTGGTACGTTTGATATTATACTGCGCAGTTTCCGAATTGCAAGCACTTTTTTTCGACTTCTCACATTTTTCGCAATTTTCACAAATTCCTTGCTTTTTCGCCGGAAGTTTGTTACTCTCAAAATGCGAGTGACATTTCACATTTGCGCGTTTTGCGCACTTTATGAAAACAGGGAAATGACATTTCTTTCCGCGCAAGCTCCGCCTCCCTTCGGCGAATGCTACCGGCAGGAGATTTTTTATTATGAGGAGAGATCATGCGGGATTTTACAGAAGAGGAACTCAAGACGCTGGCTGATGTGCTGCCGAATATCGCCCTTCAGCTGCGCACCTCGATGGCGACGCTCTATACGGCGGTGGACCGTCTTGTTCCGCCCGAAACGCGGGAGAAAGACGCGAGGACCGACCGCAGCGCCGCCGTTTTTTACCAGAGCTATTATCAGATGTACCGCATCATCAGCAACCTGACCGATGCGGGGCATCTTTTTGACCGGCAGAAATTCGAGCTTTATGACGACGATATCGTGGGCCTGTGCCGCAGCGTTTGCGGCGAGGTCGAGTTTCTGTTTGACCTTGGCGGCGTCACGCTCGATTTTTCCGCCGACCGCGACAGCCGCATCATCAGCATGGACGCCGCCGCGCTGCGCAAGCTCCTGCTGAATCTTTTGTCCAACGCGCTCAAGTTCACGCCAAAGGGCGGCAGCGTCCGCGTGCGCGTGAAAACGGAGGGGAAATTTATCAAGATCAGCGTCGCCGATACGGGACGCGGCATGAACGGCGAGACGCTCGCGCACCTTTTCGACCGCTTTGTGGACGGCGAGCAGGATCCCATGCCGCCGCGCGGCCTTGGCCTCGGCCTGCCCATCTGCCGCCGCATCGCGCAGGGACACGGCGGCATGATCGTCGCGCAGTCGGAGGAGGGGAAGGGCTCGCTCTTCACGGTCTCGCTCCCTGCGGTGCGCAGCGGCCGCGTGCGGCTGAACGACAGCGGCAGCGACTATGCGGGCGGCTTCAACGCGACGCTCGTTGAGCTGTCCGACGCGCTGAAGCCCGAAGCGTTTTTGCAGCGCTATCTGGATTGAGGGCACGATGAGAAAAAAAGTATTGATCGCCATGAGCGGCGGCGTGGATTCCTCCGCCGCCGCGCTGCTTTTGCAGAAGCAGGGTTATGAATGCGCGGGTGCGACGCTCTCGCTCTGCGGCAACGAGACGGACGGCGCAAAGCGTATTGCCGACGGTCTCGGTATGCCGTTTTACATCTTCGACGAGCACGAGCTTTTTGCGCGCGAGGTGATGGATCACTTCGTCAGCGAGTACCGCGCGGGCCGCACGCCGAATCCGTGCATCGACTGCAACCGCTGCCTCAAATTCGGTGCATTTTTGGACCGCGCGCTGGAGATGGGATTTGACTACATCGCGACGGGGCACTATGCCCGTGTTGACTATGATGCGGCAAGCGGGCGTTACCGCCTGCTGCGCGGCGAGAGCCGCGCAAAGGATCAGAGCTACGTGCTCTATCAGCTCACGCAGGAGCAGCTCTCGCATTTGCTGCTGCCGGTCGGCAGCTTTGAAAAGCCGGAGATCCGCGAGCGGGCGGAGGAGGCGGGCCTTGCCAACGCCCATCAAGCCGATTCACAGGACATCTGCTTCATCCCCGACGGGGACTATGTGCGCTTTCTGCGCGACTATGGCGGCGTGACGCCGCAGCCCGGCAACTTTGTCGACGAAACGGGCCGCGTGCTCGGCCGCCACCGCGGTTTGGAGTGCTACACGGCGGGTCAGCGCAAGGGCCTCGGCGTGAGCGCGGACCGCCCGCTCTATGTGATATCCAAAAATGCCGAAAATAATACCGTGCTGCTCGGCGACAACGAGGAACTGTTTTCCGCAGCGCTGCTCGCCTCGCGCGTGAACTGGATCGCGGGGGAGACGCCTGCGGAAAAAGTCTATTGCACCGCCAAAACGCGCTACAGCCAGAAAGAGTGCGACGCCGTCGTCACACCGCTGGAAGGAGGCTGCGCGCACGTCGAGCTCCTCACGCCCCAGCGCGCCGTCACGGCGGGACAGGCCGTCGTCTTCTACGACGGCGACGAGGTTCTCGGCGGCGGCACGATCGAAAAGGCGTTATAAAAGTGAGAAAAGGCTCCGCGAAAGCGGAGCCTTTTGGCATATTATCGTTCGCTGACATGCGCCTCGCTGCCGAAGATCATGTCGTCCACGTCGCCATGACGGATGTTGTCTTTTTCCTTCATTGTACCATTCCTTTCAGCTTTTCTCTCACCCGGCTATTATATGCGCGAGCAAACGAAAAGTTGTACGAAAAAGGGCAATGGGAATAAAAGGCGTCGCAGACTTTCACGTCCGCAAGGGGTATGCGGCATCCGTAAAGCAGCAAAGCTGCTAACGGCTGCCCAAGCGTCCGCAGACGCGAAATGATCTTAATCGTAAATTCCGACGTCACCGTCGCGGCATTACGATTCCCGCGCCCGTTCGGGCGCGCCAATCGTGCCACTTCCTCGAAACCGGCTCGCTTCATCCGCCACAGGCGGCGCTTCGCCGATTTCCCTGTGCGTCAGAAAAAACACCTCTCAGCCCGCAAACGTGCGCGCCTTTGGCGCGTGCGCTGCCGCAGGCTTCATCCCCCTCAAAAAGATGGCTCTGCCATCTTTTTGAAGTCAATATCGCTTGTCGAGTATCTCCACCACATCCGCCAGCGCGCCGTCCTTGCAGTGGCAGACGATGTGCGCGCCCCAGGCCTTGACCTCGGGGATGGCATTTTCGGGCGCGAAGCCGATCTCCGAGACCTCGAGCATCGGGATGTCGTTGTTGTGGTCGCCGATGCAGTAGATGTCCTTGCGCGCGACGCCCAAGAGCGACGCAAGCTTTAGGATCATGCCGCCCTTTGTCGCGCCGCGGCGCGTCAGCTCGAGCAGATGGTCGCTCGAAAAAATGAGCTCGTAGCGCTTTCCCCATTCCTGCGAGACGATAAAATCGCGCACTGCAAGAAGGAGCGGCTTTTCCTCTTCAAAGAGCAGCTTGATCATCGGCAGGTCGACCTCGCGGAAGCTTTTTACCTCCACGGTCTTCGCGCGCGTCAAATGCTCGTGGTTGCGTGTGAATTCGTTCGGGTGCAGCACATGGATGCGGCGGTCATCGTGATAGATCTCAAAGCAGAGGTCCGGAAAGCGCGCGAGCAGCGCGTCGACATGGTCATAGATATCCGCATCCAGAAACGCGGTCTCCACGTAGCAGTCCCGATTGAAGTCGTAGATCCCCGCGCCGTTGGCGATGACGCAGGGCGCGTTGCAGGGAAGGTCCTTGGCGTAGCGCGCAAAGGCGGGCAGGGCGCGGCCGGTGGAGATGGAAAAGTAGCCTCCGTTTTGGATAAAATATTCGATGGCCTCGCGATTGCGTGCGCTCATCGGCGGCACATCCTCGCCACGCGCGAGCGCACCCTCGGTATAAACGAGCGTATTGTCAAAGTCGCTGGCCAGCAGCACCTTGTCGAATTTCGGCATGATCGTCACCTCGCTGATCTCGTCGTTTTTTCGGGAAAAGTATATCATAGCGCACCGCAAAAGAAAAGAGCGGGGCGGCAGCCTTCACATAAAATAAAGAAAGGCCTGCGAAGAAGCGGACTTCTTCGCAGGTCTTGTTTTGCTCAGCCTTCGCTCTTGGACGCGGGGCTCTCGCCGCCCTGACCACTGCTTCTGCGGCGGCCTCTGCCGCCGCGATGACTGCGGCGGCGCGGCTTATTCTCGCCGCCGTCGGGCGTGCCCTCGGCCCTCGGCAGGCGGGGCGGACGCGGGGGCTTCGGCGCGTCGCCGGTCTCTGCGTTCGGCTTGCCCGGGCGCGGGGCGCGGCGCTCGCCGTTCCGGTCGGGATTTCTGGGCGGGCGCTCGCTGCTCGGCCTGTCGCCGCGCACCGGACGCTCACTGCGCTTTTCGGCGGGCTTGTCGCCGCCCTTTTCCGGCGTGCCCTCGGCCTTCGGTGCGGCGACTCTCTCGCCGCCCTCGCCATTGGCTCTGCCGCGGCCCTTTCCGCCGCGATGACCGCGTCCGCCGCGGCGGGAGCGGCGCTTTTCCTTCTCCTCCTCATCGGAGGCGGGCGCATCCTTCCTTGCGGCGGGGGCCGACCACTGCTCGGGCGGCACGATGGGCTTGGCGGACGAGAAGAAGCTCAGCGTGAGCTGCGGCTCCTCCTCCGCGGGCTCCTGATAGCGCTCGGGGAGCGTTGCGGGAAGCTCGATGCCGTCGCGCGAGCCCTTGCCGTTGCGCAGCACCTGAATTTCGCACGTGCGGTAGCGCTTGGGGCTCTCGTTCTGCCCGTCGAGGCGCACGAGCACCTGCTCGCGCAGAATGTCGACCGAGCTCACATTGCCGAGACCGTCGGGCGTTGCGACGAACGAATCCTGCTTCGGGCAGCGGCGTGCCGCGTCCTCGTAGGCGTTCTGCTCGTATTTGAGACAGCACATGAGCCTGCCGCACGTGCCGGAGATCTTCGTCGGGTTGAGGCTCAGATTCTGCGTCTTCGCCATTTTGATCGAAACGGGGACGAAGTCATCCAGAAACTGCGAGCAGCAGAACGGGCGGCCGCAGATGCCGAGGCCGCCGAGCATCTTCGCCTCGTCGCGCACGCCGATCTGACGCAGCTCGATGCGCGCGCGGAACACGCCCGCAAGGTCACGCACGAGCTCGCGGAAATCCACGCGCCCGTCGGACGTGAAGAAAAAGATGATCTTGCTGCCGTCGAAGTTGCTCTCCACGCGCACAAGCTTCATGTCGAGCCCGCGCTCGGCGATCTTCTTCTGGCAGACCGCGAAGGCGTTCTTCTCGCGCGTTTTGTTGTAGGCGTAGGTGCGGTCGTCGTTCTCTGTCGCCACGCGCACGAGCGGGCGCAGCGGCTGGACGACGGAGTCGTCCTCTACCTCGTGGTTGCCCGAGACGCACTGGGCGTATTCGAGCCCCTGCGCGGTCTCGACGATGACGAACTGGTTGGGCTCGGCCGCGATACCGTGCGGGTCAAAATAATATTCCTTACATCCGCCGCGAAAGCGGACACCGATCACTTCTGTCAAAGGGTTTCCTCCAATTCAACGGCGAAGCCGCCCAGGGTGGGGCCAACGCCGACATTATAGGTGCATTTGTTGCGATATTCCTGCAACAAATCTATTGTGCCGAGTATTTTTGCTTTTGTCAAGCGGGAAGCGAGCAGCGCTGCGATCTCCCGCTCCGATACCGGGACGGACGAGCCGTAGGCGGCGAGCAGGGCGTCCGCCAGAAGCAGGCGCGTGCGCTCAAAGAGCGCGCTCAGATCGTCGCGCGAGAGCTTCTGCGTCTCGAGCTTTGCGAGGAATGCCGCGCGGGATGCGCGCGTTCCCTCGGCGATGCGCCGCGCGAGCTCGAGTGCGCGTTCGTCAGGCGCATCGTCCTCCTGCAGGACAGGGGAGAGCTTGACCTCCACGCAGCGCGAGCGGATGGTCTGGAGCAGCACCGCCGGATTCTCCGCACAGAAAAAGAACGCGGCGTAGGGAGGCCCTTCCTCCACCAGCTTTAAGAGGACGTTCTGGTCCTTCTCCGTCAGGATGGTGCAGTCCTCGAAGATGTAGATCTTGCGCGCTCCCTCGTTCGGGCGGATGAACGCGTCGGCGCGCATCGTGCGCACCGTGTCGACCGAGAGCTCCTTGTGCTCCGCGTCCCGCACGAACGTGACGTCGGGATGAATGTCCTGCATCACCTTACGGCAGGCGGGGCAGGCGAGGCACGGCTTCTGCGCGCCCGTGCACTCCATCGCGGCGGCGGCATAGCGCGCGGCGCTCACACGATCGCCGTTTCCGCTGAAGATGAGCGCGTGCGACAGCGCCCCGCGCGACGCGGCGGCGCGAAGACGCGCGGCGGTATTGGTTTTTGCAAAGTCGAGCAGCTCCATGCGTCCCTCCGCGAGCAAAGCAGGTTGATTCCTGCGTTAGTATACCGCAAAATCGCGCGGCGTGCAAGGATATCCATGCCCGATTGCGCAAAAACAGCCGCCATTCATGGAAAATGCGAAAGAATCTTACAAAAAAAGTGGAAAGGGCGACAAAAATTTCACAACTTGTTATTGAAAGTCCCGCGATTTCTGTCTATAATAGTAGGGCTTTGATATTTGTTTTATCTGCAAACCACAGCGATACATTTGATATGGAGGAAAACCTATGAGCAAAAAGTATGTCTACCTGTTCTCGGAAGGCAACGCAAGTATGCGTGAGCTTCTGGGCGGCAAGGGCGCGAACCTGGCCGAGATGACCAACATCGGCCTGCCCGTCCCCCAGGGCTTCACCATCACCACGGAGGCCTGCACCCAGTATTACGAGGACGGCCGCAAGATCAACGACGAGATCATGGCTGAGATCATGGAATACGTCGCCAAGATGGAAGAGATGAACGGCAAGAAGTTCGGCGATCTGAAGAACCCGCTTCTCGTCTCCGTCCGTTCCGGCGCGCGCGCTTCCATGCCCGGCATGATGGATACCATCCTGAACCTCGGTCTGAACGACGATGTTGTCGCCGCCATGATCGCGGGCAACCCCGACCCCAACTTCGAGCGTTTCGTTTACGACTCCTATCGCCGCTTCATCCAGATGTTCTCCGACGTCGTTATGGAAGTCGGCAAGAAGTACTTTGAGCAGCTCATCGACGCGATGAAGGAAAAGCGCGGCGTCAAGCTCGATATCGAGCTCACCGCGGCCGACCTCAAGGAGCTCGCCGAGCAGTTCAAGGCCGAATACAAGCAGCAGATCGGCGAGGACTTCCCCTCCGATCCCAAGACCCAGCTCTACGAAGCCATCCGCGCCGTGTTCCGCTCCTGGGACAACCCGCGCGCGAACGTCTATCGCCGCGACAACGACATTCCCTACTCCTGGGGCACTGCCGTCAACGTCATGCCGATGGTCTTCGGCAACCTGAACGACAACTCCGGTACCGGCGTCGCCTTCACCCGTGATCCCGCCACCGGCGAGAAGAAGCTCATGGGCGAGTTCCTCACGAACGCCCAGGGCGAGGACGTCGTCGCCGGCGTCCGCACCCCGATGCCCATCTCCCAGATGGAAGAGAAGTTCCCCCAGGCTTACGCCGACTTCGTCAAGGTCTGCGACCTGCTCGAGGATCACTACCGCGACATGCAGGACATGGAGTTCACCGTCGAGAACGGCAAGCTCTATATGCTCCAGTGCCGCAGCGGTAAGCGCACCGCGCAGGCGGCTCTCAAGATCGCCTGTGACCTCGTCGACGAGGGTATGATCGACGAGAAGAAGGCCGTCTCCATGATCGACCCGCGCAACCTCGACACCCTGCTCCATCCCCAGTTCGATGCGGCCGTCCTGAAGGCGGCTCCCGCCATCGCCAAGGCCCTGCCCGCCTCCCCCGGCGCCGCCTGCGGCAAGATCGTCTTCTCCGCTGAGGACGCCAAGGAGTGGAAGGAGCGCGGCGAGAAGGTCGTTCTCGTCCGTCTCGAGACCTCTCCGGAGGATATCGAGGGCATGAAGGCCTCTCAGGGCATCCTGACCGTCCGTGGCGGTATGACCTCCCACGCGGCTGTCGTCGCGCGCGGCATGGGCAAGTGCTGTGTCTCCGGCTGCGGTGAGATCAACATGGACGAAGAGAACAAGCAGTTCGAGCTCGCCGGCAAGACCTATCACGAGGGCGACTTCATCTCCATCGACGGCTCCACCGGCAACATCTACGACGGCATCATCCCCACGGTCGACGCCACCATCGGCGGCGAGTTCGGCCGCGTCATGGCCTGGGCCGACAAGTATCGTCGCCTGGGTGTCCGCACGAACGCCGATAACCCGCACGACACCGCGCAGGCCGTGAAGTTCGGCGCCGAGGGCATCGGTCTCTGCCGCACCGAGCATATGTTCTTCGAGGCGGACCGTATCCCCGCCATCCGCGAGATGATCTGCTCCGACACCGTCGAGCAGCGCGAGAAGGCGCTGGCCAAGCTCGAGCCGATGCAGCAGGGCGACTTTGAAGCCATGTATATCGCGCTCGAGGGCCGTCCGATGACCGTTCGTTTTCTCGATCCCCCGCTGCACGAGTTCGTTCCCACCGAGGAAGCTGACATTGCGCAGCTTGCCAAGGATATGGGCAAGAGCGTTCAGGAGATCAAGAACATCATCGCCTCCCTGCACGAGTTCAACCCCATGATGGGTCACCGCGGCTGCCGTCTGGCGGTCACCTTCCCCGAGATCGCTGCCATGCAGACCCGCGCGGTCATCAAGGCTGCGCTCAACGTCAACGCCGCGCATCCCGATTGGAACATCATTCCCGAGATCATGATCCCGCTCGTCGGCGAGGTCAAGGAGCTCAAGTACGTCAAGGACGTTGTCGTCGAGGTCGCCGACAAGCTGATCGCCGAGGCCGGCAGCTCCATGAAGTACAAGGTCGGCACCATGATCGAGATCCCGCGCGCCGCTCTGACCGCGGACGAGATCGCCAAGGAAGCGGACTTCTTCTCCTTCGGCACGAACGACCTGACCCAGATGACCTTCGGCTTCAGCCGTGACGACGCCGGAAAGTTCCTCGGCGCGTACTACGACAAGAAGATCTACGAGAGCGATCCGTTCGCCCGCCTCGACCAGGTCGGCGTCGGCAAGCTTGTCTCCATGGCCGCCAAGATGGGCCGCGAGACCAACCCGCACATCCACCTCGGCATCTGCGGCGAGCACGGCGGCGATCCCACGTCCGTCGAGTTCTGCCACAAGGTCGGCCTGGACTATGTCTCCTGCAGCCCGTTCCGTGTCCCCATCGCCCGCCTCGCCGCTGCGCAGGCTGCGATCAAGGATATGCAGTAAGCAAGCCGCTCGGCATAGACTGTTACTGAATCAGACAAGCGCCCGGCCATCGGCCGGGCGCTTGTTATTTGCTGGGGGATGTGATACAGTGAAAAAGAAGATATGAAGGCGGGGCGAAGGCTGCAAAAGGAGGGGCAATATGTGCTTTTGGTGGTTTATGCTGCTGTGTGATTTGTTGATTCCGACCGTGATGATGCTTGCCGGGTACATGATGCGGAAGCATTGCCCGAAGCAAATCAATAGAGTGGTGGGATATCGCACGGCTCGCTCTATGAAGAATATGGATACTTGGAAATTTGCCCACGATTATTGCGGGCGGCTCTGGCAGAGAATAGGAGCATTTCTGCTCCCTCTCTCGGTGCTGATCCACATCCCCTTCTACCGGAGCGATGTGAAGACGATCGGGTGCGTTGGGAGCGTTTTTGTGACGATTCAGCTGCTCATTCTGGCAGCCTCACTCATTCCGACTGAGCGGGCGCTCAAAAGAACCTTTCGTGACGACGGAACAAGAAGATAACGCCGAGCGCTGCAGTTCAGGCCTTTGCGTGGAGTCTGAGCGAAGTGTCAGAAGCAGGCGATCTGCCGCCAAAGGCAGCTTTCATAGCCGGCACCCGCATCGGGGCAAATGCCAATACGAAGAAGCAGGTCAGGACACAGAAATCTTCGTTTCGCTTTGCTGTTTTTTCGCTTGTATATGTGTTCTGCGGCGTGATAAAATAATAAATAGTGACTGTGTGACTGCCCGAAAGGAACCGCGCCGATACAAGTGGTGGAAAGGAACGTACAAATGGAAAAGGAACGATATTCGATCATGTTCAGCAGCGTGACCGGCAACACGAGGATGCTTGCCGAGGCGATCCGCGAGACGCTGCCGAAGGAAAACTGCGACTACTTCGGTGTCTGCGGCGGCGCGGAGGCAAAGTCGGAGCTGCTCTACGTCGGCTTCTGGACGGACAAGGGAAACGCGGACGAGGATACGCTGGCGCTGCTTGCGGGGCTGAGAGGGAAAAAGATATTTCTCTTCGGAACGGCAGGCTTTGGCGGCAGCGAGGCATATTTCAGAAAGGTGCTCGACCGCGTTCGCCAGTCTGTCGACGCCAGCAATACCGTCATCGGAGAATATATGTGTCAGGGCAGAATGCCGCAGGCCGTGAAGGAGCGCTATCTCAGGATGAAGGAGCAGCCGGAGCACCCGGCAAATCTTGATATGCTGCTCGAGAATTTCGACCGTGCGTTGCCGCACCCCGACGCGGCGGATCTGGAAAAGCTCAGAAAAGCGGTCGCGGAATAACGCGTCGCCAAGGAAACGGAAGCAAGCGCCCCGAGCCGACGGCTCGGGGCGCTTGCTTCCGCTGTAAGGGGAGATTTTGGTATTTGGGGAAAGCTCAGCTGCCGAAGATCAGGCTGCCAAGGCCGGTGGAGGTCAAAAACAGGATGAGCATAACGACGGGCACGATGTACTTCATCATCACGCTGTAGAGCTTGGCCCGGCCAAAGTGCTCGCCGTTTTTCTCGACCTCGGCGATGATCCACTTCGGCCCCACGATCCAGCCGATGAGGATGCTCGTCAGCAGGCTGATGAAGGGCATGAGGAAGCTGTTGCTGATGTAGTCCATCACGTCGAGCAGCTGCGCGGTCGAGCCGTTGGGCAGCGGCAGCTCAAAGTAGAGCGCGTTGTAGCCCAGGCAGATGAGGACCGCCGTCGCGAGCGAGTAGGCGCCGACAATGGCGCACATCTGCTTGCGCGACTTATGGAAGATCTCCATGCAGTTGGCGACGAGCGTCTCCATGACGGACACGCAGCTTGTCAGCGCGGCAAAGCCGAGGGCGAGGAAGAACACCGCGCCGATGATGCGGCCCACGCCGCCCATCGCGGCGAAGACCTTCGGCAGGCTGATGAATGTCAGGCTCGGGCCGCTGGCCATGCCGTCGGTGCCGAGAAAGACATAGACGGCGGGGATGATCATGAGGCCCGCGAGGAACGCAACGCCCGTGTCGAAGATCTCGATCTGGTTGTTGGCCTTGTTGAGGTCGACGTCGTCCTTGACATAGCTGCCGTAGGTGATCATGATGCCCATGCTCACGCTGAGCGAGAAGAAGAGCTGGCTCATCGCGTCGAGCGCGATGTTCAGAAAGCGCTGCACGGTTAGCCCCGTGAAGTCGGGCGTGATGTAGACGAGGAAGCCCTCCACGCCCGTACGCGTCGCGCCGCTCTCGTCCGTATAGCTGAGCGTGAGCGAGAAGACGGCGATGCCGATGATGAGCAGCAGCAGGCCCGGCATAATGTAGCGCGAGTACTTTTCAATGCCCTTTTCCACGCCGCAGTACACGACCCACGCCGTCAGCGCCAGAAAGATCAGCATGAAGACGATGGGGGAAACGGGGGAGGTGATGAACGAGGTGAAGAACCCGTCCTGCGCGGCATCATTGCCGCTTGAGACAAGGTAGAGGGTGAAATACTTCGTGATCCAGCCGCCGATGACGGAGTAATACGTCATGATGAGCGTTGGGACGAGAAAGGTGAGGTAGCCGAGAAAGCGCCACTTCTTGTTGAGCGTTGCGAAGGCATTGAGGGCGTTCTGCTTGGTGCGGCGGCCGATGGCCACGTCGGTCGTCAGCAGGGTGAAGCCGAACGTCAGCACCAGCACAAGGTAGACGAGCAGGAACAGACCGCCGCCGTCCTTGGCACAGAGGTAGGGGAAGCGCCAGATGTTGCCGACGCCCACGGCGCTGCCGGCTGCGGCCAGCACAAAGCCGAGGGAGCCGCTGAAGCTGCTGCTTTTTTTCATGTTGGATTCACTTCTTTCATGCAAATGTAATACTGATGCCTTATTATAGCAGAAAGAATGGAATTGGCAAGAGGAAAAAGGCTTAAAATGCAACGAATCTTGCAGAAAAGCGAAAAAATATCTCACCAACGGGCTGTTGGTGAGATATTTCATTCATTCATGAAGATATTAGGTTTTGTCCGCCTCGGTATTTTCCGGCGTGAAAACGGCCTCAAACTCCTGAGCGCTCATCGTTTCGTGCGCGAGCAGGAACTCCGCCACGGTGACAAGCTGCGCCCGATCGCGCGTGAGGATGTCCTCGCAGCGCTCGTAGGCGGCGTCGACGATGGACTTGACCTCCTCGTCGATCTGCGCGGCGACCTGCTCGGAGTAGGGCTTGGTCTGCGCCATCGAGCGTCCGATGAAAATTTCATCGTGCCCGGATTCGAACGAGATCGAGCCGAGCCTTTCGCTCATGCCGTACACCGTGACCATCTTGCGCGCGATCTGCGAGGCGCGCTGAATGTCGTTCGACGCGCCGGTCGAAATATCGCCGAGCATCAGCTTTTCCGCCACGCGCCCGCCGAGAAGCGAGACGATCTGCTCTTCCATATAGCGCTTGGACTGGTACGAGCCTGTCTCTTATACACATCTGACGCTGCCGACGAC
>ENA-OZKX01000556-OZKX01000556.1-human-gut-metagenome-genome-assembly--contig:-NODE-556-length-17857-cov-6.391866_pt1 | contig 17857 bp, 10 predicted proteins | sample MGYA00244831_ERZ653774 | MGnify/ENA primary metagenome ERZ653774 (study PRJEB26926, sample SAMN06165314) | human gut metagenome | biome: ENVO:00009003; feature: ENVO:2100002; material: ENVO:00002003...
CGAGATTTCTGCCTGTCTCGTGGGCTCGGAGATGTGTATAAGAGACAGGTCGCCGACCAGAATCACATCGACACCCGCGGCATCGACGATGCGGGCCATCGAGTAATCGTAGGAGGTGAGCATGGCGATCTTCTCGCCCCGCTGTTTCATCTCCGAAAGGCGAAAGGTCGTTACGGCCCGCACCCTGCTTTCTGTTGACATGGCTGCTAAGTTTTGAGTTAAGTCGGGGCAAAGTTAGCGCTTTGGACGAATCCGGCAAAAAAAGTTCCATAAAACCACCCCGCCCGAAACGGCCACGTTGAGCGAGTGTTTCGTTCCGGCCTGAGGGATCTCCAGCGCCCCGTCCGAGCGGTCTGCAACCTGCTGCGACACCCCGTCCACCTCGTTGCCGAAAACAAGGGCGTAGCGGCGGCCGGGCTCCGGCACGAACCGGTCGAGCGGCACGGCGCCCTCGACCTGCTCGACGGCGTAAACCGCACAGCCCTCGGCCCGCAGCTCCTCCACGCACTCCGCGGCCGAGGCGCGGTAGCTCCAGTCCACGGTAAGCTCGGCGCCAAGCGCCGTCTTATGGATTTCGCGCGAGGGGGGCACGGCGGTGATGCCGCACAGCACGATGCGCTCGACGGCGAAGGCGTCCCCGGTGCGGAAAAAGGCCCCGACGTTCTGCATCGAACGGACGTTGTCCAGCACCACAATCACCGGCATCCGCTCGGCGCGGGCGAACTCGTCGGGCGTAAGGCGGCCCAGTTCTTCGTTGCGTATCTTTCGCATAGGTTTTACATTGGGATATTTCGCCACAAAAGTAAACATTTAGAAATATTTTGTATAATTTTGGAATCCGAATCGGCCGACTCATCTATTAAAATACGCGACCATGAATATTCCGGTTATCTTCTGGCTCATCCCCGTCGCAGCCGTCGCAGCACTCCTGTCCGCCGCCTGCTTCTACCGCAACATGAAACGTCAGGACGAAGGCACCGAACGCATGCGGGCCATCGCCGGCCACGTCCGGCAGGGGGCCATGGCCTATCTGCGACAACAGTACAAAGTCGTGGGGATCGTCTTTCTGGTGCTGGCCCTGCTGTTCGCATGGCTGGCCTACGGTGCGGGCGTGCAGAACCCGTGGGTGCCGTTCGCCTTCCTCACCGGCGGTTTTTTCTCCGGACTGGCGGGCTTTTTCGGCATGAAGACGGCCACCTACGCCTCGGCACGCACGGCACAGGCGGCCCGCACGTCGCTCGACAGCGGGCTGAGGGTGGCTTTCCGCAGCGGGGCGGTCATGGGACTGATCGTCGTGGGACTCGGGTTGCTGGATATTTCGGTATGGTATCTCATCCTCGACCGCTTCGTCGATGCCGACGGGACCCAGAAGCTGGTGGTGATGACCACCACGATGCTCACCTTCGGCATGGGGGCTTCGACGCAGGCCCTCTTCACCCGCGTTGGCGGCGGCATCTATACCAAAGCCGCCGACGTGGGGGCCGACCTGGTGGGCAAAGTGGAGGCGGGCATCCCGGAGGATGACCCCCGCAACCCCGCCACCATCGCCGACAACGTGGGCGACAACGTGGGCGACGTGGCCGGCATGGGCGCCGACCTCTACGAGAGCTACTGCGGCTCGGTGCTGGCGACGGCGGCCCTCGGTGCCGCGGCCTTTGCCACCGTGGGTGGCGAGGCGATGCAGCTCAAGGCCGTGCTGGCGCCGATGCTGATCGCCGCCGTGGGCATCGTCCTCTCGATCTTCGGCATCTTCCTCGTGCGCACGAAGGAGGGGGCCTCGATGCGGGAGCTGCTGCGCTCGCTCGGGCGCGGCGTGAATGTCAGCTCGGCGCTCATCGCCGTGGCGACGTTCGGCATCCTCTACCTGCTCGACATCGAGAACTGGGTCGGCCTCTCGTGCTCGGTCATCACGGGCCTCGTGGCCGGCATCATCATCGGCCAGGCAACCGAATACTACACGTCGCACTCCTACAAGCCGACGCAGAAGATCGCCGGCAGCGCCCAGACGGGTCCCGCCACGGTCATCATCGCCGGCGTGGGCTCGGGTATGATCTCGACGGCGATTCCCGTCGTGACGATCGGCGTGGCGATCATCGTGGCCTACCTCTGCGCCATCGGCTTCGACATGGAGCAGATGCTCTCGCCGCAGAACATGTCGATGGGCCTCTACGGCATCGGCATCGCGGCCGTGGGCATGCTCTCGACGCTGGGCATCACGCTGGCGACCGACGCCTACGGACCCATCGCCGACAATGCGGGCGGCAATGCCGAGATGAGCGGCCTGGGTGCCGAGGTGCGCAAGCGTACCGACGCGCTCGATGCGCTGGGCAACACGACGGCCGCCACGGGCAAGGGCTTCGCCATCGGTTCGGCGGCCCTGACGGCACTGGCGCTGCTGGCCTCCTACATCGAGGAGATCCGCATCGGCCTGCTGCACAACGGCATCGAGGTGCTCACGATGCCGAATGGCACGGAGCAGCTCGTGCAGAGCGCCTCGATCCTCGACTTCATGGAGTATTACCGCATCTCGCTGATGAACCCCACGGTGCTCATCGGTCTCTTCATCGGCGCGATGATGTCGTTCCTCTTCTGCGGCCTGACGATGAATGCCGTGGGCCGCGCCGCCGAGAGCATGGTGCAGGAGGTGCGGCGTCAGTTCCGCGAGATCAAGGGCATCCTCACGGGCGAGGGTACGCCCGACTATGCGCGCTGCGTGGCCATCTCGACGCGTGGGGCGCAGCGTGAGATGCTCTTCCCGAGTCTGCTGGCGATCATCGTGCCGGTGGTCGTGGGCCTTGTCTTCGGCGTGGCGGGCGTCATGGGCCTGCTTGTCGGCGGCCTGAGCTCGGGCTTCGTGCTGGCGGTCTTCATGGCCAATGCCGGCGGTGCGTGGGACAACGCCAAGAAGATGATCGAGGAGGGACATTACGGCGGCAAGGGCTCCGAGTGCCACAAGGCAACGGTCGTGGGCGATACGGTGGGCGATCCGTTCAAGGATACGTCGGGCCCGTCGCTCAACATCCTCGTCAAGCTCATGTCGATGGTCGCCATCGTCATGGCGGGTCTGACCGTGGTCTTCCACCTCTTCTGACGGTCAACTCAACAGGAATTCTCGGGCCTCTCCTTCGGGACGGGGCCCTTTTTGGAAAATCATGTCGAACCGAACTTTCTGAATCCATGCGAAAGATTCTATTGCCGCTGCTGTTGCTGGGTGTCTCGTGCGGCAGCGATGTCGTGTACCGCACCGCAAGCTATGAGCTGCTGCGCGACGGGGTGACGCAGGCCCAATATACGGCCCGCGTGCTCTCCGATACGGAGATCGTCTCCGACTTTACGGGTGCCGCGCCGGGCGCCGACAGCGTTGTCGAACAGCGCTGGCGGCTCGGGACCGATATTTCGGCCTATCCCCGGCTGAGCGGGGGCCTGCCCGTCGAACGGGCCATGTACAACCTTTCGCTCGACGAGGTGAACCGCGCCGTCGAGCCCGATTCGACGCTCCGCACCGGCCGGAACTGGAGCGGCGTGTGGACGCGCGACGTGAGCTACAGCATCCTGCTGGCCATGGCGCACGTGCAGCCCGAGGTGGCGAAAAAGAGCCTGATGCGCAAGGTCGACCCTCTGGGCCGCATCGTGCAGGATACGGGTACGGGCGGCGCCTGGCCCGTCTCGTCGGACCGCATGATCTGGGCCGTGGCGGCCTACGAGGTCTACAAGGTCACGGGCGACGAGGCGTGGCTCGATACGGTCTGGCCCGTGATCCGCCGTTCGGTGGAGGACGACATGCGGGTGGTCTACGATCCCGTCACGCAGCTCGTGCGCGGCGAGAGCTCCTTCCTCGACTGGCGCGAGCAGGAGTATCCGCGCTGGATGCAGCCGGCGGACATCTATGCCAGCGAGAACCTCGGGACCTGTGCCGTACACTGCCGCGCCTGTGAGGTGCTTGCCGAGATTGCGGCCCGGCGGGGTGAGGCGGAGCTCGCCGCAAGGTATGCCCGCCATGCCGGACTGCTGCGTGAAGGGATCAACGCCCGGCTCTGGATCGAGGAGCGGGGCTACTACGGGCAGTTCCTCTACGGCCGCGACACGCTGCTGCTGTCGCCCCGCAGCGAGACGCTCGGCGAGGCGCTCTGCATCCTGTGGGACATCGCCCCGGCCGAGCGCGCGTCGCGCGTCGTCGAACAGGTTCCGTCGCTCGATTTCGGCACGCCCTGTTTCTTCCCGAGCATTCCCGACGTGCCGCCCTACCACAACGATGCCGTGTGGCCCTTCGTGCAGGCCTACTGGACGCTGGCGGCGGCCCGCACGGGCAACGAACCCAACGTCCTCCACGGCATCGGCGCCTTCTGGCGGGCCGGGCTGCTCTTCCTGACCAATCAGGAGAACTTTGTCAGCTGGTCCGGCGACCGCTACGGCACGCAGATCAACTCGGCGAACATGCTGTGGAGCCTTTCGGGCAACCTCGCCCTTACATACCGCCTGCTTTTCGGGCTCGACTTCGAGGCCGACGGACTGCGCTTCGCCCCTTTCGTCCCCGAGGCGCTCGATGCCCCGCGGCGCCTGGAGAATTTCCGCTACCGCGAGGCCCTGCTCGACATCTCGCTGTCGGGCTGGGGCAACCGCATCGCCTCGTTCCGCGTGGACGGCGTCGAGCAGGAGCCCTTCCTGGCGGATACCCTCCGCGGACGGCACGCCGTTGAGATCCGCCTGGCTTCGGAGCCGCTGCCCGCAGGCCGGATCAACCTGACCGCGAACCGCTACTCGCCCCGCACTCCCGAGGCGGACTTCGGCGTGGACCGTCTGCTCTGGGAGCCCGAGCAGGGCTGCACCTACCGCATCTACCGCGACGGGACGCCTGTCGGCGAGACCTCCGACGTCGTCTTCCCGCTGCCCGACGACGAGACCGGGAGCTGGCAGGTGACGGCCCTTTCGGCCGACGGGGTCGAGTCGTTCGCCAGCGAGCCCGTTGCGAGCTACCGCACGACGCGGTTGTACGAGGCGGAGGAGTATGCCCCGGCCGCCGCATATCCCTACAGCGGATACTCGGGACGCGGGTTTGTCGAGATCGCCCGGACGGTCAACCGGCGGATCGAGATTCCGATCCGGATCGGAGAGCCGGGAGAGTACGTCCTCGCGTGGCGCTATGCCAACGGCAACGGCTCGGTGGAGACGCACAACCGCTGTGCGCTGCGCACGATGCGTGTGGACGGCGCGCATGCCCGCTGCGTGGTCTTTCCGCAGCGCGGCGAAGGGGCCTGGGACGAATGGGGCCTGACGAACCGTGTCCGCATCGCCCTCACGCCGGGCCGTCATGTCGTGACGCTGGAGTTCTGCCCGTGGAACGAGAACATGCACATGGAGGTCAACCAGGCGATGGTGGACTGCCTGGTGGTCTCGCGCGCCGACTGATTCTCCGGCCGGAGAGCGGGAGGTCCGGAACGGCGCCGGACCTCCCGCGTCGTATCCGGGCGGAAGGCGACCGGCTTTTTTTCCGGCGCACCGAAGAAATGTCAGGCGAAAAGCCTATCTTTGCCGCATGAAAAATATCGTTTTCGACCTCGGCGGCGTCCTTTTCGCCCGTGACAAGCACAAGTGCTCACCCGAATTCATCGACTTCTTCCGCTTCATCCGCACCGATCCGATGCCCGACTTCTGGGTCGAGTACGACCGCGGCACGCTGACGCTCGATCAGGTGGTCGACGCCCTGTGTGCCCTGCACGGCTGCACGCCCGAGGTGGCTCGGGCCTACCTGCGGGAGGCGATCGACCGGCAGGAGCCCGTGCGGGCGACCGAGCGGCTCGTCGGCGAGCTGAAGCGGGCGGGGTACCGTCTCTACGTGCTGTCGAACATGTCGCGCGAGTTCATCGACTTCCTGCGGCGTGCCGACGTCTACGCGCTCTTCGACGGCGAGGTTGTCTCGTGCGAGGAGGGTACGGTCAAGCCCGAGCCGCGCATTTACCGCATCCTGTTAGACCGCTACGGGCTCGATCCGGCCCAGACGCTCTTCATCGACGACCGTGCGGCCAACATCGCCGCGGCACGCGAGGCCGGCATCGACGGCTTCCTGTTCGATCCGCACGATCCCGAGGCTTCGTGCGAAGCGCTGCGGCAGCGCCTGCTCTGACGCCGCGCGGTGCCGCGCGGTGCCGTGCTGCCCGGCGGCCGTCTGCCCTTTTTCCGCCTTCATGTGGTGCGGCATCCGTTCGCGGCACGCTCCTTGCGCTGCTGGCGGCGTATGGCTTCGATCCGTGAACGATACTGGCGCTATTCGCTTGTCGCCCTCATCCTCGGCATGGGGGTGACGGTCTTCATCGAGCTGATTCCCTTCCTGGGCGGCCTGCTGGGCGCCGCGACGATCTATGTCCTGCTGCGCGGGCAGATGATCCGCCTCACCGAACACCGCCGCTGGCGCCGCGGTCCGGCGGCCTGGCTGCTGCTGGGCGAGGCCGTCCTCTGCTTCCTTATCCCGATCAGCGGCATCGTGTGGCTCGTCGTCAGCAAGGTGCAGGACGTGACGCTCGACCCGCAGTCGCTCATCGCCTCGGTCCGGGATGTCACGCGCGTGATCCGCGTCCGGACGGGCTACGACCTCTGGCAGGAGAGCAACCTGCGCGAGATCCTGGCCTACCTGCCGAAGCTGGGGCAGCAGCTCGTCGAGGCGATCGGCAGCTTCGCCGTCAATGTCGTCGTGCTGCTCTTCGTGCTCTACTTCCTGCTCGTCGGCGGCTGCCGCATGGAGGCCTACGTCCGCGAGATGCTCCCTTTCAACCGCCGCGAAGGCGGCGACGTGCTGCGCGAAATCCACCGCATCGTCCGCTCGAACGCCATCGTCATCCCGCTGCTGGCCGTGGGGCAGGGGTTCGTCGCCTGGGTGGGCTACGTGATCTTCGGCGTGCACGGGACGCTGTTATGGGGCGTGCTGACGGGCTTCGCCACGGTGATCCCGGTCGTCGGCACGGCGCTTGTCTGGGTGCCGCTGGCCCTCTACACGGGGCTGGCGGGGCATTGGGGCCAGGCCGTCGGCCTGCTGCTCTACGGCGTGCTGGTCGTTACGCAGGTCGACAACATCCTGCGCATGGTCCTGCAGAAGCGGCTCGACAACACGCATCCGCTCGTCACGATCTTCGGCGTCATCATCGGACTGTCGCTCTTCGGCTTCATGGGGGTGATCTTCGGGCCCCTCCTGCTGGCGATGTTCGTCTTCTGCGTCGATCTCTTCAAGCGCAAGTACCTCGACCGGCCCGCCCGCCGCAGGAGCCCCGACGCGGAGGCCGACGCCGGACATCGGTCGCCCCGTGACGGCTTTTGATTTACGGAAAGTAAGTTGAGGTGATGAATTTTTGCGATTTTTTTCGCAAAATTGTTGGAAATCCGAATTGTTTATTATCTTTGTTATCGGAATAACAGTAACGCAGGTAAAACCCTTTAATTTCCTATACAATGGCGAGAAATCTCAAGATCAGAGACCTTACGTTGCGCGACGGACAGCAGTCCTCGTTCGCAACCCGCATGAATCAGGCGCAAATCGACCGCTGCCTGCCTTATTACAAGGATGCGAATTTCTATGCGATGGAGGTGTGGGGCGGAGCCGTGCCCGACTCGGTGATGCGCTACCTGAACGAGAACCCCTGGACCCGTCTGGAGACCATTCACAAGGCCATCGGCAACGTCTCGAAGCTCACGGCCCTGTCGCGCGGCCGCAACCTGTTCGGCTATTCGCCCTATACGGATGAGATCATCGACGGCTTCTGCCGCAACGCCATCGAGAGCGGTCTGGGCATCATGCGTATCTTCGATGCCCTGAACGATGTGGACAACGTGAAATCGACGGTCAAGTACGTGAAGCAGTACGGCGGCATCGCCGACTGCGCCGTCTGCTATACGGTCGACCCGAAATACCCCGAACCGACCTTCATGCAGCGCCTGATGGGCAAGAAGAAGCACGAGCTGGTCTTCACCGACGCCTACTTCCTCGACAAGGCCCGCCAGATGGCGGCCCTCGGTGCCGACATGATTACGATCAAGGACATGTCGGGCCTGATTCCGCCGCGCCGCGTGGCCACGCTCGTCAAGCTCTTCAAGCAGCACCTCTCGATTCCGGTCGACTTCCATACCCACTGTACGCCGGGTTACGGTCTGGCATCGGTGCTCGCAGCCATCGTGGCGGGCGTCGACATCGTCGACACCAACTGCTGGTACTTCGGCGGCGGCACGGGCGCTCCGGCCATCGAGCTGGTCTACGTCTTCTGCCAGAAGCTCGGCATCGACCTCGGTGTCAACATGGAGGCCGTGGCGAAGATCAACACGCAGCTGCGTGAGATCCGCAAGGAGCTGAACATGTCGGTATTCGGCGTCGAGAAGCCCGAACCCAAGCCGTTCAACCCGCTGACGGACAAGCTGCCCGCCGAGATCGACGCGCTGTTCGACGCTGCCATCAAGGCTGCGCAGAACGACGACGAGGAGGCGACGATCGACGCCTGCCGCAAGATCGAGGCCTACTTCGGCTTCCCGGCACCGAACGAACTGGTGCAGAAGGCCGAAATCCCGGGCGGCATGTACTCGAACATGGTGGCCCAGCTCAAGCAGCTCAAGTCGGAGGAGATTCTGCCCCGCGCCATGGAGCTCATCCCGTCGGTGCGTCTGGCTGCGGGTCTGCCGCCTCTGGTGACCCCGACGTCGCAGATCGTCGGCGCACAGGCCGTGAACTGCGCCCTCGACGAGAAGGCCGGACGTCCGATGTACACCAACAAGTCATCGCAGTTCGTCGGACTGGTGAAGGGCGAGTACGGCAAGACGCCCGTGAAGATCGATCCCGAGTTCCGCTTCAAGATCTGCGGTGTGCGTGAGGAGACGCCCTACGATACGTCGAAATACCAGATGCAGCCCAATCCCGAACTTCCGGAGGCCGGAGGCGTGAAGCTCGCCGCCAACGAGAAGGAGGTGCTGCTGCTCGAGCTCTTCCCGCTCGTGGCCAAGACCTTCCTGACCGAACAGAAGAAGAAGGCCTACGAGGCGGCGAAACCCGCTGCGCCGAAGGCCGAGGAGAAGCCCGTCGAGGAGAAGAAGCAGATGGTCATCACGGGCAACACCGTGACGGCTCCGCTGCCGGGCCGCATCATCGACATCAAGGTGAAGGTCGGCGACGAGGTCAAGGCCGGACAGGAGGTCCTCGTGCTCGAAGCCATGAAGATGGAGAACTCGGTTACGACCGACTACTCGGGCAAGGTGAAGCAGATTCTCGTGCAGGCGGGCGACACCGTAGCTACGGACGCCGTGCTGCTCGAGATCGAGTAACCGTCCCGCAGCGGATTGCAGAACACCCGCAGCGCCACAAGGCGTTGCGGGTGTTTTCGTGTGCGTATGGGGCGGCCCGGAAGCGGGCGGCCGGATCAGATTTTGCGGGGATAGCGCAGCACGATGGCCAGTACGGCGCCGAATCCCATGACGAAGGGGTAGTAGAGGTAGCGGATGATCTCCAGCGGCGAGAGTCCCGTGAGACCGGCGGCCATGAGCAGCTGCGCGCCGTAGGGGAGCAGCCCCTGCGTGAAGCACGAGAAGGTGTCGAGCAGGCTGGCGCTGCGCCGGCGGTCGATGCCGAAGCGGTCGGCGATCTTGCGGGCGATGGGGCCCACGGTCAGGATGGCGATCGTGTTGTTGGCCGTGCAGAGGTTCGAGAGGCAGACGAGCCCCGCGATGGCTCCCTCGGCGCCGCGGCGGCCCCGGATGTGGCGTGTCATGCGGTCGATCAGGTAGTCGATGCCGCCGTTCAGGCGGATCAGTTCGAGCAGTCCGCCCGCGAGCAGCGTGATGATGATGAGCTCGCCCATGCCCGTGATCCCTTCGCCCATGCTGCCGCACCAGCCCATCGGTGCGAAGCTGCCCGTTGCGATGCCGATCACTCCCGTCGAGAGGATGCCCAGCAGCAGGACCTTCATGACGTTCATGCCGCCGACGGCCGCCACGAGGACGAGCAGGTAGGGCAGCACCCGGATCCACTCGATGTGCTCCGGATGGGCGATCTGCGGGGCATGGCTTCCCGTGAAGAGGTAGATGCCCAGCGTCACGAGGGCCGCCGGGGCGACGATGCGGACGTTGACGCGGAACTTGTCGCGCAGGTCGCACTCCTGCGTGCGGGTTGCGGCGATGGTCGTGTCGGAGATGAACGAGAGGTTGTCGCCGAAGAAGGCGCCGCCGACCACGATCCCCATGAGCCATGCCTCGTTCATCGAGGTCTGCTCGGCCAGCCCAGCGGCAACGGGACCCAGGGCGACGATCGTCCCGACGGAGGTCCCGACGGAGAGCGACACGAAGCAGGCCGCGAGGAAGAGCCCCGCGGGGAGGAGCGACCCCGGCAGCAGGTGGAGCGTGAGGTTCACCGTGGCATCCACGGCGCCCATGCTGCGGGCCGACTCGGCGAAGGCTCCGGCGAGGATGAAGATCCAGATCATGAGCAGGATGTTGCCGTTTGCGGCTCCGGCCGAGAAGTGCTCGATGCGCTCGGCGAAGGGCAGCCGGCGTGTCGTCGCAACGGCATAGACCGCGGCGGCGAGGAACGCCACGCAGATGGGCATGCGGTAGAAGTCGCCCGTTATGAGCGATGCGGCGAGGTAGGTGGCCAGGAAGACCAGCAGGGGCGTGAGGGCCAGCAGGCTCCCGTGGCGGGCATGTTTTTCGGTCATGACAGTGACTCTTTGACGGTTCCGGGTTGATGGTTCCGGGCCGCAAAGATAGTGCAAGCCGCGCAGAGAACCAAACCCGCGGCAGCCGATCTGCCTTTGTCGGGGCGTCGTTGTCGGAGTATCGGGGCGCCGGCACCGGGGGAGGACCGTTGTCGGAGTATCGGGGTGCCATTGTCGGAGAGCCGGGCTCGCTGCCGTTCGGCGGCCGGGCTGCAGTCAGCGATCGGTCTGCGGTCGGACTGCGGACTGTGGTGGATGTTCCGCCGTTCCATGGGCGGATGCCGTCGATTTGCCGTTGTCCCACGGTCGGCCCGGGATCGCGGAGGAGGGGCCTGCTCTCCGATTTTCCGGGCCGGGGTGTTGCACAACCCGCGGCGAAGCGTTATCTTCGCGGTATGGAATCCTTGGACAGAGCGCCGGAGGAGGGTCGGACCTTCCACATCCGGAACATGGTGTGCGACCGCTGCATACTGGTCGTGCGCGACCTCTTCACGCGGCTGGGGCTGGAGCCCGAGTGCGTCGAACTGGGGTATGTGCGAACCGCCGTGCGTCCCGATGCCGCGACGCTGGAGCGGCTGGACGAGGCGCTGCGGGCCGTGGGCTTCGAGCGGCTGGACGATGGCCGCCGCCAGCTGGCCGAGCGGATCCGTACCGAGATCATCCGTCTGGTGCACCGCGACGACGTGCCGCTGCGCGTCAACCTCTCGGAATATCTCTCCGAGACGCTGCACCACGAATACAGCGTGTTGAGCAAGCTCTTTTCCGAGGAGACCGGCACGACCGTCGAACGCTGCTACATCGCGCAGCGCATCGAGCGGGTCAAGGAGCTGCTCTCCTACGGCGAGCTTTCGCTCAGCGAGATTGCCGACCGCATGAACTACTCCAGCGTCGCCCACCTGAGCGCCCAGTTCAAGCAGGTCACGGGCCTGACGCCGAGCCGTTACCGGCAGCTGGCGCAGCCTCCGCGCCGACCGCTCGACAAACTCTGACCCCCCCCCTCGGGCCAGCCGCTGCTCCTTTGCTGTTTCTGCCCGCCCCCGTTTCTGCCTGCCGTCTCTGCATGTCACCGTGTAAATCTGTAAATCCGGCCCACGATTCTGTAACGTCGGGACGGGGCGTCGTCCGTATCTTTGCACAAACAAGTGACGAAACGAAGATCATGGAACGGAATGAGACACAAACGGGCCTGTTCCCGGTGACGGGCATGCACTGCGCCGCCTGTGTGGCGCGTGTCGAGAAGGCCTTGCGGCATTGCGATGGGGTGCGCGAAGTCGGGGTGAATCCCGCGACGGCCATGGCCCGCGTGGTTTACGATCCGCAGTGCTGTACGGCCGACGGTTTGCGGAACGCCGTGCAGGCGGCGGGTTACGACCTGCTGACCGGCGGCGGGGACGAGGCCGCGGATGAAGCCGACCGCCGGGCCGCGGCCGATTACCGGCTGTTGCGGCGGCAGGCGCTGCTGGCCGTTGCGCTGGCGCTGCCCGTGGCCGTGCTTGGCATGTGGTTCCAGTCGGTGGGCTGGGTGCGCTGGGTGCTGTGGCTGCTCGCTTCGGTGACGCTGTTTGTCTGCGGGCGGAGCTTCTTTGTCTCGGCGTGGCGGCAGCTGCGCCACGGGGCAGCCAACATGGATACGCTCGTTGCCGTCAGCACGGGCGTGTCGTATCTCTTCAGCCTCTTCAACCTGCTCTTTCCCCGCGTGTGGGAGAGCCGCGGCATGGAGGCGCACCTCTATTTCGAGTCGGCGAGTGTCGTCATCGCCTTCGTGTTGCTGGGCCGGCTGCTCGAAGCCCGGGCCAAGGGCCGGACAACGGAGGCGCTGCGCAAGCTGATGCGCCTGCAGCCGCAGGAGGTCTCGCTCGTGGAGCCCGACGGCACAATTCGCCGGGTCCGGATCGGCGAGGTGCGCCCGGGTGACCGGCTGCTGGTGCGTCCCGGCGAGCGGATTCCCGTCGACGGCGAGGTCTGCGAGGGCAGCTCCCCGGTCGACGAGAGCCTCTTCAGCGGGGAGCCGCTCCCCGTGCTCAAGCAGCCCGGGGCGGAGCTCTTCGCCGGGACGGTCAACCTGCGCGGGGCGCTGCACATGCGGGCGACCCGCGTGGGCGACGGGACGATGCTTGCCCACATCATCCGGCAGGTGCAAGAGGCGCAGGGTAGCAAGGCGCCCGTGCAGCGGCTCGTGGACCGCGTGGCTGCGGTCTTTGTCCCGGTGGTCATGACGCTGGCCGCGGTGGCATTCGTTGCGTGGTGGGCGGCCGATCCGGCCGACGGCTTCACGCGCGGGGTGCTGGCGCTGGTTACGGTGCTGGTCGTTGCGTGCCCCTGTGCGCTGGGGCTGGCAACCCCTACGGCCATCGTGGTGGGAATCGGTAAGGGGGCCGAGAACGGCATCCTGATCCGCAATGCCGAGAGTTTGGAGGCGGCGGCCCGCGTGGATGTCGTCGTGCTCGACAAGACCGGCACGCTCACGGAGGGGCGTCCCGAGGTGACCGACCTGATCTGGTGCGGGGACGGCGACCGCCGTGCGGCCTGCTTCAGCGCCCTGGAGCGCTGTTCGACCCATCCGCTGGCTGCGGCCGTGGCGGAGCGGCTCGGCGGACAGCCGCACCCGGAGGTGAGCGACTTTGCGGAGCGGCCCGGTGAGGGGGTCAGCGGCCGGATCGACGGCGAGACCTACCATGCCGGCAATGCGGCTCTGCTGGCGGCTGCGGGCGTGGCGGTCGATGCCAATGCCGCGGCTGCGGCCAACTGGCTCGCCGCGCAGGCGAAGAGCGTCGTCTACTTTGCCGACAGCCGGCGGGTGCTGGCCGTGGCGGGTGTTGCCGACCGGCTCAAGCGCGAGAGTCCGGCGGCGGTTCAGGCCCTCCGGGCACGCGGCATCGACGTCTGGATGGTGACGGGCGATGCGGAGGCTCCGGCGCGTGAAATAGCCCGGCAGGCGGGCATCGAGTCCTTCCGTGCGGGGGTGCTGCCGCAGGGTAAGCGCGACTTCGTGCGGCAGCTCCAGGCCGACGGACATCGCGTGGCGATGGTCGGCGACGGCATCAACGACAGCGCGGCCCTTGCGCAGGCCGACTTCAGCGTTGCCATGGGGCGGGGGAGCGACATCGCGATGGATGCGGCGATGGTGACGATCGTGGGCTCCGATCCGACGAAGATCGCCGAGGCGATCCGCCTTTCGCGGCTCACGCTGCGGACGATCCGTCAGAATCTCGTCTGGGCCTTTCTCTACAATGTGATCGCCATTCCCGTGGCGGCCGGGGTTTTCGAGCCCCTGTTCGGTTTCGGACTGAACCCGATGCTGGCGGGTCTGGCCATGGCATTGAGCAGCCTCTGTGTCGTCGGGAACAGCCTGCGTCTGAAGCGGGCCGTGCTCACGGAGCGCCCGATGCGGCGGATGGCTGCGGAGCATCCTCATACTGAACATACTGAATCTGTTTCTGAAAACAATACAACCATGAAAAAGTATCGTGTGGAAGGCATGATGTGCGACCATTGCCGCGCTCATGTGGAAAAGGCCCTCAATGCGTTGGAGGGTGTATCGGCTCATGTGGCGCTCGATCCGGCGGTTGCCGTCGTCGAGTTCTCCGGCCGGGAGTATTCGTTTGCCGAGCTGCAGGAGGCTGTTGAGGCGGCAGGGTATACGCTCCGCGAGATGTAACAGCGGCGCCTGTCCGGCGGAGGAGCCCGCCCCGCCGGGGTGTTCCGTGCGTTTCTCCCCCGGAACATGATGAAACCTCTCTGAAGGGGCTTTTCGGCGCAGTTCGGCGTAAAAGGTCCTCTTTGGGGTGTCTCTCCGGCGGAGGAGGCAACGGACGGAGCCGGACCGCATGCGTGCCCTCGGGCAGCCTGCGCGGCGGTCGGACGGACTGCGTGCCGGGAAGAGTCGGACCGCGTGCCGGGCGGCGGATGGTGCGCGGAGGGTCGGAAAAGGCGGAGCCGACGGGGATTCGGACGGAGGAAGTGTCGGGAAAAGTCTTATCTTTGTATTCCGAACACGCCGCATTCCCATGTCGAAATCCCTGCTGTGTCTGTTGCTGCTGCTGCCGAGCCTGGCGGCGGCTCAGTCCTACGACGACGAATACTATCCCTTCGCCGTGCGGGAGGAGCCGCAGCCGATGATCGTGACCGACACGACGCTCTTCTACCGCGCCGTGCAGGTCTCGGAGGATGCTTATGGCCGGATCACCGATTTCAACCTCCCGCAGGTGAGTCTGCGGCGGCGCGGGCAGGCCTTCTACGACGAGCGCATCGAACTCGACGGCATCGCCGTCTCGTGGCGCCATACGGCGGCCCTGCGGTTGCTGGGTGCCGCGGAGGAGCGTGCGGCGGGCATTGCGGCGGAGAGCGATGCCGCGGGTGCGGCGGGCGGCGTGCGCCGCTTTGTCTTCACGCCGGACGAGGCGCTCACGCCGCACCTGGCGTCGGTGCGGCTGACCGACCGCAACTACCGTGTGGGGGCGAAGGTCTCCTCGTTGCTCGACGTGGGGCGCGGCTGGCGGCTGCGCCTCGCGGCCGATGCCCGCACGGGGCGCGACATGCACGTCGAAGGGGTCTTCACGAATGCCCTGACGGCGGGGTTTCACCTCTCGAAACGCTTTGCGGGCGGGGCGGAGCTGTCGCTGCTGGCCGTCGTGCCGCCCTCGGTGCGGGGTACGCGGCTGAGTTCCGTGGAGGAGGCCTTCACGCTGACGGGCGATCCGCTCTATAACCCCGCCTGGGGCTTTCAGCAGGGACGGGTGCGCAATTCGCGCGTGCGGCGCGAGTGCGTGCCGCTCGGCGTCGCCACCTGGCGCATGCCCCTTTCGGCGAAGACGTCGCTCGCCCTGACCCTCGGCGGCGAAGCGGGCCTGCGACGGTACAGCTCTCTGGGGTGGTACGACGCCCGCACACCCATGCCCGACAACTACCGCTACCTGCCCTCCTATACGGGTGACCGGGAGAGCGAGCAGGCGTGGCGCTCGCGCGACGCCCGCTACACGCAGGTGCGCTGGGACGAGTTGATCGCCCAGAACCGCCTGGCGGGCGGCGAGGCGGTCTATGCGCTCGAGGACCGGGTCGAGCGCATCGGCGACGTGCAGGCCGATGCGGCCTTCGTCACCGAGCTCGACGGGCGGCTGACGCTCCGCTACGGCGGCTGGGTGCGCCGCACGTCGACACGCCACTACAAGCAGATGCGCGACCTGCTGGGGGCCGATTATTTGGTGGATATCGACCAGTACCTCGTCGATGACGACACCTACGGCAATCTGCTGCAGAACGACTTGCGCCATCCCGACCGGCGGATCGGGCGCGGCGACCGCTTCGGCTACGACTACACGCTCGCCGTGCGCGAGGCGGGCGTGCGCCTGCATGCCGCCTACCGCTCCGACCGCCTGCGGGCCGATGCGGGCCTTGTGCTCTCGGACGGGGTGATCTTCCGCCGGGGCCACTACGAAAAGGAGCTCTTCCCCGGGTCGCAATCCTACGGTGCCTCGCGGCGGCTGCACTTCACTCCCTACACGCTTCGCGCCTCGGCCGGCTGGGCCTTCACGCCGCGGCACTACCTCTCGGTCGCGCTGCTTGCCGCCGCCCGCATGCCCGAGGCGGAGGAGCTCTTCTTCCAACCCCAGTACAACAACCGCACGGTGGACGACCCGGCGGCGGAGCAGAATTACGCCGCGGAGCTCGCGTACCGCATGACGGGCCCCGTCGTCGGGCTGCAGGTGACGGCCTATGCCACGCTGCGGCTCGATGCCATGCAGACACGGCGCTACTACGACGACATGGCGGGGCTCTACTGCGACATGTCCGTGAGCGGCATCGGGTGGCGGGCCCTCGGCGTGGAGGCTGCGGCCGACATCCGGCTGTCGTATCGCTGGAGCCTGGCGCTGGCCGCCTCGGTGCAGCACTGCGCGTATGTCCGCGATCCGCTGGTCACGGTGCTTTCGGATGTGGACAACACGGTGGTCGACATGCGGGCCGTGAGCCGCATGGGCGGCTGCGTGCCGGGCGGTGTACCCGGCGCGACGGCCTGTGCCGAGCTGGCGTACTTCGGACCGAAAGGGTGGGGGCTCCGCCTCTCGGCGGGGTATGTCGGCGGACGGTATGCCGAGCCCTCCTTCCTGCGCCGCACGGACCGCATCGCCTCCCAGGGCGGCACGTCGCCCGAACTCTTCGACGCCTTCGTGCGGCAGGAGCGGCTGGACGACGCCCTGACGCTCGGCGCCTCGCTCTTCAAGAGCTTCTATTTCGACCGTTCGCGCCTGGTCGTCGCCCTGATGCTGCGCAACCTGCTCGGCGACGACGATATGGTCTACAGTGCCTACGAGGCGCAGCGTGTGCGCCGCATCGCGGCCGGCGACCAGACCCTCTGGCAGCCCCACGCCACGCGCCTGACCTACGCCCTGCCGCGGTCGTTCTACATTACGGTTTCATATCGGTTTTGACGGATATTATAAAAATCAGTCGGATTTTTTTGGATTTCGATGCAAAATTTGTAATTTGGAAAGCCAAAAACCTTAAAACTTTCAAAACCTATGATTATCGGTATTCCCAAAGAGATCAAAAACAACGAGAATCGCGTTGCAATGACCCCGGCCGGCGTTCAGGAGATGACGCGGCGCGGTCACAAGGTGTATGTGCAGGCTACGGCCGGAGTGAACAGCGGTTTTACCGATGATGCCTACAGGGCGGTGGGTGCAGAGATCCTGCCCACGATCGAGGAGGTCTATGCGACGGCCGAGATGATTGTCAAGGTTAAGGAGCCGATCGCTCCCGAATACAAGCTCATCCGGGCCGGACAGCTCGTCTTCACCTACTTCCACTTTGCCAGCAGCGAGCCCTTGACCCGTGCGATGATCGACAGCGGGGCGGTCTGCTGCGCCTACGAGACCGTCGAGCGGGCCGACCGTTCGCTGCCGCTGCTCACCCCGATGTCGGAGGTCGCGGGCCGCATGGCCACGCAGGAGGGGCGCTACTTCCTCGAGAAGCCGCGCGGCGGCAAGGGCGTGCTGCTGGGCGGCGTGCCGGGTGTGAAACCCGCCAAGGTCTTCGTCATCGGCGCAGGCGTGGTCGGCACGGCCGCGGCGCGTACGGCCGCCGGAACGGGAGCCGACGTCACGATCTGCGATATTTCGCTGCAGCGTCTCACGTCTGTCTCTTATACACATCTCCGAGCCCACGAGACAGGCAGAAATCTCGTA
>ENA-OZKX01000568-OZKX01000568.1-human-gut-metagenome-genome-assembly--contig:-NODE-568-length-17608-cov-5.027061_pt1 | contig 17608 bp, 8 predicted proteins | sample MGYA00244831_ERZ653774 | MGnify/ENA primary metagenome ERZ653774 (study PRJEB26926, sample SAMN06165314) | human gut metagenome | biome: ENVO:00009003; feature: ENVO:2100002; material: ENVO:00002003...
GACAGCGAGATGCCCGAGCGCCCGGGACACGCCGTGCTGCCGACAGTCCGCATTGCCGGCCTGCGCCGCGAGTTCTCGCACGGCAGCCGCTCTATGTTCTCAAAACCGCTGATGGAAGGCCTGGAGCGTGTGGTCGAGCGCCGCGAGAAGGCCGTGTTGCTGCATAACCGCCGTGGCTTTGCGCCGTTTTTGATGTGCCGCGAGTGCGGCTGCGTCCCTACCTGCAACCACTGCTCCACCGCGCTTACGTATCACGAACGCACGCACACGCTGCAGTGTCACACCTGCGGGTCGTCCTGGCGCGTGCAGCCGTATCCCGCGCCCACGAGCCGTTGCCCCAAATGTGGCAGTCGCTACCTGGCAAAAATGGGTCTGGGCACTCAGCAGATCGAGGACGCACTGCATCAGATGCTTCCCGAGGATGTCGCCATTATTCGCATGGATGCCGATTCCACGCGCGGCAAGGATGCGCACAAAAAGCTGCTCGAGCAGTTCGATGCGGCGGATTGTGCCGTGTTGCTGGGCACCCAAATGATCGCAAAGGGTCTCGATTTTCCCGAGGTCACACTGGTAGGCGTGGTCAATGCCGACTTCGCCCTCAAGCTGCCCGACTTTCGCGCAGGGGAGCGCGCCTACGACCTGCTGGAACAGGTGGCGGGCCGTGCCGGTCGCGGTGATCGCCCCGGCGAGGTGATCATCCAGACCTACCTGCCCGAGGATCCGGTCATTCGCGCCGTCGCTGAACATGACCGTTCGATCTTTACCGACCACGATCTTGATCAGCGACGCGACGCGCTGTACCCGCCGTTTGTTCGCCTGGTCAACATCTTGGTGTGGTCGGCGATCCGAGACGACGCGCAAGACTACATCGGGCGCATTGCAAAGCTTCTTAAGCGCCGCTGGCACGCTGCCGCGCCCGACTTTTTGCGGGCGGGGGGTGCCGTACCGCAGGTACTGGGCCCGGCTTCGTGTGTAATCGAGAGAGCCAAGGACCGTTACCGCTTCCATCTGCTTGTGAAGTCGCCCGTGGGGTACCATGTCTCTGATGATATCGACGCCTGCCTCAAAGAGGTGGGCTCTGTGCGCGGCGTGAGCGTGAGCGTTGACGTCGACGCCTATGATTTGATGTAACAACCCGAAAGGATGGCCATGGAAGCCAACGGAATCGTACTGTCGCCTGACCCTCGTCTGCGCCAGGAGTGCGCCGTCATCGAGGAGATCACCCCGGCGATCGAGGCGCTTGCCGAGAAGATGAAGAAGATGATGTTCGAGAACGGCGGCTGCGGCCTGGCTGCCCCGCAGATCGGCGAGCTCATCCAGCTCGTCACCATCGACTGCGACTACAGCGACAAGAACGACTACGATCCGTACGTGCTCATCAATCCCGTCATCGTTGAGCAGAGTGATCATCTGGTGCCCTTTAGCGAGGGCTGCCTGTCCATCCCTGGCATTAGCTGCGAGATCGAGCGTCCCGACCATGTCGTCGTCGAGGCGTACGACTTGGACGCTAACCTGATTCGCTATGAGGCCACGGGCGATCTGTTCTGCGTGTGCCTGCAGCACGAGATCGATCACCTGCACGGCAACACTATGTTCGAGCGACTGAAGCCCATGCAGAGGATCAAGGCCGTCAAGGAGTACCAGGACGCCCTGGCCCGCGGCGCTCGACCGGGCGAGACGGAGTAGGTCCCACCGTCCCCGGTGCTGAGCGCCCACATATCATCCCGTGCTCAAACATTCTCGCTTTGCTGCGAAACTGCGCGCGGGACGATATGTGGGCGCTCAGCACCGGGGACTGCGTTGTTCTGGCCCGGTTTGCCCGGGTGCCGTTGGCCAGGGAGGGGCGTCTTCGCTGATAGGGGCTTTGTTGGGAGGGCTGCTTTTATGCGGCCCTTTCTTTGTTTTTGGGTATATTTGTCTTTGTTGAATTGTTCTTGCGGCTGGGTGCGTTCGCGACCTGGAGCGCTTCTTTTGTAGCCGTCTCGGCTCGTTATTGAGAGGAGACTAACTTTTATGCGTATTGTGTTTATGGGTACGCCTGATTTTGCTGTGCCTTCGTTGACTTCGCTCGTCGAGGCTGGGAATGAGATTGCGCTTGTTGTTACTCGTCCCGATGCTGTTCGCGGACGTGGTAAAAAGTTGGAGCCGTCTCCTGTTAAGGCCAAGGCGCTTGAGCTTGGTCTGCCGGTTGTTGAGGCTAATCGTATGACGCCTGAGGTTGTTGAGGCGCTCCAGACTGCCCAGGCTGACATTTTCTGTGTGGCTGCTTATGGCTGCATTTTGCCCGATGAGGTGCTGCATATGGCACCGCTCGGTATTGTGAATGTTCATGCGTCCTTGCTGCCTCGATGGCGTGGAGCCGCTCCCATTCAGCGTGCCATTCTTGCTGGTGATGAGGTTGCTGGCGTTTCTATCATGCGCATCGGGCATGGCGTGGATACTGGTGCTTATTGTGCTCAGGCTTCCACGTCGGTTGCCGGTAAGCATGCTGAGGCACTGACTATGGAGCTTGGCGAGCTGGGCGGCAAACTGCTTGCCGATACGCTTCCTTCTCTTGCCGATGGCACCGCCGTGTGGACTGAACAGGATGAGGCGCTCGTTACCCATGCTGCCAAGATTTCCAAGCTGGAGATGCGTCTGGATCCGCAGATGGCTGCGCTCGATTGCGTGCGTTATGTGCTCGCTTCGTCCGATACTGCGCCTGCTCGTTGCGTGATTGCCGGCAAGACCGTGCGCGTGCTCGATGCTGCGCCGGCTGATGTGTCGCTTGGCGAGGGTCAGGTTCTCATTAAGGCCAAGCGTGTTTTCCTTGGCCTTTCCGATGGTGCGGTTGAACTGCTCGAGGTTAAGCCCGATGGCAAGCGTGGTATGGCCGCTTCTGCTTGGGCTGCTGGGCTGCAAGGCACCGATCTTTCGTGGGGTGTTCTGTCATGAGCAAGCTGTCTCCCGCGCGCAAGCTTGCGCTCGATGTGCTGATGGAGGCCGATCGCCGCGGCATGTATGCGCGCGACGTGCTGTCCTCTCGCGCATCGGCCAAGGCTATTGATCAGCGCGATTCCGCTTTTGCCGCCCGCTTGGCACTTGGTGTGGCCGCCACGCAGGGTATTTTGGACGAGCTGCTCGACCAGTTTCTCGATAAGCCTAAAAAGGTTGCGCCGCGTGTTCGCATGGCGCTTCGTATCTCGGCTTTCGAGATGCTCTATTTACATACGCCTGGGCGCGTTGCTGTAAGTCAGGGTGTTGAGCTGGTTCGCTGCGGCGCTAAGTCCGCCGCTGGCTTGGCCAATGCCGTGCTGCATAAGGTTGCGGACAATGTTGAGGACTTTGCCACGGCGTCCGATGTAGATGAGTCTGAGCGACGCCTGGTTCGTCTGTCGCGCCTGATGGGTCTGCCGCGTTGGCTGTGCGCTCGCATTATGGCATCGTTCGACACGCCTGAGGGTGCGCTTAACTTTGCCGGCAATCTGGCCCCCGCGCCGCTGGCCCTGCATGAGAACGCCTTTGCGACCAAGCCCGATCCGTATGTCTCGCAGCTCGTCGCGCCCGTTTTCCCGGGCTGCCATGCCCCGGTAGATGCGCAGGTCACGGTTGCATCGGGTGTGTTTGAGCGTGCTGCCGCGGTGGCATCTGATCTCAATGCGCAGCTTATCGCCACAGCTGCCACGCGCCCTGGAAGCTGCCTTGAGATTGGTGCCGGTCGTGGCACCAAGACCTATGTGATGATGTGCCAGGCCAAGCGTGCGGGCTATGAGCGTCAGCATACGGCGCTCGATCTGCATGATCGCAAGTGCGATCTGAATCTCGCTCGTCTGCATAAGGCCGGTATTCAGGGCGTTCGCACGGTTTCGGGTGATGCTTGCGAGCTTGATGAGGTGCTCACATCGTTTGATGCCATGCTTGGCGAGCCGGTTAAGTTCGACATGGTCTTTATCGATGCGCCGTGCTCGGGCACCGGCACCATGCGTCGTCATCCCGAGATTCCGTGGCGCCTAACCGAAAAGGATGTGACGGTTGAGCTGCCCAAGCTGCAGCTGACGATGCTCAAGGAGGCTGCTGCGCGCGTGGCTGCCGGCGGCGAGCTCATTTATGCGACGTGCTCGGTTTTCGACGAGGAGAACACGCAGGTCGTGGAAGCGTTCCTAAACTCTCCCGAGGGCACCGGTTTTAGCCTGGAGCCGCTCTCTCAGGCGCAGATTCTGCACCTCCCCGAGTTCGATCAGGCCAAGAAGCTCGTTTCCGTACGACAAAACGACCGTGGCCTCTTCCAAAGCGTGCCGGTAAACGCCGACTCTTACGACGGCCACTTCTGCGCACGCCTGGTCCGCCAGTAACTATTAAGTTGCGGTGAAATGGGGATTGAATGGCGGCATCTACCCGCCAAAAAGTCCTTATTTCACCGCAACTCATAGAGATGCCTGGGTAGTTAAAGAATCAGCCCCGCGATTGGTGTCGGTCGCGGGGCTGTTTGGTTTCTAGTGGCTGTGCGGGCAGTTGGCGCAGCAGCCGCTGGTGGCGCTGGTGCTGGAGCCGCCGCTGCGCTGGTCGGTGTTGTAGAAACCGCTACCCTCAAATTTAATGCCGCTGGCCGAGAACGTCTTGGCTGCCGGAGCGCCGCAGCTGGGGCACACGACCTCGGGGGTCTCGGACATGGGATGTTCAACCTCAAACACGTTGCCGCAGCTCGAGCACTTGTAATCGTAGCGCGCCATAATACTTCCTTTTCAGCACAAAGCGGGCAGATTACTCTGCCCGCAATAATTCAAACGTCTGTAACTGTACCCTATATCGGGGGTTTTATCACGCTTCGCCCCAGAATCTATGCGTGTTGCGCAGGAGCTGTGCGGTTTTGCCCTCGGCGGCCGCAACGTCGGCCTCGTTAGCCTGCCAGGTCCAGTTGCCCGTGGCCACGCCCGGTACGTTCATGCGCGCGTCGTCGCCAAGGCCCAGGACATCCTGCAGCGGCATCATCACCAGGGGAGCGTCGCTTGCCAGAGCATCGCTCATCAGCTTGGCCGCCACCTCAACACCGCTCGGTTCGTCGCCGCCCGCAAAGGAACGCGTACACCAACCCGCGAGCGTCGACGTGTCGTGCGTCGAGGTGTACAGAATCTTGCCGGGCGTGGGATGCACACCGCAACGAACGTCGTAGTCGCTAAACTCCAGCACGTCCATGCCGGGGAAACCACAGGTCGAAGCCATGGCGCGAACACCGGGCGTCAGGTAGCCCAAGTCCTCTGCGATAAAGTTGAGCGGCCCCAGCTCGTCATAGGCAGTCTGGAACAGATCCTTGCCTGGACCCGCCAGCCAGCGACCTTCGGCGCAAGCCTTGCCCGCGGGAATACTAAAGTAGCTGTGGAAGCCCAGGAAGTGATCCAGACGCACGCGGTCGTAGAGCGAGAACGCGCGACGCAGACGGTCCATCCACCAGCGATAGCCGTTCTGCTTCATGTGGTCCCAGCGGAACGTCGGGTTGCCCCACACCTGTCCCTCGGGCGCAAAGTTGTCGGGCGGCGCACCGGAGATCTCGATTGCCTTGCCGGTATCGGATAGCCAGAAGTTCTCGGGTTCGCTCCACGCATCTGCCGAATCGTCGGACACGTACATAGGAATATCGCCGATGACCTCGATGCCCCTCTTGTGCGCGTAGTTCATGAGCTCGCACCAGGCTAGGTCAAAGCGGTACTGCATGTACGCCTGCAGCTCTGCCTCATCGTGGAAACGCTTGTCGTCAATCAGGTGCTCGTTGTAGCGCGCGACATCCGCCGGCCAATCGTGGCGAGACTCGCCCTCAAAGTACTTCTTAACGGCCGTGTAGACGCAGTATTTCTCGAGCCAATCGGCGTTGCGATGTTTAAACGCGGTGTAGAGCGGATCGGCATCTTCGCCGCCACGGGCCTTCCAAGTCTCAAAGTCGGCCGCCAGCTCCTCTTGGCTCTCGGGCAGCAGGTCAATATTGCCCGCAAAGGCCGAAGGCCCGGCGTAAGGGGAGCGGAAGAAGTCCGTTGGGTTGACGGGCAGGACCTGCCAGTAGCGCATGCCCATAGCAGCCTGATGGTCGATAAAGCGACGCGTGGGTGCGCCGATCGTGCCAGGCTTGCCATCGTCGGTGGGCACCGAGGTGATATGGCATACGACGCCTGCGCCGTGATCGAGCGGCTCCTGCAGGCGCTGCTCGGCATGGTGATAGATAATCGACGAGCCCAGCGGATACAGATCGAGCGTGACCGTACCGTTGTGGATCTCGCACTCGTGACCGCTGATCACGTCACTCGCGCATTCGCCGAGCGCCGGAATCGTCACGCGGTGCGAATTGCGCAGGCTGCGGTTGATGATAACCGTCGCGGACTCGCCGTCTTTACCGGTACGCGTATAGGCGAGCACCTCGTCGTTGAGCGCGAAGGCCTTGATCTCGCCGTCGATCATAAATGGCAGTGCGCGGCGTACAGCAGAGGCGTTCTTGACAATAGCCAGCGTATCGAAGTCGTGCAGTTGGTCCTTGGTCGGCAGGGTGCGGCGGTTGCCCGGATCGGTAAGGCCCTCCAGGCCGTATTCGTCGCCGTAGTAGATCGAAGGTACGCCGGGGAACGTCATCTGCATGAGCGTTGCAAGCCAAAAACGGCTCTTGGCCAGGCCCATCGAGTTCTCGTCCAGGCGCCACTTGCTGCGCTCGCTCTCGGGCAGCTGCGACTCGTCGGGGCCACCGCCGAGCACCGAGATGATACGTGGACGGTCGTGGCTCGACAGCAGGTTGAGCGCGCAGGACAAGGCCTCGCGCGGATAATTCTCGCGCAGGGTTTCGATATCCTCGGCTGCCTGGTAGGCGTTCTTGTAGCCCATCAAAAAGCCGATGACCATGTCGCGGAAGGGATAATCCATAGCAGAGTCCAGCTCGGAGCCCTGCAGGTAGCGGCGCAGATGGCCGTAGCTAATCTTGTTGGAGGCGTCTTCCCAGACTTCGCCGAGCAACAGTGCATCAGGTTTTTCGGCAAGTACGGCCTTTTTGATCTCGGCCAGGAAGTCGTCGGAAAGCTCGTCAGCGACGTCCAAGCGCCAACCATGGGCACCGGCGCGCAGCCATTTGCGGATCACGCCGTCCTTGCCCAGGAGCCTCTCGCGCACCAGCTCGGACTTCTCGTTGATGGCCGGCATATTGCCCACGCCCCACCAGCAGTCGTACGAGCCGTCCTCGTGGAAGGTAAACGCATCACGCCACGGTGAATCCTCGCTCTGCCAGGCACCCACGCCCGGGTAGTTGCCGTAGCGGTTGAAATAGATCGAGTCGTCGCCCGTGTGGTTGAAGACGCCGTCCAGGATGATGGAGATGCCCAGCTTCACGGCTGCCTGGCACAGCTCGGTAAAGTCCTGCTCGGTGCCCAGAATCGGGTCGATCTTGGTGTAGTCGGCCGTGTCGTAGCGGTGGTTGCTTGCGGCTTCGAAAATGGGGTTGAGGTAGATGGCTGTAAAGCCCAGCTCGGCTATGCGAGGCAGGTCTTCTTGGATACCCTTGAGCGATCCGCCGTAGAAGTCCCAGGTCTTGATGGAGCCGTCCTCGGCGCGCTCGTACACGGGCGGCTCGTTCCAGTCCTCGACCATCCGGCGCTGAATGCCCTTGCGCGGTTTTTCGAGTTCGGCCATTGTGCGCTCGCGCCAATGCTCGTCACGGGCGTATCGGTCAGGGAAGATTTGGTAGACCATGCCACGCTCGTACCAGGTGGGGCGGTTCTCGCGGTGCTTGTAGACGGTAATCTGGAAGGACGGCACCTCGGCGTAGTCATAGGTTACGCCCTCGCCGCCGGTGCGGCCTTGCGGCGCGCCCAGGCGGACTTCGGGCTGGCCCTCGATATTGCATATAAAGCTGTACCACACAAGACACGGTTCAGTGCATTTGAGCTCGCCGGTAAAAATGCCATCGCCTTCGTGCTCCATCGGAATCAGGGTCTCGCCGACTTCATCGACCCAGGTACGTAGGGTGAGTGTTGCCTGGTTGGGATCGGCATCCTCCAAAATCACCGAGAGTGCAACGGTAGTTCCTGTGGTCACAGCGCCAAACGGAGTGCGAAACTGCGGCAGACGGCTGTTGTGTATCAATCTCATAGTACGGTCCAGTTCAATAGAATCACGGCCTGCGGGCCATGGGCTTTACGCACAGGATATAAGTATATCTGTTGTACACAGGGTGTATAAACAACATCCGTTTACCATCGGCGAACGGTTGTCCTAGAAAATCGTTTTACCAGCTATCTACAGAGAAGGGGCGCCCGGTTGGAGCGCCCCTTGTTTAGGGTTTTGATTAGGTTTTAGATCGTCTGTGGGCTAGCGGCGCTTGCGGGCGGCCGTTGCCTTGCGGACGGAGGTCTTCTTGGTCGGGGCCTTTTCCTCGGCCGGAGCGGCGGGGGAGACCGGGGCCTCCTTGGCGTGTTCGGGCTTGGCCTTTACCTCGGCTTTGGGCTCCTCTTTGGCGGCAGCGGGCTTGGCCTCGACCTTAGCTTCCGCCTTGGGAGCAGCAGCCTTGGTCGTGGTCTTCTTGGCCGTCGTCGTGGCGCGCTTGCGCGTGGTGGTCTTGGCGGCCGGCTTGGCCTCGGCGGGTGTCTCCTCGACTTTGGCGGTCGGCTTTGCGGCCGCCTTGGTCGTGGCGGCCTTCGTGGTCGTCGACTTCGTTGTCGTGGACTTCTTGGCTGCCGCCTTCTTGGCGGTCGCGGTCGTCTTCTTGGCAGCGGTCTTGGCCGGTGCCTCGACGGCGGGTTCAGCCTTTACCTCGGGAGCGACCTCGGCCTCGGCGGCCTTCTTTGCAGCGGCGGTCGTGCGCTTGCGCGTGGTCGTCGCCTTGGTAGCGGTGGTCTTGGTTGCCGCCGCCTTGGTCGCTGTGGCCTTCTTGGCCGTCGTCTTGCGCGTCGTGGTCTTCTTGGCGGCAGGCTTTGCAGCCGGCTTAGTCTCGGCCTCGGGAGCTGCTTCAACCGGCTTCTCCTCAGCCTTGGGCTCCTCAGCAGCAGCGGGCGCCTTAACAACCGGCTCGGTCTTGGGCTCAAGCTCAGCCACAACCGCGGGCTCGTCGACAACAGCCGTCGGCCTCTCAATCTCCGGGTGCATAAAGAAGTACAGGTCCAGATACTTATCGGCCGAGCGCGTCCAGCTAAAGTCCTGGCTCATAGCCTGCGTGACCAGCTGGTTCCAGGCATCGCGGTTGTCCCAGAACAGGCGTGCCGCGCGGAACACGGCGTCGCCCATCTCGTCGCCGTTAAAGTTGCTAAACGAGAAGCCCGTGCCCTCGCCGGTAAACTCGTTGTACGGGATCACCGTGTCCTTCAGGCCACCGGTCTCGCGCACGATGGGCAGGGTGCCGTAGCGCATGGCGATGATCTGCGACAGGCCGCAGGGCTCAAACTTCGAAGGCATCAGGAACATGTCGGCAGCGGCGTACATACGCTGCGACAGCGCCGGGTCAAACTCGATGCGCGCGGCCATGGTGCCGGGGTATTTGTCCTGGAAGTAGCGCAGACCGTCCTCGTAGTCGCGGTCGCCGGTGCCCAGTACCGCCACCTGTACGCCGCCGGCCAGAATGCGGTCAAGCGCGTACATGACCAGGTCCATGCCCTTCTGACGCGTCAGACGCGTGACCATCAGCATAAGCGGACGGTCGTCGCGCACCTCGAGCCCCAGCTCTTCCTGCAGCTTGGCCTTGCAGACGGCCTTGCCGGAGCGGTCCTCAACCGTGTAGTTGGCGGCAATGCGCTTGTCGGTCGCCGGGTCAAAGCCCGCCACGTCAATGCCATTCAAAATGCCCTGCAGCGCGTAAGAGCGCTCGCGCAGCACGCCGTCCAGGCCCTCGCCAAACTCGGGCGTCTGGATCTCGTTGGCATAGGTGGGGCTCACCGTGGTGATGGCGTCGGCATAGCGCAGCGCGCCCAGCATGTAGTTGACGCTGCAGGCGTCGCAGCGTAGCTGCGAGGCGGCCGCCGGAATGTGCGCCACACCCAGGATGTCCTCCAACACGGTGTCGCTAAACTGGCCCTGGAACGCCACGTTGTGGATCGAGAACACGGTCTTCACACGGTCGTACAGCGGTAGGCCCTGGTAGAACTCGCGCAGGAACACGGGTGCCAGCGCCGTCTGCCAGTCGTTGCAGTGCAGGATGTCGCACTCAAAGCCGGCCGGCAGGTGCTGCAGACTCTCGGTGATGGCCTTGGAGAAGAACGCAAAGCGCTCGCCGTCGTCAAAGAAGCCGTACGGATAGTCGCGCGCAAAGTAGCGCTCGTTGTCGATAAACATATAGGTGACGCCGTCGTGCTCGAGCTTCTCCAGCCCGCAGTACTCGTTGCGCCATCCCAGGCTCACATAAAAGTCGGCAAAGTGCTCCATCTGCGCCTTGTACTCGTCCTTGATGGTGGCGTACTTGGGCACCATCACGATGACTTCGGCACCGGCGCGAACGAGCGCCGCAGGCAGCGAGCCCGCCACGTCACCCAGGCCACCGGTCTTAACAAACGGTGCGCACTCGGCCGAGGCAAACACGATCTGCATCTTTTTGCTGGAATCTGCCATATTGTCTCCCATGTTGCAATTCGAGAATAGCCGCCTGGCGCTAACCGGGCGGCTATTCTACATGTTACGAGCGATGTTGCGGTGCCAACGTTAACGTACGATGGTGGTATCAGAAGTTAACGGAGCCTTGCCCAGCACCAGGATGTTCTCGGGCGTGCCGCGAAGCTCGGTGTTGGTGGGAACCACGTTGTTCTTGTCCAGAATGGCGTTCTCAACACGGGCGCCGCTCTTGATGATGCAGCTCTGGTTAATGATCGAGTTGGTCACCGAAGCGCCTTCCTCAACCACAACGCCGCGCGACAGGATCGAGTTGCGCACGGTGCCCTTGATGATGCAGCCGGCGGAGATGATCGAGTTGCACGCGTGGCTGCCGGTCGCATAACGCGAAGGCGGCACGTCGTGAGCCTTGGTCAGGATCGGGCGCTCGGGATCGAAGAGCTGGTCGGCCACGGTCTGGTCGAGCAGGTCCATGCTGCGGCGATACAGCGACTTCTCGCTAAACACACCCACGACCTCGCCCTTGTACTCGTAGCTGCACACGTCGATGTTGCCAAAGTCGCCCTGGAGTGCCTCGAGCAGGTCCAGATAGTCGGCGGCCTGGTAGTGATCGATAATCTCGAGCAGCGTCTCGCGGTTGACGATGCAGCAGTCCATGGAGGCGTTGTCGCCGTACACGACGCCGGCGCTCACGCCCGTCAGGCGGCCGTTCTCGTTAATCTCGAGCTTGGTCTCGTCATCGACGTTGCGCGTGGCCTTGCAGTACACCACGGTCATCTGGGCACCGGAGTTCTCGTGCGCCTCGATGATGGTGTTGAGGTCCATGTTAAAGATGATGTTGGTGCCCATCATTACAACATAGGGCTTGTCCGAGCGCTGGAACAGCGTCTTGTTGGAGATGATGTCGCGCAGCAGGAAGCGCATGCCGCCCTTGGTGGTGCCATACGCGTTGCCGGGGACCATGAACAGGCCGCCCTTCTTGCGGTCCAGGCCCCAGTCCTTGCCCGAGCCGACGTGATCGATCAGCGAGCGGTAGTTGCCCGGCATGACGACGCCGACGGTCTTGATACCGGCATTCATCATGTTGGACAGCGGAAAGTCAATCAAGCGGTAGCGGCCCAAAAACGGAACGGACGCGATGGGGCGGTCCTTGAGCAGGACGCTGCCGTAAGTCGAAGAGTAGTTAGCGGTGATATAACCGATGGCCTTGCGATTGATCATCGGATCATTCCCCCTTCCCGATAACGACGTCATTTCCAACGACGGCCGTATCCTTGGTGGTATCGACAGAGCCGAGCTTCACGCCCTCTTCGACCGTGGAGTTCTCGCCCAAAATAGCGCGGCAGATGTGCGCGCCGCTCTTAACGTGCGCACCCGGCAGCAGCACGGAGTCCTCGACCACGGCGCGCTCCTCGATGATGACATCGGTCGAAAGGATCGAGTGGCGAGCGGTGCCGTAGATCTTGCAGCCGTTGGAGACCAGGCAGTCGTCCAAGCGACCATCCGGACCAATGTAGTGCGGCGGACGCGTGGTGATGTTGGACATGATGGGGAAGTGCTTGTCGAACAGGTCGAACTCGGGGTTGTTGCCCAGCAGGTCCATCGAGGTCTCGTGGAAGCTGGCGATGGTGCCGACGTCCTTCCAGAAGCCGTGGAACTCGTAGCTGTACAGGCGCTTTTCCTCGCCAAGCAGCTTGGGGATGATGTCCTTGCCAAAGTCGTGGCTCGAGCGCTGGTCCAGAGCGTCTTCCTCAAGAGCGTTGATCAGCACGTCGGCCGAGAAGATGTAGATGCCCATGGACGCGAGGTTCGAATCGGGTTTCTCGGGCTTTTCGGTGAACTTGGTGATGCGGCCGTCCTCGGGGTCGGTGGTCAGGATGCCAAAGCGACTGGCCTCCTCCCACGGCACGGGCATAACGCTCACCGTAAGATCGGCGTTGTTCTCAATGTGCGTCTTGAGCATCTTGCGGTAGTCCATGCGATACAGGTGATCGCCCGAAAGAATCAGGACGTACTTGGGGTCGTTGGCCTTGATGTAGTCCAGGTTCTGTGTAATGGCGTCGGCCGTGCCCGCATACCAGGCGCCGCCGGTCTGCGTCTCGTACGGCGGCAGGATCGACACGCCGCCATCACGGCTGTCCAGATCCCAAGCCTCGCCGGAGCCCACATAGGCATGCAGCAGGTAGGGACGATACTGCGTCAGAACGCCCACCGTGTCGATGCCCGAGTTGGAGCAGTTGGACAGCGAAAAGTCGATAATGCGGAACTTGCCACCAAAGCTAACCGCCGGCTTAGCGATCTTTTGGGTGAGTGCCCCCAATCGGCTGCCCTGTCCTCCTGCGAGGAGCATCGCGATGCATTCTTTCTTACTCATCGATTTCTCCTTCTGTCATCGATGTATCTAAACCCATTAGCGGCGAGCGCGGCGCCTGGTCGCGCCCGCCGAGTAATGCCGTGCTGGCAAAGGGAGCTCGCCTTAAGCGTGCCAGATCTCGTCGCGGTACTCGCGAATGGTGCGGTCGCTCGAGAACCAGCCGCTCGAGGCGGTGTTGAGCAGCGCCTTGCGGTTCCAGGTCTCCTGGTCGCCGTAGCTGCCAGTAAGCTTCTCCCACGCATCCACATAGCTGCGAAAATCGGCCATGACCAGGTCGGGGTCGTTGTTGTTCATGAGCTCGTTGTAGATGCTCTCGAAGTTGCCCGAAAGACCCGCAAATGTGTTGTCCTTGAGCTCGTCCATCACGCGGCCCAGACGCTCGCGATCGCCGTTAAGGGTATCCCATGCAAAATAGCTGTTGGATGCCCAGAGCTGCTCGACCTCGGGAGCGGTCAGGCCAAAGATGGCCTCGTTCTCGCGGCCGGCCAGGTCGGCGATCTCGATGTTGGCTCCGTCGAGGGTGCCCAGCGTAATGGCGCCGTTCATCATGAGCTTCATGTTGGACGTGCCCGAGGCCTCCTTACCGGCGGTCGAAATCTGCTCAGAGATCTCGGCGGCGGGGTAGATGAGCTGGGCGTTGCTCACACGGAAGTTGGGGATAAAGCAGACCTTCATAACCTCGTTGACACGGGCATCGTTGTTGATGACGTCGGCCACGGAGTTAATGAGGCGGATGGTCTCCTTGGCGAAGGTGTAGCTCGAGGCAGCCTTGCCGCTAAAGATGAAGGTCGTCGGCGTCACGTGGAAGTTAGGATCGGCGATGCGACGGTTGTAGATGTCCATCACCTTCATGATGTTCATGAGTTGGCGCTTGTAGGCGTGGAAGCGCTTCACCTGAACGTCGAAGACGGTGTTGGGGTCGATGACCAGACCGGTCTCGGCCTTAACGTAGGCGGCCAGACGCTCCTTGTTGGCGCGCTTGGAGGCGCCCACGGCCTTCAGGAACTCGGTGTCGTCCTTAAACTCCTTGAGCTTCTCCAGCTCAAAGGCGTCCTTGAGCCAACCGTCGCCAATGGCCTCGGTCACGAGCTTGGCGTAGGTGGGGTTGGCCTCGGCAAAGAAGCGACGGTGCGAAATGCCGTTGGTCTTGTTGTTGAACTTCTCGGGCGTGAGGGCGTAGAAGTCCTTGAGCACGATGTTCTTGATGATGTCGGAGTGGATCTTGGCCACGCCGTTCACGCTATGGCTGCAGATCACGGACAGGTTGGCCATGCGAATCTCGCCGTCCCACAGGATGGCGGTCTGGCGCAGGCGCTCCTGCCAGCCCTCCTGCGTGGTGTCGAACGACTCGTGCCAGCGGCGGCTGATTTCGTCGATGATCTGGTACACGCGGGGGAGGAGCTTGGAGAACGTGCCGATGGGCCACTTCTCCAGGGCCTCGGGAAGGATGGTGTGGTTGGTGTAGCTCACGACCTGGGTCACGATGTTCCAGGCGTCGTCCCACTCGAGCTTCTTCTCATCGATAAGGATGCGCATAAGCTCGGGTCCGCACATGGCGGGATGGGTGTCGTTGGTGTGGATGGCCACGTACTGCGGCAGCAGCTCCCAGTTCTCGCCGTGCTCCTTCTTAAAGGTGTCGAGCAGGCTGTAGATGCCGGCCGACACAAACAGGTACTCCTGCTTTAGGCGCAGCAGACGGCCGTGCTCGCCGGCGTCGTTGGGGTAGAGGATGGCGCTGATGGCCTCGGCCTCGGCGCGCTCGGCGTCGGCCAGGGCGTAGTCGCCGCGGTTGAAGGCCTCCAGGTCAAAGTGCTCCTCGACCGGCTCGGCGGCCCACACGCGCAGCTTGTTCACGGTCTCGCCGGCATAGCCCACCACTGGGATGTCATAGGGAACGGCAAGGATGTCCTGCGTGTCCACCGTGCGGTAGAACGTGCGGCCGTCCTCCTCAAAGCCCTCAACACGGCCACCAAACTTGATGGTCACGGCCTTGTCCTGACGACGGACCTCCCAGGGATAGCCGTGGGTGAGCCACTCGTCAGTGGCCTCGACCTGGCTGCCGTTGACGATCTCCTGCTTAAACAGGCCGTAGCGGTAGCGCATGCCGTTGCCGTAGCCGGCAATGCCCTCGGCTGCCATGGAATCCAGGAAGCATGCGGCCAGACGGCCCAGGCCACCGTTGCCCAGCGCCGGATCGGGCTCCTGGTTCTCGATGACGGACAGGTCAAAGCCCATGTCGTCGAGCGCCTCGGCGACCATGTCTCGCACGCCAAAGTTGAGCAGGTAGTTGTCGAGCAGGCGGCCGATCAAAAACTCAATCGAGAAGTAGTACACGCGCTTCTTGCCCTCGGCGGTGGCGCGGGCGTCGCTCTTGGTGGCGACGGTGCGGGCCTTCTCGGCCACGAGCTTGGCCAGGGCGTTAAAGCGGTCGAGGTCGCTGGCGGCCTCGACGCTCTTGCCGCTGATGCTCATGACGGCATCGCGATAGAGCTCGGTAAACTCCTGCTTGTTGTCGAAGATCTTATTCATACGTTCCTTTCCCCCGGGGATGTTTCTCCCGGAACGGTTATGACATGTATCCTACGCCCCGGCGGGGCGGGTAATTACAGTGGTAACGCCTTTGTTACGCTTTCTTGGCAGGAGCCTTAACAGCAGCTGCCCTGGCCTTAGGAGCAGCCTTTTTAGTAGCTGCCTTCTTGGCCGTGGTGGACTTGGCAGAAGCCTTGGCAGTGGGCTTGGCAGCCTTCGCCTTAGCCGGAGCCTTCTTAGCAGCCGCGGGCTTGGGCTTTACCGTGGACGTACGCTTGCGCGTCGCCTTCTTGGGCTTCTCGACCACGGGCGGCTTATAGCTGCTGGGACCGCGGCGCTTAAGCACCACGCCTGCCAGGCCGGGCACCTTCATCTCAATGGAGTCCATCTGCCCGTTCCAGGGATAGGGCTCGCTCGAGCAGGTGTAGGGCTCCTCACCTGCGTATCCACTGCCACCAAACTCGGGACGGTCGGAGTCAAAGATGACCTCCCAGTCGCCCTCGCGCGGCACGCCCACGCGGAAGCTCTCGTAGCTCGCCGGGTCAAAGTTGATCAGGATCACCAGATCGTCGTCGACGTCCTCGCCCTGGCGCACAAAGCTTACGATGGACTGCTTGGAGTTATCCGCGTCAATCCAGGTAAAGCCGTCATCGGTGTAGCCGCGCTCGTACAGGGCGGGCTCGGCGGTGTACAGGTGGTTGAGCGCCTTGATAAACGCCTGATGATGACGGTGGGTCTCGTACTCCTCGGTCAGGAACCACTGGATGGACTCGTAATAGCGCCACTCAATAAACTGGCCGATCTCGTTGCCCATAAAGTTGAGCTTGGCACCGGGGTGCGTCATCTGGTAGAAGGCCAGCGTGCGCAGGCCGGCAAACTGGCGCCACCAGTCGCCCGGCATGCGGCCGATCAGCGAGCACTTGCCGTGCACGACCTCGTCGTGGCTCAGCGGGCAAATAAAGTTCTCGGTAAAGGCGTACATAATAGAGAACGTCAGCAGCCCGTGGTTGCCGGGGCGCCACGGAAAATCGGTCTGCATGTAGTGCAGGGTGTCGTTCATCCAGCCCATGTCCCACTTGTAGTGGAAGCCCAGGCCGCCGTCCTGCGGCGGGTAGGTCACGAGCGGCCACGCGGTGGACTCCTCGGCCATCATCATCACGTCGGGGAAGTGGGCCTCCACGGCACAGTTGACCTGACGGATAAACGCGCTGGCGTCCAGGTCCTCCTCGGTTCCGTACTTGTTGAACTTCTTTTGGCCGGGATCGTCAATGCCAAAGTTGAGGTACAGCATGCTGGACACGCCGTCCATGCGAATGCCGTCCACGTGGAAGTTCTCAAGCCAGTACAGCACGTTGGAGACCAGGAAGGAGCGGACCTCGCCGCGGGCGAAGTCAAACTTGTGCGTGCCCCAGTTGGGGTGAATCTCGTGCTCAAACAGCATGTGGCCGTTAAAGGTGGCAAGGCCGTGGGAGTCGGCGCAAAAACCGCCGGGTACCCAGTCCATGATCACGCCGATGCCCGCCTCGTGGCACGCATCGATAAAGTGCATGAGCTGCTGCGGGTTGCCGTAGCGCGACGTGGCAGCGTAGTATCCGGTCGTCTGGTAGCCCCAGGAGCCGTCAAAGGGATGCTCCATGAGCGGCATGACCTCGATGTGCGTGTAGCCCATGTCGCGTACGTAGTCCACGAGCTCCACCGACAGGTCGTCGTAGGTGTAGAACTCGCCGCGCTGGGCGGGGAAGGGATCCATGGGGCCGGGATAGTTGCCGTACTCGTCGGGCTCGCCCTGCGGCGCGTCGCCGTGGCGCTTCCACGAGCCAATATGCACCTCGTAGATGTTAAGCGGCTGCGACATGTGGTTGTGGCTGGCGCGGCGCTTAAGCCAAGCGGCATCGTTCCACTTGTAGCCATCGAGGGTCCACAGCACGCTGGCGGTACCCGGAGGGCACTCGGCCTTAAAGGCGTATGGATCGGCCTTGTAGAGCTTTTCGCCCTCGTTGGTCTCGATGAGATATTTATAGAGCTGGCCCTGCTCGGCGCCAGGAATAAAGCCTTCCCAAATAGCGCTCGTATGTACGGGCACCAGCGGGTTTGCTTGCTCATCCCAGTCGTTAAATTCTCCAATGACATGGACACTCTTTACCTGTCTCTTATACACATCTGACGCTG
>ENA-OZKX01000571-OZKX01000571.1-human-gut-metagenome-genome-assembly--contig:-NODE-571-length-17583-cov-8.308364_pt1 | contig 17583 bp, 8 predicted proteins | sample MGYA00244831_ERZ653774 | MGnify/ENA primary metagenome ERZ653774 (study PRJEB26926, sample SAMN06165314) | human gut metagenome | biome: ENVO:00009003; feature: ENVO:2100002; material: ENVO:00002003...
CGTCAGATGTGTATAAGAGACAGATTATATGTTATAACTAAGAAAAAAACAAGTGTTTTAAAAAGAAATTCAGAAAAGAATTTCTAATTTTAAAGTGAAGTAACAATATAAAATGTCACTTTGTCACTTATAAGATTATGAGCTAATAAATTTTGAACGGTTTTTTTGTCAAGTCCACCTGTTCCGCAACCAAGTAAAGGTATGGCTACTGAATTTATGTTTAAGTTTTCAGCTACCGCTACTATCTTTGGAATCAGATCTTTAATTTTTTTGATTTTTGCTTTGCTACCCGGAGTACGCATAGTAACTGCGTGTATTATTTTTTTACACTCAAGATTTGGAGCATCAGTCACAAAAACAGTTCCGGGTGAATAACCAAAAAAGGAGTGTGCCTTACATTTTGCTCTTGCAAGCCGTTCAACAGCACCGCAAGATGCAAATTGAATGCTCTCTGCAACTCCTCTATGTAATTCATTAACACATCTTTTACCTCCCATATAACCAAAACCGTTGGATGCATTTACAATAGCATCTACATCAAATTTTGTTATATCGCCTTGTGCGTAAACTATCATAATTCAGGTTCACTCCTTTTAGGCTCTGATTTCATAACTGTTTTATTCTGAACTTGCTTTGAAGATTTGTTCCTGCCGAGGATTTTATCCTTACCAAAGTAATGTGTTTTGGACTTTGATTCTGTTTTTTGGTGAGCAAGCTCAATGTTCAAAATCTTTGTTAATTCAGACAGGCGTGCTGACTTTTCCTGCAATTCCGCTTCATATTCAAAAGGCTTTTCAAGCAGGGCAACACTTGTTTTGTAATCAAGGTCAAGCTTGTTAAGAGAATTCTGACTGTAATCAAGAACACTTTCGGTTTTGTACAGCAACCCCTCTATTTTACTGAGGTTATGCACAGCAGAAACACCGAGCTGAGCAGAATATGAATATTTACCCTTGATTGTAACTACAATGTCATCATACACATTTCCGTTGTTTATAACGCTTATATCGAATCCGCAAATGTTGCCAACGCTAACCTGCTTCTTTCTGTTGTCGGCTATTCTTACCTGAGCAACAGCAGTTGTAAGAGCTTTGGCAGCATTTTTTCGTTCCTCATCGTTCTTCAGGTTAAAAGTCTGAGAACCTAAAGTTAATTTGCAAATAAGTTTACCGTCCTTATCGACAAATGACTTAACATTATCGATATCGGATTTTATGTTGCCGATAGTACAAAGGAGTTGCTTGCGTTTTTCGGGATAAGCCGCAACAGCATCTTCAAGCTCATATTTTGTATTGTTGTAATCAGCTTTGAGAGAGTTAAGCTCCTTTACTCTGTTATCAAGCGTGAGCTTCTCACGGATACGGTCATCGCCGGTACAGAGAGCCTTAATTTCGCCATATGAAAGAGCCGCTTGGTCAACATCGGCACACTTGCGTGCAGGAGCTTTGTCAGTCATAACCTGACTTATAAATTTTTGCTTGGTTTCGAGGAGCTGATAGCTGTACGCATCAAAAGTGCCTTTGGTAACATATCTGTACAAATGCACTTTTTCGTTAATATTGCCCTGCCTGACCATTCTGCCACGCCTCTGCTCGAGGTCTGCCGGTCGCCACGGAACATCTAAATCGTGCAGAGCAATGATTCTGTCCTGCACATTTGTGCCTGTTCCCATTTTGCCCGTTGAACCGAGTAAAATTCTCACTTCACCGCTTCTGACCTTTGAAAACAATTCAGACTTTTGAGCTTCGGTTTTTGCATTGTGTATATATGCTATTTCAGTCGCAGGGATGCCCTTTGCAATGAGCTTGTCCCTTATGTCATCATACACGCAAAACTTGCCTGTTTCCTCAAGAGAGTCGATTTCCGCCACACTCTTGTTATCGTTTTGCTCTTTGGAGGAGTCATTACCTGTGTTTTTTGACGGCACACCGAGGTCACAAAAAACAATTTGAGTAAGCTTGTCTTTTGCTGTGTCTGTATAAATGTCAAATACATTGTTTACACACACATTCAGCTTTGTATTTGGATTATCCTCAAAATCGGGACTAATAAGTCGGGGGTCAAGACCGAGCTTTCTGCCGTCACCGGTAATTTTGAGCATATTATCCTGTGACGGATCTACGGAGCCTGAATTAACCTCATCTGCTCTGTCGGATAATTCATCGACAAGCTCCTTTTGAAGCTCTGTAGGCTCTACATCAACAATGTGAAGCTCACAATCAGGCACTTTAAGTTTAAGAGTTTCAGCTGTCTTTACATCGGCTACCATCTTAAACATAGACATAAGCTCAGGCAGATTGGAATATTCCGCAATCCTTGTGCGTTCCTTAAACTTGTTTCCTGCCGGAGCTAACTCGTATTCTTTCTTTTGCACACCGAATGCAGAAATCCAATTATCAAAATTCTGCATATTGTTGTGACTTGCAAGAAAATCATAATTAAGGTATCTCATCATTGTGTGAAGCTCTGTAACGCTGTTTGACAACGGTGTACCTGTGGCAAATACAACACCCTTGCCGCCTGTCTTTTCGTCAAGATAACGGCATTTTGCAAACAGCTCTGTTGCCCTCTGAGAAGCTCTTGAAGATATACCCGAAACATTTTGCAGCTTTGTTGCACAGTACAGATTCTTAAATTCGTGAGCTTCGTCAACAAACAATTTGTCAATTCCAAGCTCCTCGAAATATACGGTATTGTCTTTCTTACTTGATTGAAGCTTCTCAAGCTGATTTTCGAGATTCTTTTTTGTACGCTCCATTTCCTTAACGGTAAATTTATTACCGTCCTGAGCTTTCATCTCAGCAAGACCGGCAACAATATCATCAATTTGAGATTGTAAAAAGGCTTCCTGCCTTTCAGGAGATAGGGGCAGCATCTTTAATTGCGTATGTCCGATAATAACGGCATCATAATTGCCAGTTGCAATTTTTGACATTAACATCTTGCGGTTTGATGATTTAAAATCATCCTTTGTTGCAACCAATATGTTTGCGTTGGGATAGAGCTTCAAAAAGTCTGCTCCCACCTGTTCTGTCAGATGATTCGGTACAGCAAACAAGGATTTGTGACACAACCCAAGCCGTTTACATTCCATAGCAGTAGCTATCATTTCAAAGGTTTTTCCTGCACCTACCGAATGAGCAAACAGTGTGTTGCCTCCGTAAATAGCGTGAGCAATGGCATTTTTTTGATGTTCGTGAAGCTGAATGTTTGAATTCATTCCCGGAAAATTAAGGTGTGAACCGTCATACTCTCGTGCGTGGACGCAATTGAATGTGCGATTGTATGTGTCAACAATATCTCTGCGGCGGTTAGCATCTTTAAAAATCCAATTCTTAAATTCACGGCGAATGGCATTGGCTTTTTGCTGTACAACCTGAGTCGCTTCTACATCAAGCACTCTTACAGGCTTATTGTTTTTATCACGCTCAACAACACCGTATTCGTCAACCTTGTCTTTATACACTTTCGGTTCGGATAAATTGAGAACGGATTCAAATATCTGATATGCAGATAATCCGCTTGCACCGTAGGTCTTTACAGTAGTTACCGACAAATCCGCTCTCTTATTCGTGATATTCCATCTGCCGGAATACTCTGAATAGTCAAGCTCTATTCTGTCGGATTTAAAAAATCTTGACACATAATCCGATTTAAGGCTTTGCGGTGTTTCAAAAACCTCATACATAAATTGCTCATAGTATTTTTTATCAATCCAAGTAGCTCCGAGGTTAATATCAATATCGCCGGCTTTCAGAGGAGTAGGCAATACTTCCTTTAAGGCGACAACATTTGATTCATATATGCCGTTGACCGAAGCGTATGCTTTTGCCATGTCAAGCTTTGCATATATATCTCCCGACAAATATTCGGAAGCAGTTTGATATTCGTAGTCCTCATCGCCTGTATATGACGGTACGGCAAATATTTCACCTTTTTCTCTCAGCCCGATTTTCAAATCCTCGGGCGGCACATCCGTAATTTGGCTCATATACTCGAAGTCGATAACACCTTTTTCTGCAACGCAGACAGCAAGAGCTTCTTCAGCCGTATCAACATGACTTATTGTTGCTGTCGGCTTATTTACACGCTCTGTAAATATATCGGACTTCTTAACAAGTAAATTATTATCTTTGGCAAAATCGGCTTCGAGAGAAGCAACAAGCGGATATGCTCCGTCAGAGTTTAACAAGCTGTGATTGTAACTGCTGTGAAGCAAGCCGTACTTACTGTAGAAGCTGTCATAACAGTTGTTGAGCTTTTCCTGCAATTGAGCTATCTCTGAATCCTTGTTATCGTACTGCTGAACATCAAGCAATTCACGCAAAGTGTCACGAATATCAATAAAGGAATTGATGCGTTCGTGATTTAATTTTTTCCCAAGTGCTTTGTCTGCGGAAACATTAACTATTTTACCGCTCTTATCAGAGCCGTAAAAATATATTTCGCCGTTTCGGCGATAAAAGCTTTGTAAACGCAGTTTTAAAGGTTCGGCTGTTAAATGTTCGGAAACCGGAATCAGCTTTTCTGCAGAAGCGGAATATTCAAAATTGATATTCTTTACCGCCGAGGAAAGAAGCTCCGACAATGTTCTGCCGTCATTAAACGGCACGCACATCGTATCGTCTGTTCTGCCGAACATTTTATTGCCTTCAACAACTTCGCCGAGTATCATTTCGGGATGCTCAACAAAATAATTGTTGACGGTTAATCCGTTTTCAAGCTGTCCTGTATGTACCCAAGACGGTTCAATTTCTGACTTTTTTTCTCTTTTTTGGAGGAATATAATGTCAGCTGTAACCTCCGTTCCTGCCGATTTAAAGGCGTTATTCGGCAATCTCACAGCACCTACCAAATCCGCTCTTTCGGCCAAGGTCTTGCGGAAAGAGCTGTCCTTTTTGTCAAGCGTACCTTTGGAAGTTACAAAAGCCACAATGCCGCCGTCACGCACTTTATCAAGTGATTTCAAAAAGAAATAGTCGTGAATTTTCAGATGTTTTGAGTTGTATTTAGAATCATTAACACTGAAATCGCCGAAAGGAATGTTTCCGATTGCAACATCGAAGCTGTTGTCATTGAAACGAGTATTCTCAAAGCCGTCAATCGTAATGTCAGCTTGCGGATACAGCTTTTGAGCTATTCTGCCCGATAAGCTGTCTTTTTCGACACCGTACAAATTCACCTTATCACGAAGTTCTTCGGGAAGTCTGCCGAAAAAGTTTCCTACGCCCATTGCAGGCTCAAGTATGTTGCCGTCCTCAAATCCTGCGTTACGAATGACCTCATATATACTGTCAACGATTGCTGTATCTGTGTAGAATGAATCAAGCACAGTTGACCGAGCTGCGGTATATTCTTCATCCGTAAGCAAACCCTTGAGTTCAGAATACTCATTTTTCCATTTATCATTATCAGACTCAAAAGCATTGGCAAGACCTCCCCAACCGCTGTAAAGGAACAACTGACCTTGTTCTTCAGGTGTAGCCGCTCTGTTTTCTGCTTCCGTTTGCTTTAAAATCTTAATGGCAGCAATGTTATTTTGAAACTTTGTTTTTGCTCCCGTGACAGCTTCTCTGTCCTCAATTACATAGTTTTTGGCTTTTTCATCATTTACGCTTGTTTCGGTCTGCTCTGAGCTTTCGACCATATCAAACAATGTAGGCGGTTCAGCTTTTTCTGCTCTTGACGGTGCGGCATTTTCAACCTCCACGGTAAGCTCGTCAACGCTCTGTAATTTTTCATCGCTCCTGACATCTCTTTCTTTGCTTTCCGTTATCGGTAAATCTGCGGCTTTCTCATTTTCACCTTTATCAAGCTTTATATCGGCTTCGAGTATTTTTACAACACCTGAATACTGCGGATATTGATTTAAAAAATCAATAATTCCACCGTTGCCGTCCCCGATGTTCTGCCGTTCGGTGTATTTCGTACCGTTCGGCATATTAATAATAAATTTCGTTTTTTCATAACCAAGATGAATATTGTCAAGTTCACCGTTTCTGTATGCTTCTGTAACCGCATTTTCACTGCCGTATTCCTCAATTTCAAGCTGTCTTTGCTCAACCCATTCGTCATCGGCATTTTTCATAAGTTTGTCAAATTCAGAAACAGAGTATGTTTTGCCGTTCTCAAATACCGGACTTTCACTCCAATCACAAGTAATTGTCGGACGAATTATTTCCTGTACAGGCTCAGTTTGTTCAGGCTCGTTTATCGGGACGATTTCATTTTCTGAATTAAATTGATTAACGATTTCTTCTGAGCTGACATTCAGAGCACCGACATCGGATTCTGCGTCAGCCATAACCTGTTGAATAAATGGATCACTGTTCAGCTTATCTTCATCGACAAGCTCACCGTTGACTATCCCTGCGTCCTCAAGCTGCTGACGAATAACTGCGGGATCTATGTCGTCAAGCTCGTCGTGTTCCTCATAAAACGGTGCAAGCTCCTCATCGGAAAGGTACACAAGGTCATCGAACGATAAAGAGTGCAGACAGTTATCAATCATATCTTTAAGGTCGGCATATGTTTCTTCTTTGAATAATTTGTCATCAACATAAGTTTCAAGCCTATAGTCAACAAGATTTACAACAGCTTCCACAGTATGCTTGCTGTCTTCTGTTGTTGTGTATGCCACTCCGACTTTTTTTAAGTCTGAAAAATCCGCTTCTGAATCAAACTCGTCATTACAATACAAATTTATAAGCTGCTTTGCATAAGCAAGCACAGAGTCACGAACAATATTGTCAATCGTAGAGTGAGTGTATGTAGCAAAATCAATCTGATTGTTGTGAAGTGTATTTTTTAGTTCATCATCAATTACTATACTTTGTTCCAAGTTGTGTATTCTGCCTTCTTCTTCAAAGGCTGATTTATCTCGTTCAACAAAATAATTGAAATTATCATATAGAGTATAAATTTTCTTAACATTTTCGCAATAAGCAACATAATCATTTGTACTTTTATCTTCGTTAAGGTAGGTATTATTAAGCAAAACAGGTGAGTCCGTCAAGATAAAATCGACTTTACCATACAGACGGTTAATACGCTTCACTTGTTCCTTGAGAATATCAAATTGATGTTCATAATGTCCGTCAAGCATAATAAGATTGTTGTCATATACAAGCTCTTTGGCATATTCCTGTACATATTCCGTAACAAATCCTTGCTTTTTCAATTTTTCGGCTACTTCAAGACAAGATGTTGTTTTTCCTGCACCCGGTCCGGCAAAAGCATTGATAACTATTGTATGCTTGTCTGACACATTGCTCGTAATTTTTTTCTGTTCAGATATGAGTTTGTTAAACTCATTCGAAAGATCTACAAGTCCCTCATATTTGATATTCACAGTAAATCCTTGTGTTTTAAGAAGTTCAGTATTATCATTCAGTTTAAAATCAGGGAATCCGACTGTATCAACTGAAGAACCGTTAATGTTTCTTGTTGTAGAAACAAGGTCGAGAATATCTGCAACGGTTTTTGCGTTCTCACCTCTGACTTCATAAAAATCACCGACCTTTATAAGTTCTATTTTCCGTACTTCAGGTGATTTGATTTCGGGAACTACTGCAAGCTCAACGAGCTTGTGCTGAATATCTGCATTAAGACCTTCGGCAAACTCCGTACCGCTGTAAAACTTTTTAACAGCGGTTCTGAAACTTTCGCTACCGATATCAATTAACCTTTGTTCGCCTGTTGTATCAAGAAAATCAAAGAATCCTGAAAAATCATCTCCGTATTTTTTGTTAGCTTCCGCTATCTGTTTGTAAGATACCTCGGTAATTACAAACTGACCGCCGGAGTATGCGTCAGGATTATAGTACATATATGTAATACTTTCGACTTCGGACTCTTGAAAATAAAGGGTTTTCTCAAGAGTGTTAAAGTCGGGTAAAGCAGGGGTATATGTACCGTCAGAAATCATGCCTTCCACTTCACTTCGTGTAACACCTTTGACCTTAGTTACAAGATTTATAAGAGAATCATAATCACTGCGACTGTATGCACCTATGAAAGTTTGCATTTCCGTAAGCGAAAAAGTATAATCAAGCAAATTGATTGTGTCGTAATCTATACCCATATCAACCATATCTCTTATAAGTTCTGACTGGGCATATGAATACCCATGATTTTCAATGAGCTTATCGGCAAGATTTGTGTTGATGAACGACTGTTTAATTTCGTTGAAATCAGCAGTATTCGCAAGAATCAATTCAGAATCCGAAAGACCTGAGTATGTCTTGACAAAATTCATAGATAACATATTTAACTGTTCAGGCTTAAAGTCAGAAGTATCTTCAAACATCGTACTGAATGTGTCAATCAGCTCCGGTTGGTCGTTGAGCAGTTCAACCGTAGAATTCAAAGACTCCAACTGATGTGCTTTATAGTGCAGTACCGAAAGAGCATTAAAAAGATTTTCCGTGTTATCTTCTTTGGAAACTGTCACGCTGTTTTTAACCGTTGCAGACGGTTGGTTTTTTTCGACTGCTTTATCATTGTACAAAAGCTCTCTTTGCTCACGAATTTCGTGAGCAATTGCGTTGATGGCATCTTTGTATATATTGTCAACCGTAATAGTTGTATTTTTACCAAATATTCTGCCCGAAAACGGAATATCCTGCTCTGACAGTCTTTGAGCAACCTTGTAAGCGAAATCAGTATTATATTTGCGATACATCTTATCACCAATATCATTGTATTTGGTTGTTCCGATGATATTGTTTGTTACATATTTCCTGTTGTTGGAATCGACTATTGAATCATAACTGATATTTAACTTTTCAAGATTCGGAACAGTAGCTCTGCCAACCGCAATATATGATTTGTTCTTGTTAATATAGCCACAGTAATTAAGTCCTGCGTTTTCGAGAGCATCGGTTATGCTCTCAAACCGGCTTTCAGAAGCTATAATAACCTTTTTATACTGATTCGGAGTGTTGCTGTTCCATATCTCATTTCCATATAATTTAATCATTTCATTCACCTCTTAAAGAAGGAACCGTTACACTAAATGCAACAGTCCCTAAATAATATTCATAATTCCTGTTCTTTCGATTTAGTGTTGTTACGCTGTTCGTTATGTGTATGTGCAATTTTGTCCGCATTCTGTTTTATCTTACTGCGAGATATTAACGGCTTAACCTGAGCTTTCGACCTGGGTTCTTCAATCTTCTCAACCCGATTGCCTCTTTTGTCAAGCTCATATCCTGCGGCAAGGTCGTTATAAATATCAATTATCCGTGTCTTACTTGCTGTTATGTACACGGTATCTTCTTCTCTTCCGTCAGGATGATATAAATCACGCTTTTTTTCGCCTGTAACAGCATCGTATGCTTTTGCATTACTTGCTTCAATCGTGTGATTGCTTACACGATAATTCTTACCGTTCAGCATAAAATAATAGCTGTCATTGCGAACACTTCTGTCAATACCGTTTTTGTTGCAAAAATCTTCAATTTCAGTCATCTTGTTTTTAAACTCTGCCTTTGCGGATTTACTGGGATGCCACTTCCTTTTGTACATATGATCACCTTTCCTGTTTTGCTTCCCATCCCTGTTCACGATGTTCTGATTTTGCAATCTTGTCCGCATTCTGCTTTATCTGACTGCGAGAAATCAGGGACTTTTTCGGTTGCTTCGGTTGTTTCTCGGCATTATGTTCCTTATTTGGAGTTTTTGCCGCTTTGTCATACTCCTCTTGCTTATTGCCGTTGTTGATGATACCGTCAATGCTGTCATAATCATCTTCAATTGACATTTCGGCATTTTTTAGGTAGTTTTCTTCGAATACAGCTTTTGCGGCAGATGAAACGATTACATCAGCCTGCTTTTTTAAAGCCTGTGGGTTGTTTGTAAACTCATCAACAATGTTCTGACAGCTCTTGCTGATAATATTGTCAGCTTCCTTATCGGGCATAGTTTTAACCGATTCAAACTTATCTGACCACTCATTAAGAGCCTTGAGCTTGTTTATCAGCTTTTCTTTTTTGTTGGTGAGCTTGTCGATTTGTTTTCGCAGTTTGAGTTTTTCGGACATATAATGAGTTTGACCGTATGCTTTTATTGCAGCATCGAGTTTGCTCTGAGTAGTATCAAACTTTTCAGAGGTTGTCCTCATTGCCATTGTCCCGTATTCCTGCATACCTTTGACAAAGTTTTCTTTCCTGCCGTCAGGGGATTTCATATTGTCAAGAAATTTATTGATTTTTTTGCAGTTCTCAGCACGGCTTTGTTGCTTCAAAATCTTCTGCTCATTCGATTTGATGTTCAGCTTATGAGAATGGATTTTCTCATTGATATTTACTATTTTCTGTCGCCTTTCAGCCGATAGAACAGACAATGCTTTATACACAGGCATTGGTACAACATTTCTCATTGATTCAACCGTTGAAACAAATTCAGCACTGCGAACCTTTTTTATGTTGAGTTTTTCGATTTTTGCATTGAGTTTATCGTTTTTTAGATTAAGCTCATCAATCTTAAGATTGCACCTGTCATACAGCTTTGCAAAAATCGGTATTGAAAATTCTTTGCTTTTCGTTTGTTCAAGCAATTCGGGTTCGGATTTTGTCTGTTCGGGTTGGAGATTGTCATTATTGACTTCTTCATCTCGCTGTTTTCTTTTATCGGTATTTGGATTATTATCAAAATCATTTGTAATATCAGGCATTTTACTTCCTCCTTCGTTTATTTTTTATGGAAACAACAATTACTAAAATTGCCAAAATTGCGGTTATAACAATTACTGCAATAATAAAATCAAAACTTCCGTTATTGTTGTTTTCGGTTTTTGTTGCCGTATCAGATGCAGCTGTATCCTTTACTCTTTCAGCAGTCACAATAAGTCTGTGACTGTTTACACCGTATGGATAACAAGTTATAAGACTTAATAGGTCTTTTTCTTCGTCAACTGACAGTAACGATATGTTGTCGGGCTTAACAATGTTTTTTGCTGTTACAGCATAGGTAAGCGTTTCATCAAGCACGGACACCTTGATTTCATCACCGATTTCAAGCTCGTTGAGATTGTCAAAAAACACCTGCGTAGGATAACCCGTGTGAGCTGAAAGCACCGAATGATTGCCTACACCGCCTATCGGAAACGCTGTATTTGGCAGATGAGCAACACCTTTTTCAAGCACTTTATCCGTATCCCCGTGGTAAATAGGCAGTTTTACATTTATTTTTGAAATATCAATGTAGCCTATAAGACCGTCACCAAAATTGAGAATATCGTCATATCCGTCAATCACGCTGTCTGTATCGTAAGAAAATCCATTGATAAGTTCTGATAAATTGTTGTTATATTCAGCAGCAGCCGACAAGTACTGTGACCTGTCGGCTGCTGAAATGCTGTCAAGATTTGCGGCATAATTGTTAATTGTGGATGCGGCGAAAAAACTATTGACAGCATTTGATACAGAAGGGTACAGCACAAAGCAGAGTGATGCAGTCATAAAAATTATTCCTATTATCAAGGTGTATTTGCTTCTGCATTTTTTCAATGTGCTGTACTCCTTTCTATTTAATGTGAAATTACTTGTTTGTAGCTTTTACTCTTCTGCGAATGAGCAATGTTGCAATACCGCCGAGTGCAAAAGCTGTGCCGAGAATGTAGAACATAACTGTACCTGCACCACCGGTCTGTGGTACAACAACTTTTGTGTCCTTAACATCCACGCTTGCTGTGCCGTCTGTTGGGCAGTTTGTGATGTACGAACCGTCAACAAATGTTGCACCGTATGTAACATCAATAGTTACCGGAATAACCTTACCGTAGATGTTGTAGCCTGTAGGAGCTTTTGTTTCGACAATATAATATTTACCGCTTGCAAGTTTGATTTCTTCTTTACTTGTGTTGTAGTAAGTAACCTTGCCTGTCTTGTCGGATACACCGCTTGCAATGGCATTTGTAAGAGCAGTTGCATCCTCTTCTGTTTTAAAAAGGCTGAATTCTGCACCTTCGAGAGCCTTGCCAGCTGTATCTGTCTTGTTAGTTGTAACTGCAAAAGAGTAAACATAAACTGTATTACCGTTTACTTCTGATTCAACTCCGTTCTTGTTAGAATAAACGAGCTTCGTTTCTGAGTTTGGGTTGCCTGTCTTTCCTGCTACAGCGTACTTATTGAGCTTTGCTGAATAAGTTACAGATGTATAAGTAACACCTTCTGCATAAAAGTCATTTTTCTGAAGGTAAGCGTTTGCAATTGATACATTAAAAGTTGTAGCCTTTCCGTCAACTTCTGATGTTACATTGAGAGCATAATCAGTTGAAGCAAGGTCAGCAACCTTACCGCCCTGTGCGTTGAGAAGTGCAACCTTTACGCTGTCTTTATCAAGAGTAAGTCCTGCTGACATCTCATCATATACGGTATATGATTTAAGTTTCATTTCTGATGAACCGGCAGTTGATGACTTAATTTCAAAATTCACTGTGTCACCAAGGCTTACATCGGTAAAATTAACATTATCCTTTGTGCTGTTGGTGATAGTCTTGCCTGTTACAACATCACCGTCATTTACCTTTGTTGCAAGGTCAATATCATTGATACTGTAAACCCAACCGTTGTTGTAGTATGGGAGCGATACAACAGAGTTTGTTACGCTTTTAACACCGGCAGGATAGTTAGTAGCTTTAATGTAGTACAAACCCTGAGTAAGGCTTGAAAAAGTCTTTTTTACTGATGTTGCAGATGTTACAAAGGTACCTACAGTAGATGCAGTTGATGGAATTGTTGAAAGACCGTCAAGAGCTGAGAGAACATTCGATGTCTTTCCGCTTAAAATCTCATCAGAGATTGAAGGAATGAGTGAATCATAGCCTGTCTTGTATGGATTTTCAGTAGTTTTGAGTTCTGCCACCTTGTACACCGTGAATGTATATCCGGGCTTAGAACAATTGAGCGTGAATGAAACCTTCTTTGTTTCATCAAGAGCATTTGCGTTGGTTGCAGCACTTGCAAATGGGATTGCAGTAAATACCATCATAACGGCAAGTACCATAGCTGTCATAATTCGTGTGATTTTGCTTTTCATTTTGCATTTTCCTTTCTGTTTTTGGATTTTTTATTCTTGCTACCGTGTTTACGGTAGTCATAGATGAAAATTATAGCCATTGCTCCGAGTGCCACAGAAGCAAAATAAAAGGGAGCAATTCCACCGCCGCCTGTTAGAGATAACACGGATTTGTTATCGGCAACGGTTAAAGACATGTTAAGTGTGTTTTCATTGTCGGCTGAAATTGTAAATTCAACCTTTTTACCGTATGGCATATAGCCTGACGGAGTTACAGACTCAACAAAATAGTAATCACCTACCGGCAGATTACTGATTGACAAACTACCATTCGTAGCCATACAATCGGTTGCAGTTTTTGCAACTGAATTATACATATAAGTTCCTATGCCTGTCTGATAACAGCTGATGGGAGTGTCGTCTGACTTATAGAGTTGCCAACCTGATCCGGTAAGAGCCTTTGTGCCGTCTGTTTTTGTCAGCTTAACCGAGCCTGTTTTCAGCGTGTTTTTGATATTTGCAAAAACTACGGTATCTGAATTAAGCGTAACTGTTACACTTTTAGGTTTGTTATACTTATACGGTAAAGAGTAAGTGCCGTCATCGTTAAGCTCGCCGAGTTCGGTTACTTTATATTTGAGCAATTCGTCATTGCTGTTATAAATCGGCAAGTCTGAGATTTCAGGACTTAAACCTTCAAGGTTTGTGCTTACTTTTTCGTTAAACCCTGTATCAGCACAGCTTATTTCAAAATACAAACCGTCCACAACATCATCTTCAGATGTTTTTTGTACCTGTAACGAACCTGTTTTTACGGTGTTGGCACAATCATATGTATAGTTGTATTCATCGGTATCATAGATTGTAAATTCGACTGCATCTTTCAGTTCATAACGGCTCGGAAACTTGTATGTTCCGTCTGACTGTTTAATGCCGATTTCGGTAAGCCTGTAAGTAATTTGAAAACCGTTTAGGTCAACTACATATGGCAGAATACCATCAATTTTGTTACCGTTTATGTCATAAAATTGCATATTATCTGTACTTGCTTTACCATTTTCATCAGTAGTCAAAACGATACTTGTAATCCCGTTTCCGTCTGCATCATAAGCCATAGGAGTAGGGATAAGGTCATCATCGAACTCTCGTTCGTCATCAAAAGATTCGAGCTTGAAGCTCAAGCCCTCGATAACTCCGTCCTCGGAAGTCTTATTGATATTAATACTTCCTGTTGCAGGAGCGTTGTACACGGAATAATTAAGAGTAGATGTTGTTCCGTATTTGTTGGCAGTCTTAAACTCTGATTCAGCCTTTTCAAGGTAATTGTCAGGGAAATAATAACTGCCTCCGCCGAGAAAACCTTTTTCAACAACCTTATATTTTATAGGAATACAAATTGCTGAGTTTGGAACGGTTAAACAGCTTGTGAGCTTGTAACCGTATCGGTTGTAATAGTTAGCTGTTCCGGTAGAATCTGTAACAATATCACCATAATATTTGCCGTTTTCGTCCTGTACCCCAAACCAAACTCCAGACACTTTACCGTTGTATGAGGTCTTTTTAACAGTTAAATCTGTTTCAGAAACTGTATTCTGAAAATTAAATGTAACCGTTTTGCTCTCGTCAAGCGTTAATGACTTACCGTTAGCGTTGGATTTTGCTTCTGATGATTTGCCATAGTAGTATCTTGAATAAGCATTCTCACAATTGCTGAATACAGCATTTGAAACACCTTCAAAATATGAACCTTTATAATTGATTGCATTTTCTTTCTTTATCGTCCAAGTGTAACCGCCATAGCTGTGAGATCCTAAAGTAGTCTTAAAACCAAGCTCCTTGACTGTATAGGTTATCTTGTTGCCTTTATCGTCATATACCCTCAAACCTTTAACAGTCGCTTCGCCGTTTTTATCGGTTGAAACTGCGTTGTACTCGTTGCCGAGGTTATCTGATATTGCAAACCACAAATTTGAAACGATACCGTCAGTCGATGACTTCTTGATTTTGAGGTCAGCCTTTACGCTGTCCTCATAAATCGTCTGAATAACGGCTGTATCGACTGTAGCGTTATCCACTGTGGCAATTACGGGATAAACAGTTTCGTCAAGCTCATAGCCTGTCGGTGCGGTTATTTCTTTGATGTAATATGTTTTGCCGACATCTACTGATTTTGCAAAAGTACCCTTGCCGTCAGCATTTGTTGTGAGCTTGTCATACAAGCTTGCACAAGCTGAATCAGCGTACAAGCCATATGTAGCATTCGCGACACCAACACCCGATTGATTAAGTTTGTGTATGCCGATATATGCCTTTGCCGGCATTTCGTCAATCGTCACATTTATGGGAGTATTTGTGTCCTGTGCAAACTTTGCACCCTCTTGAGTAATTACTCTGTAAAACACAACATCACTGAGAGAATAGCCGTCAGGAGCTTTGACTTCCTTGATAACAATTGTTCCTATGGGAATAGTTACAAAATTACCATCGTAATATAATCCATCTGATAAGAAATCATCGGATAAATATTTTTCATCTAAACGAGTAAGTCCGTCAGAGTTGGTCTGAATATACCAAGTCCTTTTAAGGTTTTTGCTGTCAAGTGCAGGAGCGGTTTCATCTGCTTTGACATCGTAGTCCTTGTCAATTTCCTGTGCGTAATATTCAATACTGAAAACTGCACCGCCAAGACCTTGACTTGTTGTTTCGCCTGTTACTGCGTTTTTCTTTTGAAGAATAATGCCGACAGGGTCATTTACGGGGTCGTCAGTACAGCTAAAGCTATAAATTTTTGTACCGTCTGCGGCTTTTTTGCCTGAATTCACAAATGTATAAACAGTTTCATCAAGCTCATAGCCTTTTGGTGCTTTGGTTTCTTTGGCATAGTAAGAAGCTGATGCGTCAACATATTTACTATAACTGCCGTAACCGCTTGCATTTGTTGTAATACTGCCGATTTTTTTGGTACAAGCTTTGTCTGTGTATATGCCATACTCAGCTCCCGACAAGCTGTAACAACCGTTGCCGGCTGTAAGCTCTTTGTTTGATGATGATTTGTGAAGTTGCAGCTTGACAACATCCGGAAATGTCAACTTAACATATCCGTCTTTAACTGTATAATTAGAACCCTGAGCAAAAGTCTGATATGATGCATAGTCATTACTTGTAATTAAATACAAACTGTTTTTGCTCTTGATTCCATGTTCCTTCAAAAAAGAATTTTTCATTGTCACATTAACTGTCGTACCAAGATTTTTAGAACAGGTAAATGTTATCTTTTTACCGCTTACGCTGACCTTAACATTTGAATTGCTGACGATTACATCGGATGCTTTAGTTACTGAAGCGGTACCGTTCTTATCAGTCAAAGTGATTGAATACTGTCCGTTTGATTGATTATATGACATTTGATACGACTTCGCAGAACTGAGTGATGATGCTGTATATGACGGATTACGCACCGACCTTTTGCACCAAGACACCATATTGTCATATGCTGTTGTAACATTTGCTACAGTAGTTTCAGCTGAGCTTGTCTCAGTCATAGTATGGGCAGGAGTAAGCAACGGTTTTCCGGATACGGCATCAAAGGTTGAAGCATTTCTCTTGCCGGCTACAATCTCGAAAATTAACAACTGTGTTGCGTAATAGTAATGTACCTTATTTTTTGATGGAGATTCAAAACCTCCGAACCCCCAACTTAGGATCAGATTAACTGCGTTCTGTTGTGCAGTAGTTAGCTGTTTCCAAGCTGCTGATTGAGATGTACTTTTTACAGTAGCAGAACTTGTTAATTCAGATGCTTTATCCGGTTCAATACAGTACGCTCTTTGTGTGTAGTCTAAAAAATTCAAGGTTTTTCCGGATGGAGCAAAAAAGTGCACCTTGAAATTTTCCCAACCTTCATAATGCTGACTGTGCTTTTTTCCGTTTGCGTCTGTATAAGTATATTCAGCTGTTTTCTTGTATATAAAACCTTTGCCGTCTGCTCCACGATTGCCTTTAACCGAGGCAGCACTTACGGAAAACGAACCAACAGACAATGAGCCGATAATTACAGTCAAGCATAAGAAAACCGACAATATTTTTTTAATTAACTTCATTCAAATTTTTCTCTCCTTTCATCTAAATATTGAAAAAGAAAAACTACTGTATTCTTTTATGGGTGATGCACGAATCATATTTACCTCCGTAAATTTATATTATTAACCACCTTAGTGGGGATTGTAGGGATGCATCGGACAAATTAATGCCCGATGCAAAAGAAGAATAACAATGAAAACTTAAAAAGTCTTGCTGTCAAGTGAATAATGAGAGTCATAAAACAGAAAGTTGTAATCAACTTCCAATGTTTTCGCTAATTCTCTGATATATGCAAAAGTCGGTTCATAATTATCGTTTTCCCATTTGGTATAGGCTGACCGTTCTATATGCACGGCTTCTGCAACTTGTTTCTGTGTCATATGCTTGTTTTTTCGAGCAATAAGCAACTGCTTTCCAAACGACAATTATTTCACCTTCTCAAAAAGTTGTTATCAATTTAAAATGTTAAGGTCATATATGTAG
>ENA-OZKX01000576-OZKX01000576.1-human-gut-metagenome-genome-assembly--contig:-NODE-576-length-17488-cov-8.257385_pt1 | contig 17488 bp, 10 predicted proteins | sample MGYA00244831_ERZ653774 | MGnify/ENA primary metagenome ERZ653774 (study PRJEB26926, sample SAMN06165314) | human gut metagenome | biome: ENVO:00009003; feature: ENVO:2100002; material: ENVO:00002003...
TGCCTGTCTCGTGGGCTCGGAGATGTGTATAAGAGACAGCATCGTAGACTTCCGGTCGAAGCCCTCGATGAGCAAGCCCTCACGGTCCATATCCGTAAATCCGAGCGGACCTACGCATTCGTTCATTCCCCTGCTCTTGCCCCAGTTTTCTACCGCGCGCAACAAGGCACAGGAAACCGCTACATTATCCACGAAATCGAACCAGCCGAAGCGAACCTGCTTCTTGTTCCACTCTTCGTTAGCACGATGGTTGATAATGGCAGCAATTCTACCTACGATACGAGCCTCGCTGTCAACCGCCAGGAAGTATTGAGCTTCACAGAATTCAAAGGCAGGATTCTTCTTTGGGTCCAGCGTATTCATCTCGTCAAAACGCAAAAAAGGAATGGCAAACTCATGGTCTCTGTAGAGATCATAATGAAACTGAATGAAGGTTTTCAGCCCTTTTTTAGTCGTTATCGGTATGATTCTTATCTCATCATTCATTAGTATATTGTTTTATGTATATATATCCAATTACGGTGCAAAAATACAATAAATTTATGAATAATACAACTCTTTTCTTATAAATTTATAAAAGTTGGTTCATAATTGTCCAACTTTGTGGATATTTATGTACCTTTGTAGGTTGAAATGCCCCAAAAGAGCATCATAAAGTTATGAAGAAAGAGAAAAGAGACAACTATACGTTCCTCACACATGCCCCTGTGCATCATGTGATTTTCACGATGGCCATACCAACGATTATCAGTATGCTGTCGACGAGCATGTACAACCTCGCCGACACCTATTTCGTGGGCAGCATCAACACGCAGAGTGTGGCAGCGGTAGGCGTTTCCTTTGCAGCAATGGCTGTGATTCAAGCGATAGGTTTCTTCTTCGGTCACGGAGCGGGCAATTATGTTTCGCGACAGTTGGGCGCCAAGCATACGGAAGAGGCACAGAAAATGGCAACCACGGGCTTTGTGCTGAGTTTTCTTACCGGTCTTCTCATCGCCATCCTGGGTCATGTGTTCCTCACACCGCTCTGTCTTCTGATGGGTTCTACGCCCACCATTCTTCCTTATACAGAGCGTTATCTGGGCATTATCCTGCTGGGTGCTCCCTTTATGACCACATCGCTTACGCTGAATAATCTGATGCGCTTTCAGGGCAATACGATGTATGCGATGAAGGGCATCATGTCGGGTGTGCTGCTCAATCTGATTCTGGCTCCTCTGCTCATCCTCTACTTCCAGCTGGGCATTACCGGAGCCGCCGTAGCCACCCTCATCAGCCAGTGTTTCGGCTGCGCCATGCTCTTTTGGATGACGCATAAAGGCGAGAACATCCGCATCCATCTCAGCAATTTCACCCCTACCCGCGCCTTTGCCAAGGAGATTATCTTCGGCGGAACCCCTTCGCTGTCAAGACAGGGACTGGGAAGTATCGCTACGCTGATGCTCAATGTGGCAGCAGGTGCGTTTGGCGATGCAGCCATTGCGGGCATGAGCATCGTTACCCGCATCTCCTTCTTTACCTATGCGATGGTCATCGGTCTGGGGCAGGGATTCCAGCCGCTCTGCGGATTCTGCTACGGCGCCAAACTCTATGGGCGTGTAAAGGAAGCCTTCTTTTTCTGCATTAAATGCGGCACGGTTTTCCTCAGCGTCTGTGCCCTTCTCGGCTTCATCTTCTCAACTTCCATCATCAGCATCTTCCGCGATGATGCAGCGGTTGTAGCCGTAGGTTCGGTGGCTTTGCGATGGCAGGTGCTCAGTTTTCCGCTCGTAGCCAGCATCGTGCTCACCAACATGCTGATGCAGACCATCCGTAAACCGGTGAGAGCCAACATTGTAGCGGCAGCACGAAGCGGACTTTTCTTCATTCCGCTCATCTTCATCCTCCCCTATTTCTTCGGACTGCTGGGCGTGGAGATGTGTCAGATGTGGGCAGATTGCTGTTCGTTTGCCGTTGCGGTTCCGATAGCCTGGAGCGCTTTCAGGGATATGAGAAGAGAGAAGATGGAACTTGGGAAAAGCCACTAGAAGATAAGAAGATACTAGAAGATAAGAGAAAATACTTGAGATAAGAGAAATGGAGAAGACATATTACATAGGATTGGACGTTGGCTCTACGACAGCCAAAATAGCCGTTATCGACAGCGATAACCGGGTAATTTACTCAAAATACGAACGCCACAACGCTCGTGTAAACGAACTTGTGTCGCAATATTTCGATGAAATTTTAGCTCTCACGGGCGATGCAGAGGCAAGAATCTGCGTAACGGGAAGCGTAGGAATGGCTACTGCCGAACAGCTCCAGGCGGAGTTTGTACAGGAGGTGGTGGCTGCATCAGTCTATGCCCGTACTGCCCATCCTGAGGCGAAGGCGCTCATCGATATTGGTGGCGAGGACGCGAAGGTTATCTTCTTCAAGAAAAACGGAAATATGGAACTGCGCATGAACGGCAACTGTGCCGGCGGAACGGGCGCTTTCATCGACCAGATGAGTGTGCTGATGGGCGTAGAAAACCAGAAGATGAGCGAGTTGGCGATGAAGGCAGAGCACGTTTATCCGATGGCTGCCCGCTGCGGCGTGTTCGCCAAGACCGACATCCAGAACCTGATGGCACGCAATCTGCCCGAAGCAGATATTGCAGCCAGCATCTTCCATTCCATCGCCGTACAGACGGTGGTAACGCTTTCTCACGGCATCAGCTTCGAGGCTCCTATCCTGCTCTGCGGCGGTCCGCTGACCTTTCTTCCGGCTCTCCGCAAGGCTTTCTGCGATTATCTCCATCTCTCACCAAACGATTTCATCGTATCAGGAAACAGCAATCTCATCCCGGCTCTGGGCTGTGCTTACCGGGCTAAATCGGCAGATTCTGCAACCTCAGTATCTATTCTCAGAAGCCGGATGAAAAAAGAAATACAAACGGAATGGACCAGCAGTCTGCTGCCTCTGTTCAAAAACGAGAAAGAGCACCAGGAATGGCTCAAATCAAAGGCGAAATTCGCTACCGAAACCCAACCGCTGAATAAAGGAAAACAGCAGGTTGTGATTGGTATTGACTCGGGCTCTACTACGACGAAGATTGTTGCGGTAAGGGTGAATGCGGAGACGCCTACGGGAGATATTGTCTTTACAAATTACCGCCTGAATCTGGGAAATCCGATCAAGGCTGTAGCGGATGGACTGAACGCCCTGAAGCAGGAAGCTGCATTGCGAGGCGCTGAACTGGAAATCGTAGGCTCCTGCTCTACAGGCTACGGCGAAGAACTTATCAAGGCGGCTTTCGGGCTCGACAGCGGCATTATCGAAACAATGGCGCACGAAAGAGCGGCTGCATCGCTCATGCCCGACGTGAGTTTTATCCTGGACATCGGCGGACAGGACATGAAGGCTATCTTCGTGGAGAAAGGGGCTGTGGTGCGCATGGAACTCAACGAGGCGTGCAGTTCGGGCTGCGGAACATTCATCCAGACCTTTGCCAACAATATGGGTTATTCTGTAGGCGATTTTGCCCAACTCGCCTGCCAGTCGAAGGCTCCCTGCGACCTGGGAACCCGCTGCACCGTCTTCATGAACTCGAAGGTGAAGCAGGTGCTCAGAGAGGGCGCATCTGTAGCTGATATTTCTGCCGGAATCTCTTATTCGGTCATCAAGAACTGTCTTTATAAGGTATTGAAACTCCATGGTAATGAGAACCTTGGAGGCAAAATCGTTGTGCAGGGAGGTACGATGAGAAACGATGCGGTGGTAAGAGCATTTGAGTTGCTCACCCATACCGAAGTGGCACGAAGCAACATGCCGGAACTGATGGGCGCCTACGGTTGTGCCCTTCATGCGGCGGCAGATTACAAGCATCGCACATCTGCAGAAGACGAGCACCCTGCCTCATCAAGATCCATCGATGATCTCCAGAATCTGGCTCATTATGAAACCAAACAACTGCAATGCAAAGGCTGCGAAAACCATTGTTATGTTTCCCGCTACACCTTTGCCGGCGGCAACCGATTCTACTCCGGAAACAAGTGTGAGCGTGTGTTTAACAACAAGGGAGCAAACGGGATAAAAGGCAAAAACATCTACGAATACAAATATAGTTTACTATTTGATAGAGAAGAAGTTAACCCACTTGAAGTTGCAAAACACAACGTCAAAGTAGGCATTCCTCGCATCCTCAACATGTACGAGGAATATCCGTTCTGGAATGCGCTGCTCCGGGCAGCAGGATTGGGCGTGATTCTCTCTTCCGATTCCACTTTCAGCCAGTATGAAGGAGCCTTGAATACGGTGATGAGCGACAATATCTGCTTCCCGGCTAAACTGGCTCACAGTCATCTGAAGGAACTCAACGAGAACCCGAAAGTAGACCGCATCCTCATGCCATACGTGGTTTATGAACATAATGACGACCCGAAAAATACGCTGAACAGTTTCAACTGTCCGGTCGTTTCGGGCTACAGCGATGTCATCAAGTCGGTCATCAATCTGAAGAAACCGATCGATACGCCCGTCATCAACTTTGCCCAGCCTAAGGCGCTGGAAAAGCAGATTACCGATTATCTCAAGCAACTGGGAGTAAGCAAGAAGACTGCCCGTAAAGCGCTGAGAGAGGCCCTCTATGCTCAGGCAGTATATGCAGCTGAGATTAAGAAACAGGGCTGGGAGATTCTGAAGTCAAACAAGGGACTTACGATTCTGCTGGCGGGCCGTCCTTATCATACAGACCCGCTGATTCAGCACAAGCTGAGCGAGATGATAGCCAATCTGGGAGTCAACGTCATCAGCGAAGACATCGCCCGGGGTAATCTCTTTGCAGATTTCAAAGACTTCAATTTGGAGGATCTGGCGGCAGAAAGAAATGAGGGAGCATTAGCCAGCCAGGACAACAACGAAGCATACAACTGTCAGCCAGAGACTTATCTCGTGAAGCAATGGGCGTATATGAACCGCATTCTGAAGGCAGCGCAATGGGCTGCAGAACAGGGCGATGAGGTTCATTTCGTCCAGATGACCAGCTTCGGCTGCGGTCCTGACAGTTTTATCCAGGACGAGATTCGCGACATCATGAAGCGCCACAACAAGCCTTTCACGCTGTTGAAGATAGATGATGTGAGCAATATCGGCTCACTGAAACTCCGTGTCCGCTCGCTCATAGAAAGCCTGAAGGGAGTAAAGGAAGTGAAGAGTGAAGAACGAAGAGTGAAGAAACAATGTTCGGCGGCCGAAGGGAAAGCCAATTCAACACTCAACACTCAACATTTACAACAGACCAAGGTATTCACCAGGCAGGATATTCATCGCAAGATTCTCGCTCCTTTCATGACCGAATACCTCACCCCTATCATTCCGCCTATTCTGAAACTGATAGGCTATGATGTAGAGGTACTTCCGATGAGCGATGAGGTAAGCGCCGAACTCGGCTTGAAGTTTGCCAACAACGAAGTCTGCTATCCGGCAACACTCATCGTCGGTGACATCATCAAAGCCTTGAAATCAGGCAGATACGACCTGAACAATACAGCAGTAGTGATGAGTCAGACGGGCGGCCAGTGTCGCGCAACCAACTACGCTGGTCTCATCAAGCGTGCGATGATTTCCAATGGATTCCAGGACATTCCGCTGCTCACACTCGGTGTAACAGCCTCAACAGGCGAAGCATCAGGCTCAACAGACGACAAGCAAGACTATAACGAGCAGGACGGCTTCAATGTGCCTTGGCTGAAATACAGTCAGATTATCGTTACCGCCATTTTCTATGGCGATGCAATCAACGAGATGTACAACACCTGCATCGTAAGAGAGCGTAAACCGGGCATTGCCAGAGAGTTGCGCGATAAATACATGCAGCTGATAGACGGACCTATCGCCCAGAATTCAGCCAAAGGACTCATCCGACTCCTGGAACAGGCAGCCGAAGAATTCAACCAGATGACCCTCGACAGAGAACTGCCGAAGGTAGGAATCGTAGGCGAAATCTTCCTGAAGTTCAATCCTTTCGCCCACCAGTTCCTGGAGCAGAACATCATCTCGCGCGGCATTGAGGTGGTTCCGCCTCTGCTTGCCCCATTCTTCCTGCAGGAATTTGTGAACGTGGAGATACAGAAACACATGCGGCTGAGTTGCACCAAAGTGCCCGATTTCATCATCAAGGGCGCTTATCAGGCGCTGATAGGCAGAAGATTGCGCCAGGTAAACAAGGCAGCCGGCAAGTTCCGCTACTTCCGTCCGTTCACCAATATCTATGATGATGCGAAGGACGTACAGGGACTGGTTTCGCTCGCAGCCCAGTTTGGCGAAGGCTGGCTTCTGCCTGCCGACATCGTAGGTTACATCCGTGATGGCGTGAACAACATCATCTCGCTCCAGCCTTTCGGTTGCATCGCTAACCACGTGATTTCCAAGGGCATCGAGAAACGTCTCCACGACCGTTTCCCAATGCTCAACCTCGTATCGCTCGACTTCGATTCCGGTGTTTCAGAGGTAAACGTCACCAACCGACTGCTCCTCTTCCTGGACAGCATCGCAAAATAAGACAAGCCAGACCCATGTACGGCAAAACACCGTATATGGGTCTTTCCGTCTTTCATCCCTCAAAAAATCACTCTAAAAAATACAAAAAACCGTAGCTATTTCTTTGTCATTCAAGAAAATAATCGTATCTTTGCACTCAAATTTTATTGAGACATTAAGAAAATGAGTAAAGATACATTAACTCATCAGCTGACAGAGACCATCGAGGAGCTTTCGAGCGCAGAATCTTTGAAGGGTCTCTTCCATCAGCATCGAGACGGGAATCCACTTCCTTCGGGCAAGGCGCTCGAAGAAATCATCAGTTTGTCCCGTTCTATCCTCTTTCCGGGATATTTCGGCAATTCTTCGGTAAATATCTCAACCATCAAATATCATATTGGAGTAAGAGTAGAGAAACTCTATGAGATGCTGTCAGAGCAGATTCTCGCCGGTCTCTGCTTCGCCAACGACTGTGAAACGGAAACCCAGGCTGAACTGCAGCACCAGCGTGCCAAGGCAGGCGTGATTGCAGCCAAGGCAATCATGGAATTCCCGAGACTGCGCAAGATTCTGGCTACCGATGTAGAGGCTGCCTACGAGGGCGACCCGGCTGCCATGAGCCACGGAGAAATCATCTCCTGCTACCCGGTCATCAAGGCGATTACCAACTACCGCATCGCTCACGTGCTGCACGAACTGGGAGTGCCGCTCATTCCGAGAATGATGACTGAGCTGGCTCATTCGGAAACCGGTATTGACATCAACCCGGAGGCTACCATCGGCAAGCACTTCACCATCGACCACGGTACGGGTGTGGTGATTGGAGCTACCTGCATCATCGGCGACAATGTGAAACTCTACCAGGGTGTAACCCTCGGAGCCAAGAGTTTCCCACTCGATAAGGACGGCAATCCTATCAAGGGAATCCCTCGCCACCCTATCCTCGAAAATGATGTCATCGTCTACGCCAATGCCACCATCCTCGGTCGCATCACCATCGGAGAAGGCTGCGTAGTGGGAGCCAACGTATGGGTTACCAAGGATATGAAACCGAAAACAAAGAAATATAAAAAAGAAAAACAAAGTTTATTAGATATAGAATTCAATAATGGAACAGGAATTTGAACTCATTGCCAAGACCTTCATGGGCCTCGAGCCTGTCTTGGCTGAAGAGCTCACCCAGTTGGGTGCCAATAATGTACAGATCGGTCGCCGCATGGTGTCTTTCACAGGCGACAAGGAAATGATGTATCGTGCTAACTTCCAGTTGCACACAGCCATCCGTATCTTAAAGCCTATCAAGCACTTCAAGGCTAGAAGCGCTGAAGAGGTGTATGATCAGATTCAGAAGATCAAGTGGGATGACATCTTAGACGTGAAGAAGACTTTCTCTGTTGACTCAGTAGTCTACTCAGAGGAGTTCCGCAACTCACGCTTCGTAACCTACAAGGTAAAGGATGCGATTGTTGACTGGTTCCGCGAGAAGCAGGGTACGCGTCCAAATATCAGCGTATCTAACCCGGATATCCGCCTCAACATCCACATTGCAGAAGACAATGCCACCTTGAGTCTCGATTCGAGTGGTGAGAGTCTGCACCGCCGTGGCTACCGCCAGGAGCAGGTAGAGGCTCCTCTGAACGAGGTTCTCGCTGCAGGTATGATTCTGATGACCGGCTGGAAGGGCGAATGCGATTTCATCGACCCGATGTGTGGTTCAGGTACCATCGCCATCGAAGCTGCCCTCATCGCCCGAAACATCTCTCCAGGTGTATTCCGCAAGGAGTTTGCCTTCGAGAAGTGGAACGATTTCGACCAGGATCTCTTCGATACGATTTATAACGACGACTCTCAGGAGCGCGAGTTCGAGCACCATATCTATGGTTACGATGTTGACATGAAGGCTGTCAATACAGCTAATCTCAACGTTCGTGCTGCCGGTCTCAGCAAGGACATCACCATCTCACAGGCTGATTTCAAGGACTTCACCCAGCCAGCCGAGAAGAGCATCATCGTGATGAACCCTCCATACGGTGAGCGCATCTCTACCCCTAACCTCCTGAACACCTACAAGATGATAGGTGAGCGCTTCAAGAAGGCTTTTGCCGGCAACGAGGCTTGGGTATTGAGCTACCGCGAGGAGTGCTTCGAGCAGATTGGTCTGAAACCATCTATCAAGATTCCTGTATTCAACGGAAGCTTGGAGTGCGAATTCCGCAAGTATGTGATGTTCGACGGCAAGATGAAGGACTTCCGTTCTGAAGGCGGTATTGTGAAGACTGAGCGCGAGAAGAGCGAGATGGCTCAGAAGCACCGTTTCAAGAAGGAGCGTGAATTCAAGAAGCGTGTAAGCGAGGAGACTGAAAACGAGGAGGACGATATCCGTTCTTTCAAGTTCCATACTCACCGTCTGGAAGACTTCGAGAAGAAGCGTGCTGAGTTCCATAAGGGCGGTCGTTCACGTATCGGTGGCGGTCGACGCAATGATGACGACGATGACAAGCGTGGCAGCCGCAGCTTCAAGAGCGACCGCAAGGGTGGCCGTGACTTCGGTAGCAAGCGCGACGGAAAGCGTTTCGAGAAAGGCGACAAGCGTGGTGGCTTCAAGGGCGACAAACGTGGTGGCCGTGATTTCGGAGGCAAGCGCGGAGGCAAGAAGAACTTCAGCGGTGACTTCGACGACGAGGATTAAAGACATATCGACCCATACGTCGTGTTTCACGACGTATGGGTGGTAAACCCGATAAAGTAAAGTAAAGTAAAGAATATAATGAATCTGAAGAATTCAATTTATAAATTATCTTTTGCTGCTATGATTATGATGGCTATGAATGCAACCGACTTACAGGCTCAGGGCGTGGTTCCTGCTCAGAAAGGCGAGAAAACCTTTACATTGGAAGACCTGAACTTCGGCGGCAACAACTATCGTAACATGGTAGCTAAGAACCGCTGGTGCACCTGGTGGGGCAATGAACTCGTTCGCCAGGATGTGGATGCCTGCTATCTCGTCAACAAGACGACAGGCAAGGAGACCAGACTCTTCGGCATCAATGACATCAACCAGTGGATTGCTCCTACCAAAGACATCAAGGTAAGAGCCCTCTACAATGCTCTCTTCCCTTTTGCAGGCAAGAGCATCGTGATGGTAAGCAACGGCAGCAAGACTTATACCGTAGACTTCAAGAAGCATAAGCTGCTGAGCGAGATGGATTTTGCTGACGGCGAGAACCTCCTGGAGGCTAACGCCCAGCAGAACGCCTTCGCCTATCTGAAGGGCAGCAACCTCTATGTGCGTACCTTCGATGTAACCAGCAACGCCCTGACAAAAGAGAAGAAATCTCACGATTTCCAGCTCTCAAAGGACGGAAGCCGCGAAATTGTTTATGGACAGAGTGTTCACCGCGATGAGTTCGGTATCAGCAAGGGAACCTTCTGGAGTCCGAACGGCGAACTGCTCGCCTTCTATCGTATGGACCAGAGTATGGTAACCGACTATCCGCAGGTCGACATCCCGGAAATCGGTTTCAATCACCCTGAAACACAGAGTTGCATTGCTACTCCTGCACCAGACAAGTATCCGATGACTGGCGAGACATCACACAAGGTAACCGTAGGCGTGTTCGACTGCATGACCGGCAAGACCGTCTATCTGAAGGCTGGCGATCCAACCGACCGCTACTTCACCAACATCGCATGGAGTCCGGATAGCAAGACCATCTATATGTTCGAACTGAACCGCGACCAGAACGACTGCCGTCTGACTGCCTACAATGCAGAAACCGGCGAGAAGACAGGCGAACTCTATCGCGAAACCGACGAGAAATACGTGGAGCCTTGCCACCCTATCCAGTTCCTGCCTTGGGACAGCAACAGCTTTATCATGCAGAGCCGCAAGGATGGCTACAACCACCTCTACCTCTGCACCCTGGGCAAGCACGGAAGCCGCATGGCAAGCAACACAGAATCGCTCGAAATCAAGCAGTTGACTTCCGGCAAATGGGAAGTGATGGAAGTACTCGGCTTCAACACCAAGCGCAAGAGTATCATCATCGCATCCAACGAGAAATCGCCTATCCAGAGAAACATCTTTGCCGTAGACACAAAAACCGGCAAGCGTACGCTGGTAGATGATTGCGGCAAGGGATGGCACAGCGCCACTTTGAGCGAGAACGGACAGTATGTCTTCGACAACTACTCTACTCCTACCGTGCCTCGCAAGATTGCCCTCGTGAATACCGAGACCGGCAAGCGCACCGCTTACTTCACTGCCGAGAACCCTTGGAAGGGCTACAATGTGCCTGAGTACAGCTGCGGTACCATCAAGGCTGCCGATGGCGAAACAGACCTCTACTGGAGAATGGTGAAACCGGTAAACTTCGATCCAAACAAGAAGTATCCTACCATTATATATGTATATGGTGGACCTCATGCCCACAACGTAGATGCCCGCTGGAACTACTCTAGCCGTGGTTGGGAAACCTACATGGCAGAAAAGGGCTATCTGCTCTTCATCCTCGACAACCGTGGAAGCGAGAACCGTGGCAAGGCTTTCGAGCAGGCTACCTTCCGCCAACTCGGACAGATTGAGATGCAAGACCAGATGAAGGGCGTAGAATATCTGAAGACGCTTCCTTACGTAGATGCTGACAAGATTGGCGTTCACGGCTGGAGCTTCGGCGGATTCATGACCATCTCGCTGATGACCAACCACCCTGATGTGTTCAAGGTAGGCGTAGCAGGCGGTCCGGTTATCGACTGGCACTGGTACGAGGTGATGTATGGCGAGCGCTATATGGACACCCCACAGACCAACCCAGAGGGTTACAGGAAGACCTCTCTGCTCTATCAGGCAAAGAACCTGAAGGGCAAGCTGCAGATTATCCAGGGCTTGAACGATGTGACCGTAGTGCCACAGCACTGCCTCACCTTCCTCAAGGCTTGCATCGCAGCAGGCACCCAGCCAGACTTCTTCGTCTATCCTGGCGAGCCTCACAACATGAGAGGTCATCAGAGCACTCATCTGCATGAGCGCATCAGCAATTATTTCTTCGATTATCTCAAGTAAATATCTAGGAGTAAACATCCCCCGAAAAAGGGGAGTTTACTTCTACATCAAATAACAAACAATAACTTACAGCAAATGAAAATTTTATTGTTAGGAGGCGGTGGCCGCGAGCACGCCTTAGCATGGAAAATCGCTCAGAGCGAGAAGTGTGAGAAACTCTTCATCGCTCCTGGTAATGCCGGTACACAGAATGTCGGCGAGAACGTAGATATCAAGGCAGACGACTTTGAGGCGCTCAAGAACTTCACAGTAGAAAATGGCGTTGATATGGTGGTAGTTGGTCCGGAAGACCCATTGGTAAAGGGTGTTTACGATGACTTCAAGAACGATCCTCGCACCCAGAACATCCCTGTCATCGGTCCATCAAAGGCTGGCGCCGTATTGGAAGGCAGCAAGGACTTCGCCAAGAAGTTCATGAAGCGCCACAACATCCCTACTGCCCAGTATGAGACTTTCGACGGCGAGCACGTAGAGGAAGGCTTGAAATTCCTGGAGACTCTGAAGGCTCCATACGTACTGAAAGCTGACGGTTTGTGCGCCGGTAAGGGCGTTCTCATCCTCCCTACCCTGGAAGAGGCTAAGAAAGAGTTCAAGGAGATGCTCGGCGGTATGTTCGGCAACGCTTCTGCACGCGTAGTCATCGAGGAATTCCTCAGCGGCATTGAGTGCTCTGTATTCGTATTGACCGACGGCAAGAACTACAAGATTCTGCCTGAGGCTAAGGATTACAAGCGCATCGGCGAGCACGATACCGGTCTGAACACCGGTGGTATGGGTAGCGTTACCCCTGTACCATTCGCTACCAAGGAGTGGATGCAGAAGGTTGACGAGCGCATCATCCGTCCTACTGTAGAGGGACTTGCTGAGGAGAACATCGACTATAAGGGATTCATCTTCTTCGGTCTGATCAACGTTGAAGGCGAGCCTATGGTCATCGAGTACAACTGCCGTATGGGTGATCCAGAGACTGAGAGCGTGATGCTCCGTCTGAAGAGCGACATCGTGGATCTCTTCGAAGGTGTAGCAGCAGGCGATTTGGACAAGCGCAGCATCGAGTTTGATGAGCGTGCTGCAGTCTGCGTGATGCTCGTAAGCGGCGGTTATCCTGAGGCTTACAAGAAGGGTTATCCTATCCAGGGCATCGACGATGTAGAAGGTTCGGTAGTATTCCACTCCGGTACAGCCATGAAGGATGGTCAGGTAGTAACCAACGGTGGTCGTGTCATCTGCGTAAGCAGCTACGGCAAGGACAAGGAAGAAGCCTTGAAGAAGAGCTTTGCTGAGGCACAGAAGATCCAGTTCACCGACAAGTACTTCCGTTCTGATATCGGACAGGACCTTTAGTTTTTTAATGTTGAATTAGATGTTAAGAAAGAAAACTTTTCAAAATAAAGTAGCGGCTAGCCGCTACTCTTTACCTATTACTGCAACCCTTGCCACGCTGGTTTGGGTTGCAGTAGGTTTATTGGTATCCAATATCTGGGTAGAATTTGCTTTTACAGCCATGTCTACCCTGCTGATGGTGGAACTGAACAACCGTAATGCCCTCATGCGTACCTACAGCCGAATGGTATCTTGCAGTTTTCTGGCATTACTGACGATGACAGGACTCCCCCACCTCTCTTTAAAAAGCAGTATTGTGACGATGTGTTTCATCGCCTTTTATCTCATTATCTGGAATTGCTATCAGGATAAACGCTCAACAGGCTGGACTTTCTACGCCTTTGCCTGCATCGGTCTGGCATCGATGGTTTTCGTGCAGATAGGCTATTTCATGCCTATCCTGTGGATTATGATGATGGTGTTTACCCTCTCGTTTAGCGTAAAGACATTCTTTGCAACACTAGTAGGTCTCATCGTGCCCTATTGGTTTGCAGCCGGTTATTTCTTCTATACCGACAACATACAGGGGCTGGCTGACCATTTCTGCGAATTCATCAACTACAGCGAACTCTTTGATTATTCGCAGGTTACCGACCATCAGGTATTGGACCTGAGTTTCGTTATCCTGCTCACCATCATCGGTTCCATCCACTTCATACGCACCAGCTACGGCGATAAGATACGAACCCGCATGATCTACGAAACGTTTATCATGATATCGGTTGCCTGCATCATCTTCATCGTCCTCCAGCCTCAATATATACAGGAACTGGGCGGCATCCTGATTGTGAATACAGCACCGCTTATCGCCCATTTCATCACATTCACCAGAGGTAAGTTTACCAACATATCCTTCATCCTGCTGCTCATCATGCTGGTACTTATCATGGCTTACAACATACTCGTACCAGAGAGCATATTACTATGAGTTGGATTATAGATTTCTTAATGAGCTGGGGCTACTGGGGCATGCTGGTATCAGCCTTCCTTGCCGGCAGTTTCTTTCCCTTCAGCAGCGAGGTGGTCATGTCGGGCTTACAGGCTGCCGGACTGGAACCTATCCAGCTCGTACTGTATGGAAGCATCGGCAATGTGCTCGGTTCTATGTTCAACTATGGCGTAGGACGGATGGGCAAGCTGGAATGGATAGAGAAATATCTGCATGTAAAGAAAGAGAGTCTTGACAAGGCTCAGCATTTCATGGCCGACAGAGGAGCCTGGATGGGATTCTTTGCCTTCCTGCCCCTGTTGGGAAGTGCCATCACCATCGTTTTGGGACTGACGAGAGCCAACATCGTGATTTCTGTCATCAGCATCACCATCGGAAAGGTGTTGAGATATGTACTGCTGGTTTACGGACTCAGTTTCATCTTTTAAACAAGCTGCAAAGAAAACAAAGAATTGATTCATATAGATTGACTGCTTATGAGAAAGTATTTATACCTTATTATATTATGCGTGGCTTTCGCGGGCTGTAAAGGCAGCCAGCAGAAAGGCCACACCGCAGAAAGTAACGGAAAGGAATCTGTCGCCAACAGCGATGGCAAACCTGCTGTTACCGTAACTATCCCTCCCTACAAGTTTTTCGTTGATAAGATTGCCGGAGATAAGGTGGATGTCAACGTGATGGTATCCAACGGCAACAATCCAGAAACTTACGAGCCTTATGCCCAGCAGATGATGGAACTCTCCAGGAGTGCCCTCTATCTGAAAGTGGGAAGCATCGGTTTCGAACAGACCTGGATGAAGAAGCTGCAGGACAACGCTCCTGACATGAAGGTGATAGATACCTCCACAGGCATCACGCCTGCCAAGACACCAGGCGGCAATACCGACCCGCATGTATGGATGAGTTGCAAAAACGCCCGCATCATCTCCAGCAACATCTTCAAGGCACTCTGCCAACTGGAACCGGAAAACAAGACTTTCTTCCAGAAAAACTATCAGCAGTTGCTCTGCAGCATCGACAGGCAGGACAGCATCATCAGAAAGAGTTTCAAGGATAATCCGGAGATGGCACGCAAGTTTGTGATCTATCACCCTATCCTCACCTACTTTGCCCGTGATTACCAGCTGGAGCAGCTTGCCATAGAGGAAGAAGGCAGGGAGCCGAGTGCCGCCCAGCTGAAGAGCCTCATCGAGAGAGCCAGAAAAGAAAAGATCAAGTTCTGCCTGATTCAAGCAGAATTTGCCAACCGCAACACCACAACCTTCATCAACGAGAGCCACACCAAGCCAATGGATATCAATCCATTGCAGGGCGACTGGAACTGGGCGATGCAGGAAGCGGCAGCAGCGGTACAAGGCAAGAAAATCGTTGTTGGGAAGTAAAAACTACAATAATATGACTCCAATCATAAAAATCGAGTATCTTTCTGCAGGCTATGAAGGCAAGGAGGTGCTCCACGATATCAACCTCACCGTCTACAAAGACGATTATCTTGGCATCATCGGTCCCAACGGTGGTGGCAAGACAACCCTCATGCGCCTTATTCTGGGACTGATGAAACCCACAGACGGCAGCATCCGCTTTTATAAAGACGGAGAGGAAGTAAGGGAAATCAGCATGGGATATCTGCCCCAATACAATCATCTCGACAAACAGTTTCCTATCTCCGTCTATGAAGTGGTACTCTCCGGCCTCAGCAAGACCAAGAGCCTCTTTTCCAGATACACCCAGGCACAGCACCAGCAGGTACTCGACTGTCTGGAACAGATGCAGCTCACGGAGTTGAAAGACCGCCATATCGCAGCCTTGAGCGGCGGACAACTGCAGCGAGTACTCCTCGCCCGCGCCATTGTTTCGAAACCCGATGTAGTGATACTGGATGAGCCCAACACCTACATCGACCGCCGTTTCCAGAAGCAGATGTACGAGATGCTGGAACAGATCAACCGGGAGTGCGCCATTATCATCGTAAGCCATGATGTAGCCGAAGTGCTCAATAACGTAAAGCACATCGCCTGCGTAAATCATCATCTCCACTACCACGATACGGCAGATATGCCGAGAGAGAAACTGGAAGAGCATTTCTTAAATGTATAGGCTTATTATATAATAATGCCTAAAAAACAGGTGCAAAAATCCATATTATCTCATCTTTTTATTATCTTTGCAATTGGAATGTGCCTTTTTGAAAGGCACAGAGAAAGCATTCAGAAACAGAGAAAGCATTCAGAAAGAAATATAATACATTAAAGTTTAAACAATAATGAAACAGTACAGATTAGTGGACAATATCTTCGGATGGGTCGCATTCATCATTGCGGCGTTCACTTATTGTTCCACAATTGAACCGACAGCCAGCTTCTGGGACTGTCCTGAGTTTATTACGACTGCTTACAAGCAGGAGATCGGTCACCCACCTGGGGCACCATTCTTCATGCTTTTAGGCAATTTCTTCACACATTTCGCCAGCGACACTACCCAGGTAGCCAAGATGGTAAATACGATGAGCGCCCTGCTGAGCGCCGTCTGTATCATGTTCCTCTTCTGGACCATCACCCACCTGGCTCGCCGACTCGTCATCAGCGACTGGAAAGAACTGACTACCAGCAAGCTGATTGCCATCGAGGCATCCGGTATGGTGGGCGCACTCATCTACACCTTCAGCGATACCTTCTGGTTCTCAGCTGTCGAGGGTGAGGTTTATGCGTTCTCTTCTGCCTTTACCGCTGTGGTATTCTGGCTCATCCTGAAGTGGGAAGACCATGCTGACGAGCCTCATAGCGATCGTTGGCTTGTGCTCATCGCCTATATGACCGGTTTGAGTATCGGTGTCCACCTGCTCAACCTGCTCTGTATCCCAGCCATCGTATTGGTTTATTACTACAAGAAGGTGCCACATGCCAACCTCAAGGGCTCGCTCCTGGCGCTGTTCCTTTCATTCCTCGTAGTGGTAGCCGTACTGTATGGTGTGGTTCCAGGTATCATCACCGTAGGCGGCTGGTTCGAACTGTTCTTTGTCAACACTCTCAGCTGTCCGTTCAATACCGGTGAAATCGTATACATCATCTGTCTCGTAGCCTCAGTTATCTGGGGTATCTACGAAACCTGCCATGCTTCTGAGAAGAACGAGAAGAAGCAGAATATCGCCTTTGTTCTCGGCTTCGGCATGCTCGGCATCCCATTCTACGGATATGGCTGGACTGCTGCCATTACCGGCATCATCGTGCTGGTTATTCTCTGGTTCGTACTCGGCTACAAGCGCAAGCAGGAGGTAGTAACAGGCGTTGACGAATCTACAGGCATCGCCAAGAAGAAGATGCAGCTCCTGCCGCTCATCTCAGCACGCGTCAAGAATACAGCCTTGCTCTGCATGCTGATGCTGATGATTGGTTATTCCAGCTACGCACTCATCGTGATCCGTTCTTCTGCCAACCCTCCTATGGACCAGAACTCTCCTGAGGACATCTTTACCCTGGGAAGTTATCTGAGCCGCGACCAGTATGGCGACCGCCCTCTGTTCTATGGCCAGGCTTATACATCACAGGCTGTCTCTTATACACATCTCCGAGCCCACGAGACAGGCAGAAATCTCG
>ENA-OZKX01000584-OZKX01000584.1-human-gut-metagenome-genome-assembly--contig:-NODE-584-length-17320-cov-8.712598_pt1 | contig 17320 bp, 16 predicted proteins | sample MGYA00244831_ERZ653774 | MGnify/ENA primary metagenome ERZ653774 (study PRJEB26926, sample SAMN06165314) | human gut metagenome | biome: ENVO:00009003; feature: ENVO:2100002; material: ENVO:00002003...
TACACTCGACTAGTCGTCGGCAGCGTCAGATGTGTATAAGAGACAGCATATATTTCTGGCGGTAGAGGTAATAGGGGGCAAAACCATTCTTACGCAGCGTGGGGTCGGCATAGTCCAGCATTTGCGCGACCTCATCCGCGCCGGGGATACGGCTGCCCTCGAGCGTGATGCGGCTGCCCTTTTTGAGCGACAGCGTGTGCACCGTGATGTTGTCCGCGCCCATGGAGATGACCTCGTCCAGGCTTCTTGCAAAGCCCTCGGGCGTATCCTCGGGAAGGCCCGCGATGAGATCCATGTTGACGTGCGGGAAGGTTGCCGTGCGCACCTGCTCCATCGCGCGGCGGATATCGTCCGCCGTGTGGCGGCGGCCAATGGCCGCAAGGACGCTGTCCTCCATTGTCTGGGGGTTGATGGAAACGCGCGTGGTGTTGTGCGCGCGCAGCACGCGCAGCTTTTCTTCGTCGATCGTGTCGGGACGGCCTGCCTCGATCGTCAGCTCGGCGAGACCATTGAAGTCAAAATTCTGCTCAAGCTTTGTGAGGAGACGGTCCATCTGGTTGGCCGTCAGCGTGGTCGGCGTGCCGCCGCCCATGTAGAAGGACTTGATGTTCAGCCCCATCTCGCGCACGAGCTGCCCCGCCGCGGCGATCTCGTCGAAGAGCGCCTCTAAATACGGCTCGACGAGCGAGAACGATTTTTCGACGCTCTGCGCGACAAAGCTGCAATAGGCGCACCTCGTCGGGCAGAAGGGGATGCCGACATAGAGCGAAATGTCGTTCGGCTCCAGCTCCGCCGCCGCGCGGATGCCGGCGTCCGCCGCTTCGATGGCGAGGCGGGCGCGCGCGGGCGTGACGCAGTAGAGCTCCTGTAATTCCTTCTCCGCGCGGGCTTTTCCACCCTCGCGGATGAGCGACAGTGCGACCTTCGCCGGGCGCACCCCGGTCAGGCTCCCCCACGCGGGGGAGATGCCGAGCAGGTCCTTCGCCGCGCCGAAAAAGCTGATGCCGATGGCGTGGCGGCGCTGGCCCTCCTTTTCGTAGTCCGTGCCGGAGAGGGGATAGCTGTAGCTGTGGGCGGCGGCTTTGCCGTCCACGCCCAGCTCCGTCGTCACCTGCACGGTCTCGCCGTCCTCGGTGAGCGTTACGCGCGCCCAGCGTGTGTCGACGGACTCGTCGACCGTGCCGTAGACGGGCTTTTCGCCGGGGAAGAGCGTCAGCAGGCTCTGCTCCAGCGCGTATTTTTCATCATGCCCAATGAGCTGTACTTTCATGTGAACGGTCCCTTATGCGCGCAGCGCCTGGCGGATATAGGGGTTGTATTCCTGCTCGCGCGAGAGGATGGTCGCGTGCATATGGCCGGGATAAACGGTGTATTCGCCCTCGATCTGCCCCAGACGGCGCAGGGAGGCAACCATCTGCTCGCCGTTGCCGCCGGGCAGGTCCGTGCGGCCCATGGAGCCTGCAAAGAGCGTGTCGCCGGAGAACATCGCGTCTCCCACGAGCAGCGTGACGCCGCCGAGCGTATGGCCGGGCGTGGCCATCACGCGGATGGTGAGCGAGCCGAGCGTGAGCGTGTCGCCCTCGCCGTAGAATTTGAGGTCGGGGATAAAATCGGCCATGGGATAGTGATAGATGCCCGTGGAGTGGGCGTCGGCCTCGCCGATGTAGACTTCGGCCTCGGGAATGGCCTGCTTGACGGCGGGCACGGCGAGCGTGTGGTCGCGGTGACCGTGGGTGAGCAGGATGTATTTGAACGTGACGCCCTCCTCCTTGATGAGGGCGAGGAGCTTGTCGGCGTTGTCGCCCGGGTCGATGAGCGCGGCGAGCTTCGTCTCCTCGTCGATGAGCAGGTAGCAGTTCGTCTGCAGGGAGCCGACGACGGTGGTGATGACTTTCATGTGAAGATACCCCTTTCCTTATTGCTTTTTGGGCGCGTCGAGATCGGCGGAATCGACGATCAGCGTGAACGGCCCGTCGTTGAGGGATTCGACCTCCATGTGCGCGCCGAACTCGCCGGTTTCCACATGGTAGCCCTTCTCGCGGCAGATGTCCACAAATTTTTCGTACATCGGGACGGCGATCTCCGGCCGCGCGGCGCTTAAAAATTCGGGACGGCGCCCCTTGCGGCAGTTGCCGTAGAGCGTGAACTGTGAGACGACCAGAAGCTCGCCGCCGACGTCGTCGAGCGAGAGGTTGATCTTGTCGTTCTCGTCGTCAAAAATGCGCAGCGAGCAGAGCTTGTCCGCCATTTTGCGGCATTTTTCCTCCGTGTCGTCGGGCGCGACGCCCAGCAGGATCAAAAAGCCCCTGCCGATCTTTCCCTTCACCGTCCCGTCGATCGTGACGGAGGCGTGCTTTACCTTGGTCAATACTGCTCGCATGATATTCTCCTTTTTGTTCCCCGAAGGGACGTTTTTTCCGCGCCGGGCGCGGCGCGCGGGTCAACCCGCGGGGCGGTCCACCTTCATCACGCCGCTGATCTGATGCAGGCGGCGCATGACGGCGGCGAGGTGCTGCGCGTCGGAAATGAAGATATTGAGGTGGATGACGGCAAAGCCGTCGGAGGTCGTGGTCGCGTTGAGGGACGCCACGCGCGTCTGCGAAGACGAGAGCGCGGCGGAAACGTCGAGCACGAGGTCGAGACGGTCCTTGGCATAAATGTCGAGCGCGGTCTGATAGGATTCCTTTACGTCCGTGCCCCAGCTGACCTTGATCCAGCGGCCGCGTTCCTCGGGCTTGCGGCGCTCGGGGGCGGCGTTGGGACAGTCACAGCGGTGGACGGACACGCCGTAGCCGCGCGTGATGAAGCCGACGATCTCATCGCCGGGGACGGGCGTGCAGCACTTGGAGAATTTGACAAGGCAGTTCGAAAGTCCCTCGACCACGATGCCCTGCTCGCTCTTCGTGCGCTTGGGGATGGCCGGGCGCGTCGCGCCGGAATTATCGACCGGCACCGTGGCGGCGCGCTCTTCCTTGCGCTGCTTTTCGAGCTTGACGATCTCGTCGTGGATGCGGTTGACGGCCTTCTGCGCCGAAAATCCACCGTAGCCGATGGCGGCGTACATCTCGTCCATCGAGCCGAACGAGGTCTTTTTGAGAAGCGCGGCCTCGATATCCGTGCCGAGCACCTCACTCATCGGGATGCCGAGGTGCTTGAGCTCGGCTTCAAAGGACATACGGCCGTTGATGATATTTTCCTCGCGGCGCTCCTTTTTGAACCACTGGCGGATCTTGCTGCGCGCCTCGCTGGATTTGGCGATCTTCAGCCAGTCGCGGCTGGGACCGTGCGCGCTCTTGGAGGTCAGGATCTCCACGATATCGCCGTTTTTGAGCTGATAGTCCAGCGGCGCGATGCGGCCGTTGACCTTGGCGCCCGTCATGCGGTTGCCGATGGCCGAGTGGATGGAGTAGGCAAAGTCGATGGGCGTTGCGCCGGCGGGGAGGTTCGTCACGTCGCCGCGTGGGGAGAAAACGAAGACCTCGTCGGCGAACATATCGACCTTGAGCGTGTGGACGAATTCCTCGGCGTCGGTGTTCTCCTGATTTTCAAGGAGACGGCGCACCCATTCGTAGTTGTGCTCGCCCGCGCTGCCGGAAATGCCCTGCTTGTACTTCCAGTGCGCGGCAACGCCGTACTCGGCGATCTCGTGCATTTCCTCGGTGCGGATCTGCACCTCGAACGGGATGCCGTCCGCGCCGATGACGGTGGTGTGGAGCGACTGGTACATATTCGGCTTGGGCGTGCCGATATAGTCCTTGAAGCGGCCGAGCACGGGGCGGTAGAGGTCATGGATGATGCCGAGCACGTTGTAGCAGTCGGCCACGGTGTCGACGATGACGCGGAAGGCGAAGAGGTCGAGCACCTCGTCCATCGTCTTGTTCTGCGCGTACATCTTACGGTAGATGCTGTAGGGGTGCTTCATGCGGCCGTAGACCTTGAGATACGGGACGTGCTGCTCCTTCAGGCGCGCTTCGATCTGCGCCTGCACGCGCTCCATAAAGGCCTCGTGCTCGGACTGCTTGGCCTCGAGCGAGCGGGTGATCTCCTCGTAGCCGACGGGGTCGAGGTATTTGAGCGACAGATCCTCAAGCTCCCACTTGATGCGCTGCATACCGAGGCGGTGGGCGATGGGCGCGTAGATCTCCATCGTTTCAAGCGACTTCTGCCGCTGCTTTTCCGCCGTCTGATACTCCATGGTGCGCATATTGTGCGTGCGGTCGGCCAGCTTGATGAGGATGACGCGGATGTCCTTGGCCATGGCCATGAGCATCTTGCGCAGGTTTTCCATCTGCTCTTCTTCCTTGCTGGCGTACTGCACGCGCGTCAGCTTGGAGACGCCCTCGACCAGATCCGCGACGGCGGGGGAGAACTCCTTGGCGATCTCGGCATAGGTCGCATCGGTATCCTCGATGCAGTCGTGCATGAGGGCGGCCTCGATGGACTCGGAGTCGAGCCGCAATTCCTCGGCGATGATCTGCGCGACGGCAAGGGGGTGGGTGACAAAGGGCGTGCCGTCCTTCCGCAGCTGACCGCGGTGGTGGTCCTTGGCGTAGTGGTACGCCTTGTCGATCTGGGCAAAGTCCGCGCCGGGGTTATAGTCGCGGATGGTCTTGACCAGATGGTCGTACATCCCGCTCACGAGCGCCTCATGCTCGGGCGAGAGGGGCGGATGCACTGCCTTTGCGGGCTCCTTTTCCTTTGCGGCGGGGACGCCCGGCTGTACCGGTGCGGTATTCTCTTTTTTGGCGGTTATCGTATCCTGAGTCATATCGGGTCGTCTCCTTTATGAAAGAAAGCCGTGCAGGGCGGAAAGATAGGGACTTTTGTCGAGCTCGACCTTTTTGCCGTCCGCCGTCAGGCGGAGGGTAAGGGCGTCGCCCTTGCGCTCGACGCGGAGCAGTCCGCGCTCCGAAAAGACCTGTAAGCACATCGCCGTGCGCAGAAACGTCTCCGCGCCGACCATTTCCGCGCTCAGGCGGCGCAGCAGCGGCAGCATGGGCTCGCTGACACCGCCGGGCCCGACCTCGCGCTCTAAAATGCGCCAGGCGCGCACGAACTGGTCACGTGAGGGCAGCGCGCGCGCCGCGTCGCGCGGGGAGAGCGTGCCGCCGCCGATGAGCGCGCGGCAGAGGGAAAGCGCCTCGCTCTCGCGCCCGCTGGGGTCGAGCGAGGGGCGCAGGTCGATGAGCTGGAGCTGGAGCGAGCGCTGGGAGCGGAACTCGTTCACCTGTAAATAGAACGCCGCGTCCACGCGCATCCCCGCGCACACGCCGCACTCGTCGGCGGTGACGGAGAAGAAGATGCCGTCGAAGCTCACGCGGCTTTTTTGCAGCCGGAGCTTCAGGTGCCGGTTCTGTCCCACGCCCTGCGCGCTCTCGAGCGTGGCACCGCGCAGACAGAAAACGGGGCGGTTGTTGCCCGCGCCGTAGGGCTCGAGCAGCGCGAGCGATTCGACCTCTTCGAGCGTGACGAGAGAGGGCTGCTGTAAGTCGACGTCGATGTCAAGCGAGGAGATATGCGCCTGCTCGCCCGTGTGGGCGCGCACATACTGATTCATCCGTGTGCGGAAGGCGGGGATATTTTTCTCTTCGATGGTGAAGCCCGCGGCGAGCTCGTGCCCGCCGAAGCTCACGAGCAGATCGGAGCACGCCTCGAGCGCATTGAAGAGGTTAAAGCCGCCGTAGCTGCGGCAGGAGCCCTTGCCGGACCCGTCGGAGAGGTGGATCATAAAGCTCGGGCAGGAAAATTTTTCGGAAAGCCGGGACGCCACGATGCCGACAACGCCCTGATGCCAGTCCTCGCTGGATAAGACGAGCGCGCTGCGCTCGCTCTCGGGCAGGTTCTCCATCTGCTCGATGGCGCGGCGGAAGATATCCTGCTCCACGCTCTGGCGCTCGCGGTTCAATTCGCACAGCTCGCGCGCGAGCTTTTCCGCGCGGAGGGGATCGTCGGTGAGCAGCAGCTCGGCGGCCAGCTCAGCGCGGCCCATGCGTCCCGCAGCGTTGATGCGCGGGGCGAGCACAAAGCCGATCTGGATCGACGAGATCGGGCGCGAGGTGAGCCCCGCCTCGCGCAGCAGCGCGTGCAGCCCTGTAAAGTCGCTGCGGTCGATGCTCTCAAGCCCGCACTGCACGATGGTGCGGTTCTCGCCCTCCATGCGCATCACATCGGCGATCGTGCCGATGGCGGCCAGGGTGCAGTAGCGCGCAAAGAGCGCGTCCTCGCGCCCCTCGCCAAGGGCCAAAACAAGCTTGAGCGCCACGCCCACGCCGGCGAGGTGCTTGAAAGGATAGGGGCAGTCCGGCCGGTGGGGGTCGACGACGGCCACGGCAGCGGGGAGCTGCTCCTTGCATTCGTGATGGTCGGTGATGACGAGGTCGACGCCGAGTGTTGCGGCGTAGGCCGTTTCCTCCACGCCCGTGATGCCGCAGTCGACCGTGATGATGAGCGTCACGCCGGACTCGCTCAGCGCGCGGATGGCGTCACAGCCGAGGCCGTAGCCCTCCTCGATGCGGCGGGGAATGTGCATCGTCACGTCTGCGCCGCGCGAGCGGAGATAATCGGTCAAAAGGCAGGTGGAGGTGATGCCGTCGACATCGTAATCGCCGAAGACGGCGAGCTTTTCGCCGCGGGCGAAGGCCTCGTTGATGCGCGCGACGGCCTTGTCCATGTCCTTCATCAAAAACGGAGAGTAGGCGAGCGTCTTCTCGCGCTCGAGCGCTTCGGCGGCCTGCTCGCTCGTTTGAACGCCGCGTGCGGCCAGCACCGAGGAGACCAGATACGGGTATCCCGCGTCCGTCAGCGTTTTGATCGTACCCTCCGGAACGGCGGGGATCTGCCAGCGCTCGTACTTCACAGTCTGCTCACCTTCCTTCCTGATAATGCGGCGTCTTTTTGGCAACACTATCTCATCATACTAATTCAATCTATTATTTTAACAAAGAGAGACGAAAAGGTAAAGAGGAAATTTGACTATCCGCGCGACTTTGTGCTACAATACGGCGGAAAGATGACCCAAAAGGGGGAAAATAACAATGAAACAGCTTGCAGTGCGCCTGACGGCGCTTCTTCTTGCGCTCGTGATGACCTCAACGCTTGCGCTTGCCGCCAACAAGTCGGGCTATTCCGACGTGCCGGACAAGCACTGGGCGAGCGGGAGCATCGCGCAGTGCAGCCAGTATCGTTTGCTGCAGGGCATCGGGAACGGCAAATTCGGCCTGGGGCAGAAAATGACGCGCGCGGCCTACGCCGCGGCGCTCTGCCGCCTGATGGGATGGAAGACCGTCACGCCGGAAAAGGGCAGCTTTACCGACAATCAGGATGCGAAAAAGTGGTACTACAGCGCCATCGAGACGGCGAACGCGCACGGGGTCTTCTCCGGCCACAGCACGGCCTGCCGCCCGAACGACGCCATCACGCGCGAGGAGATGGCCGCCATGACCGTCCGCGCGCTGGGCTACAGCACGCTCTCCGGCACGGTGCAGGACGAGTGCCCGTTCACCGATGTGACAACGAATCCCGGCTATATCACGCTCGCCTGGCGCATGGGCCTTGTGACGGGCATGACGACGAAGACCTTTGCGCCGAAAAGCGACACGACGCGCGAGCAGGCCGCGGCGGTGCTGCTGCGCGCCTATCACGCAAAAAGCGCCAAGGTGACGGTCTCGACCGTTTCGACCCTGCAAAGCGGCGCGGTGCTGGCAGAAAGTCTTGTCGGCGAGAGCGGCAGCGTGCCGCTGTCCCCGCGCGCGCCGGTGGAGCAGGTCTACGACGCGGCGGTCAAGGCCGGCAGGGGCGGCAGCGTGACGCTCAACGCCGTGCCCGTCGCGCAGAACACGAAAAGCGGCAGGACGACCTCGCCCCGCACGATCACGCAGGAGGAGCTCGCGGCGTACCTCGCCGACGATGCGGCGCAGCAGTCGCGCTCCGGCCGCTTCGACAGCTCGTATCTGCTCATCAGGGAAAAGGACGGCTCGGTGACGACCGTGTGGTACGAGAGCGAGACGGACCTTGCCGAAAAGACTGAGCTTTGCAGGCTCCTCGGCGTGAAGACGGTCTATATCCTCAAATAGAATGCTCCGATAAAATGAAACACAGCGGGATATCCCTTTGCGATATCCCGCTGTGTGCTTTTTTGCCTGCGGTCAGAAATTGTTGTCCCACGGGTCATTTCCCGGGAGCCGGGGCTGCTGCGGCGCGTCGCCCTGCGTGACGCGCAGATAGAAGCCGCACAGCGACAGCCGGATGTACGGCGTGAGCGCAATGCTCGCAAGGCCCGCAAGAAGCTGCCGGATAAACGCGGCGGACACGGCCTGCGAGAGCGAGGCGGCGGTCTCGAGCGAGAGAATGTTGTCAACGCCGCCGAAGAGGAGGGACTCGACCGCCGTGACAGCCGCGCCCGCGAGCAGCAGCCAGCCGAAGAAGCTCAGGCTGAGCAGGAAGAGCTGGCCCTTATAGCCCTGCGTCTGCCGCTTGCTGAGATCCAGCGCTTCCATCACGCCAAGGCCGGGGTTATCGCAGAGATTCATCATCGCAAAGCTGTAGCGGTACGCCGCGATGATGCCGGGCACGACAAAAAGGAGCGACCACAGGAAAATGAAGATCCCCTCGACGATGGAGAGCAGGATCGCCTTGCCCGCGAAGGAAAACGCGTCGAAAAGGCTCTCATACGGCATATGCTCACCGCGGCGGATGCCGAGACAGTAGCAGAGGTAGCCTGCGTTGAGCACGATGGAGATGAGGCTGACGAGGATGCTGACGAAGCTGAACGAGAGCACCGTGAGCCCGCCGGAGGTGTCGATCATGTAGCTCACGGCGGCGTCGATGACGTCGAGCACAAGGGTGATGGCGAGCAGCAGCGCGGTCGCCTTATAGGGGGAGACGGTGCCGCTGCGCAGCAGCGAGCGGGACTCGGCTTTGATCTGGCCGAGGTCGAGTTGAACGGGCATAAAGAGCTCCTTTCTTTTCTGAAAAGAAAAATGGATGAAAAGCCGCAAAAAATTGCCAATTGCCAATTACAAATTATACCATTTTGGCATAAATGCGTCAAGTTGGTAGGAAAATGGGAAAAACCGGGGACGAAAGGAAAAGAAGCGAATCGTCGTACAAAGTGACGATTCTGCACAAAAATCCCGACGAAATCTGATAAAATGTGAAGGAAAATAATAGTCGCGCAGAATATTTTCTGGACAACGGGGAGGAATGGTTGTATAATCTATCCGATTATGGAGCAGTGTTTCCGCTGCTCTGGCAGTATAAAGATGAGGTGAAGACTATGGCACAAGCTTTCTTTGGCGGCGTTCATCCAAACGATATGAAGGCTGCCACCAATGAAAAGGCCATCGAACAGCTGGCACCCCCCGCTCAGGTGGTCATCCCCATGTCGATGCACTTCGGCGCACCCTGCACTCCCACGGTCTCCAAGGGCGACTATGTCAAGCTTGGACAGAAGATCGGTGAATTCAAGGGCCTCGGCGCTCCCATTCACGCAAGCGTTTCCGGTACGGTCGCTGCGGTGGAGCCCCGTCCTTACTCCATGGGCGGTAAGGTCATGTCCGTCGTGATCGACAATGACTTCAAAGACGAGCTGAGCGAAGAGGTGAAAGCCCCCGCTGACCCCGACGCGCTGAGCGTTGAGGAAATGATCGAAATGGTCAAGCAGGCCGGTATCGTCGGTATGGGCGGCGCTACGTTCCCGACCCACACGAAGATCTCCGGCGGTATCGGCAAGGTCGATACGGTGATCATCAACGGCGCGGAATGCGAGCCCTACATCACCGGCGACCACCGCGCGATGCTTGAGCGTCCCGAGCAGATCATCGGCGGCTGCTGCTACCTCGCCAAGATGTTCGGCGTGAACAAGGTCGTCATCGGCGTGGAGGACAACAAGAAAAACGGCATCGAGTCCCTCAACAAGGTCATCGAGGAGCAGAAGGCCCCCGTTGTGGTCGAGTCGCTGCGCTGCCGCTACCCCCAGGGCGGCGAAAAGCAGCTCTGCCAGGCCATTACCGGCAAGCAGGTGCCCCCCGGCGGCCTGCCCGCGAACATCGGCTGCGCCGTGTTCAATATCAATACCACCATCGCCATCTACCACGCCATCAAGGAAGGTATGCCCGTGGTGCGCAAGGTCGTCACCGTGTCCGGCAGCGGCGTTGTGGAGCCGAAGAACCTCGAGTGTCCGATCGGCACGCCGGTCTCCCTCCTCTTTGACGCGTGCGGCGGCCTGAAGGACGAGACCTTCAAGCTCATCGCCGGCGGCCCGATGATGGGTATGGCCCAGGCGTCGGCCGACTTCCCTGTGGCCAAGGGCACGGGCTCGGTGCTGGCGTTCGCGGCGAACGAGAACAAGGTGTCCGCTGACCCGACCTGCATCCGCTGCGGCCGCTGCGTCGAGGCCTGCCCGATGCACCTTGAGCCGCTCTACCTTTACTTATATGTGCAGAAGAACCGCATCGAGGATCTCGAGGCGGCGCACGTGATGGACTGCATCGAGTGCGGCGCGTGCTCCTACATCTGCCCGGGCCGCCTGCACCTGACGCATTCGTTCAAGGTCGGCAAGCAGAAGGTCAAGGAAGCCGCTGCCAAGGCCAAGGCCGCGGCTGAGGCTGCCAAGGCTGCCGAAGAAGCAAAGAAGGAGGCATAAGGGATGCTGAATGATTATAAGGGTCTGAAGCTCATCGCTTCCTCCAACCCCCATATCCGTACCAACGAAGACACGCGCTCGATCATGCTCGACGTGATCATCGCGCTGTGCCCCGCGCTTTTGATGAGCGTGCTGCGCTTCGGCTTCCGCGCGCTGATCTCCGTGCTGGTGAGCGTGGTTTCCGCCATGTTCTTTGAGTGGCTGTACCGTAAGCTCCTGCACAAGACGCAGACGATCGGCGATCTGTCCGCCGCCGTCACCGGCGTGCTGCTCGCATTTGTCTGCCCGGTCACGCTTCCTTACTGGATGCTGATCGTCGGCAACTTCTTCGCGATCTTTGTCGTCAAGCAGCTTTACGGCGGCCTCGGCAAGAACTTCCTGAACCCCGCGCTCGCCGGCCGTGCCGCGCTCGTCGCGTGCTACACGAGCCAGATGACGAGCTGGATCGCCCCGGGCGAAAAGGCGGCGCTCTTCGGCGGCGCCGACGTTGTGACCGCGGCCACCCCGCTTGCCATGATGAAGGGCGGCGAGTTTGAGGCGCTCACGAGCCAGTACAGTCTGTCCGATATGTTCATCGGCAACATCGGCGGCTCCCTCGGCGAGATCTCCTCGATGATGCTGCTCATCGGCGGCCTGTACTTAATTTTCCGCAAGGTCATCTCCTGGCAGATCCCCGTGGCCTACATCGGCACGGTGGCCGTGCTCACGTTCCTCTTCCCCCAGGGCAACGACGCGCTGACGTGGATGCTCTACAACGTGCTCGGCGGCGGTCTGTTCCTCGGCGCGTTCTTCATGGCGACCGACTATGTCACCTCTCCCGTCACGAAGAAGGGCCAGCTCATCTTCGGCCTGGGCTGCGGTCTCATCACGGTGTTCATCCGCTACTTCGGCTCCTATCCCGAGGGCGTTTGCTACTCTATCCTTGTGATGAACTGCTGCACCTGGATCATTGACAAGTACACCAAGCCCACCCGCTTCGGCGTAGACAAAAAAGCAGCGAAGGAGGCGGCAAAGAAATGAAGATCGAAGGTAAATTCATTTTCAAGGTAGCCGGTACGCTGACGGCGATCTCGCTGGTCGTCGCGCTGCTGCTGGGCCTTACCAATATGCTCACGGCCGACAAGATCGCGGCCATCAACCAGCAGAAGACCGAGGAGGCGCTCGCCAAGGTCGTCTCCGCGACGGACTGCGAGTTCCCCCCGATGGAAACGATCTCTCAGGAAATGATCGATGCCGCCAACGATCAGGGCGGCAAGCTGAGCGAGGCCTATGAGGTCACCTCCGGCGGCGACACGATCGGCTATGCCTTCAAGATCACCGCGAGCGGCTCTCAGGGCAACATCGAGATGATCGTCGGCGTGGATACCGACCTCACCGTGACCGGCGTTTCCGTTGTTAAGGCTTCCGAGACCGCGGGCATCGGATCCAAGGTCATCGACAATGAAGCAACCTCCGCCGGCACCGGCGCGCTCGATCAGTTCGTCGGCAAGTCCGGCGCGGGCACGCTCGTCGTCAAGCAGAACATCGACGCCGTCACCGGCGCGACGGTCTCCACAAAGGGCGTGACCAAGGGCGTCAATGCTGCTCTGGCCGCCGCGGAAGCCATGAACTGAGAAAGGGGGAACGATCAATGAATTTCAGTAAACAGCTCAAAGACGGTCTGATCTACCAAAACCCCGTTCTGGTGCAGGTGCTCGGTATGTGCTCCACAATGGCCATCACCACGAGCGTGGCGAACGGCCTTGGTATGGGCCTCTCCGTTCTCGTCATCCTGACGCTTTCCAACATTTTTATTTCCCTTTTGCGCAAGATCATCCCCAACGAAGTGCGTATCGCGTGCTACATCGTCGTGATCGCGGGCTTCGTTACCATCGTTGACCTGTGCCTGCAGGCGTTTGTCCCCGCCATTGCCGAGAGCCTTGGCGTGTTCATCCCGCTGATCGTCGTCAACTGCATCATCCTCGGTCGCGCCGAGGCCTTTGCCAGCAAGAATTCCGTCGCCGCCTCCGCGATGGACGGTATCTGCCAGGGCATCGGCTACACGGTGGTGCTGCTGATCCTGAGCGCGTTCCGCGAGCTCTTCGGCGCCGGCACGCTGCTCGGCATCCAGATCATGCCTTCTTCCTACGTTCCCGCCGGTATGCTCACGCTGCCCGTCGGCGGCTTCCTCTGCCTCGGCACGCTGATCGCCATCATGCAGTGGGCGCTCGCCAGAAGCGAGAAGAAAAAGGCAAAAGCAAACGAAACGGAGGGTAAATAAAAATGAGTGTGACCAAGTTACTTGCTATTTCCCTCGGCGCGATTTTGACGAATAACTTCATCTTCTCGCAGTTCCTGGGCATCTGCCCGTTCCTCGGCGTGTCGAAAAAGAGCGACACCGCCGTCGGTATGGGTCTTGCCGTTACATTCGTCATGGGCCTTGCCTCGGCGTTCTGCTTCGGCGTGAATAAGATCCTTGTTGCGCTGGGGCTTGACTATATGCAGACCGTCGCCTTCATTCTCGTGGTGGCGAGCCTCGTGCAGTTCATCGAGATGTTCCTCAAAAAGTCCATGCCGACGCTCTACACCGCCCTCGGCGTGTACCTGCCGCTGATCACCACCAACTGCGCCGTGCTCGGCGTGGTGCTGCTCAACGTGCAGAACGACTACAACTTCATCGAATCCGTGGTGTACGGCATCACCGGCGGCCTTGGCTTCCTGCTGGCGATCTACCTCTTCTCCACGGTGCGCGAGCGTCTGGAGTTTGCCGACTATCCCAAGGCATTTGAAGGCTTCCCCATCGCGCTGATCACCGCAGGCCTCATCGCCCTTGCATTCATGGGCTTCTCGGGCCTGCAGGTGTGGCCCATGTAAGGAGGGAATGGAAACATGATGAACGTAATTTATGCCGTCCTCGTGCTGGGCGTGATCGCCGTTGTGTTCGGCTTGATTCTGTCCGTTGCGGCCAAGGCCTTTGAGGTCGAGGTCGATGAGCGTCTGCCCAAGATCCAGGCCTGCCTTGCCGGTGCAAACTGCGGCGGCTGCGGCTATCCCGGCTGCGCGGGCTGCGCAGAGGCTATTCTGGCTGGTAAGGCCCCCGTCACCGCCTGCGCGCCCGCAGGTGCGGAGGGCGCTGCCAAGATCGCCGAGATCATGGGTATGGAAGCCCCCAGCGGCGAAAAGAAGGTCGCGCACGTGCTGTGCAACGGCGGCGAGGCCTCTGTGAAGAACTTTGAGTATGTCGGCCTGCACGACTGCGTGGCCGCGACGAAGGTCGCCGGCGGCCCGACCGCCTGCTCCTTTGGCTGCATGGGCTTCGGTACCTGCGTGGCCGCCTGCCAGTTCGACGCGCTGCATATCAATGCCCAGGGCGTGGCCGAGGTCGACAAGGAAAAGTGCACCGACTGCGGCGCCTGCCGCGAGGTTTGCCCGCGCAAGCTGATCGTCGAGGTGCCCTACAAGCAGAAGGTGTTCGTCAACTGCTCGAACAAGGAGAAGGGCCCCGCCGTCACGAAGGTGTGCGCCAACTCCTGCATCGCCTGCGGTATGTGCGAGCGCACCTGTAAGTTCGACGCCATCCACGTCGTCAACAACGTGGCCGTCATCGACTACGACAAGTGCAGAAACTGCACCATGTGCGCCAAGGCCTGCCCGCGCAACGCCATCGAGCCCATCCCGACCCCCGAGGAGAAGGAGAAGTTCAAGGCCGCGCAGAAGGCTGCCGCCGAGCGCAAGGCCGCTGCCGCCAAGGCAGCCGCCGAAGCCAAGGCTGCGGAAGCGCCCAAGGCGGAATAAACGGTTTTACAAAAAAGAGGAACGCGAGAGCGTTCCTCTTTTTTTATTCTTCCAAAAGCGGCGCTGCCGCTTTTGGAGAAGGTTTGCACTGCGCTGCATGCACGCGCCAAAGGCGCGCACACTCCGCTCCGTGAGAAGTGTAAATCGCCACGCGCCGGTCGCGGCGATTTACGATTTTAATTTTTCCGTGCCTGCGGGCACGGAATTCTGCGAAGCTGCCGTGAAATGGAAAAGCGTCGCAGACTTTTACCCACAAGGGGTACGCGGCATCCGTAAGGCAGCGAAGCTGCCAACGGCTGCCTAGGACTGCCGCGCACGGCGGCAAATAATGTTAAATCTTTTTTGGCGCGACAGAAAGTGAATTGCCGCAGAGCAGCAAGAGAAGGCGCCCTGGGGCGTGTGCGTGCCAAAAAACTCTTCTCGCGCAGTGAGTGTCGAGCCGTAGGCGAGGCACAGAGCGGAGTGAAAACGCTTCAAAAGGCAGGCCTTGGCCTGACTTTTGCGTAGTTCACAAACTGTTTACACTGCGTCCTATTGACAATGGGAAATGTCGGTGGTACACTGCGTTTAGCACTCGAGGGAAAGGAGTGCTAAAGCTAAGAAAGGAGCGCGGCGTATGGACTTGACCGAGCGCAAAAAGCAAATTCTCAAGCGCGTTGTCGAGGATTACATCGCCGCGGCCGAGCCGGTCGGCTCCAAGGCACTGGCCGAGGAGATGGGCGGCTCCGTGAGCTCCGCGACCATCCGCAACGAGCTTGCGGATCTGGTCGAAATGGGCTACCTTGAGCAGCCGCATACGTCCGCCGGACGCGTGCCGTCGCCGAAAGGTTACCGCTTGTACGTCAACGAGCTGATGGAAAAGCGCGAGGTCTCCGAAACAGAAGCGGAGGAGATCAACGAGCAGCTAAAGTCCAAGCTCAGCGGCACGGACAGCGTGATCGCCAAGGCGGGGCAGATGGTGTCGAGCATCGTCAATTACCCCGTGTACAGCGTGACGGGCGGACGGCGCGAGGCGAGCGTCAAGCGCTTCGAGCTCATCGCGGTCGATGAAATGAGCTTCATCGTCGTGGTGATGGGCGAGGATAACCGCGTGAAGAGCCAGCTCCAGCGCTCGGACCTCCCGTTCGACAGCCAGCGGCTCGCGGACGTCAAGGAGCTTTTGAACACGCACTTCACCGGCCGGAGCGCCGATGAGATGAGTGCAAGGCTGATGAGCCTTTCCGAGCAGCTTTCGCCCGAGCTATTTTTAGTGGTGTCCAAAGCGGTCGAATATGCGATCAGTGTGCTCGAGCAGAGCGCGCAGCGCAATGTGGAGACCGCGGGCGCGAGCCAGATCCTGAAGATGCCCGAGTACCGGGACGTCGACAAGGCGCACGATTTAGTCACATTCCTTGTGGATAACAAGGAGGAGCTTCCCGTGCCGGACGACGGCGCGCCGCTCAAGATCCTGATCGGCCCGGAAAACGTGAACGAGGCGCTCAAAGAGACGAGCGTGGTCGTCGCCAGCTACGATATCGGCGACGGGATGCGCGGGCTCGTCGGCGTGGTGGGTCCCACGAGAATGGACTACGCCACTGTGACGGCGCGGCTGAGTTATTTTGCAGACAGCCTGACGCGGATGTTCGGCAAGAACGAGCTTCCGCCCAAGGAAGAAGATAAGGAGTAAGAAATGGGTAAGAAAGACAAGCAGAACGCGGCGGAGAGCACGCCGGAAAAGGAAACGGCGCAGCAGCCGGCGGCAGAGGAGGCGGCCAAGACCGCAGAGCCTGCCAAGGCTGATGAGACCGCCGAAAAGAAGGCGGAGCCCGAGACCTTCACCGTCACGCGCGAGCAGATGGAGAAGATGGAAGGGCTTGCCAAGGCGCTTGCCGACGAGCAGGACAAATACCTGCGCCTTGCCGCCGAGTACGACAACTACCGCAAGCGCACCGCGAAGGAAAAGGAAAGCCTTTACGCCGACGCGAAGATCGACACGATCAAGGCGTTGCTGGGCGTTTACGATAACCTCGAGCGCGGCCTTGCCCAGTATGGCGACGAGGAGTCGCCCCACCGCAAGGGCCTTGAAATGGTGTTCAACCAGTTCAAAGAGAGCCTCAAAAAGCTGGGCGTTGAAACGATGGACGCCGCCGGAAAGCCCTTTGACCCTGAAAAGCACAACGCCGTGATGCATGTGGAAGACGAAAACTACGGCGAAAATACCGTGGTCGAGGTGCTTCAGCAGGGCTTCACGCTGGGCGATAAGGTGCTCCGGTTCGCGATCGTCAAGGTCGCCAACTAAATGGGTAAAATCCGTGCGAAAGCGCGAACCAATAAATTCATTTCGTTAACAAAAAAATTAAGATAGATCTTAGGAGGACAACATTATGTCTAAAGTTATCGGTATCGACCTTGGTACGACCAACTCTTGTGTGGCTGTGATGGAGGGTGGCGAAGCCGTCGTCATCCCCAACGCCGAAGGCAACCGCACCACCCCGTCCGTCGTCGCGTTCTCGAAGACCGGCGAGCGCATGGTCGGTCAGGTCGCAAAGCGCCAGGCCATCACCAACCCCGACCGCACGATCTCCTCGATCAAGCGCGAGATGGGCTCTGATTATAAAGTCACGATCGACGACAAGAAGTACACCCCGCAGGAGATCAGCGCGATGATCCTGCAGAAGCTCAAGAGCGACGCGGAGGCCTACCTCGGCGGCCCTGTGAGCGAGGCCGTCATCACCGTTCCTGCTTACTTCACTGACGCGCAGCGTCAGGCGACCAAGGACGCCGGTAAGATCGCCGGCCTCGAGGTCAAGCGTATCATCAACGAGCCGACGGCCGCAGCGCTTGCTTACGGCGTCGACAAGGAGCAGAGCCAGAAGGTCATGGTCTACGACCTCGGCGGCGGCACGTTCGATGTCTCCATCCTGG
>ENA-OZKX01000603-OZKX01000603.1-human-gut-metagenome-genome-assembly--contig:-NODE-603-length-17008-cov-5.254940_pt1 | contig 17008 bp, 14 predicted proteins | sample MGYA00244831_ERZ653774 | MGnify/ENA primary metagenome ERZ653774 (study PRJEB26926, sample SAMN06165314) | human gut metagenome | biome: ENVO:00009003; feature: ENVO:2100002; material: ENVO:00002003...
GAGATTTCTGCCTGTCTCGTGGGCTCGGAGATGTGTATAAGAGACAGGCTTAATATCGTATACGCCTGCAAGCTCTACAACACCCGGGATTTCCTGTAATCTCTTCGTGTGCCAGCCGCCCATGCCGCCATAGCCCACGACTGCTACTCTTACTACTTTAGACATAATAAATTGGACTCCTCTCGATTTAAAATAAACAACCTGTCTGCGCTCTCTAAACTACGCGCTATACACCTTATTATACTAAAAGGCACGTAAGTTTCAAGGTGTTTTTATAGATTTTTGCATCTTGTCCGCGATTTCGGCGAAAGATACAAAGACGCCTGCGCAAAACTGTGTATAAATCCCACGTTTGTTTGGAAATCGGCGCAAAAGGAATTTAGCCCCTTGAGTTTTTTCACCCGATGTGCTACGATGAACCTGAATAACACGTGAATACACCGGAAAGGTTGATTATATCTATGAAAATGTCATTTCGCTGGTACGGCCCGGACGACCCCGTGACCCTCCAAAATATTCGTCAGATTCCGAACATGCAGGCCATCGTCACCGCTGTATACGACGTACCCGTCGGTGAAGTTTGGAGCCGCAAGAGCATTGCCGCGCTGAAAAAACAAGTGGAGGATAACGGCCTGCAATTTGAGGTCATTGAAAGTGTGCCGGTGCACGAGGACATCAAACTCGGCAAACCCACGCGCGACCGCTATATCGAAAATTACTGCGAGAACATTCGCCGCCTTGCCGAGGCCGGCATCCGCTGCATCTGCTACAATTTCATGCCGGTGTTTGACTGGACGCGCACGCAGCTTGACCACCGCCTGCCGGACGGCTCTACAAGCCTTGTCTACTATAAAGAGCAGGTGGATGCCGTGGACCCGCTGAAAAGCGACAGCGATCTCACGCTGCCCGGCTGGGACGCAAGCTACACGCGCGAGGAGCTCAAAGCCGTCGTGGCGGAATACAACAAAATGACCGAGGAAGACCTTTGGGCAAACCTCACCTATTTTCTTGAGCGCATCATTCCCGTCGCTGCGGAATGTGACGTGAACATGGCCATCCATGAAGACGACCCGTGCTGGAGCATTTTCGGACTGCCACGCATTATCACGTGCGAAAAGAATCTCGACCGCTTCCTGAAAATCGTCGATGACCCGCACAACGGCATCACGCTGTGTACCGGCTCGCTCGGATGCAGCGCCGAAAACGATGTGGTGCACATGGCGGCAAAATACGCCGCGATGGGCCGCATCCATTTCGTTCACGCCCGCAACGTCGCCGTGCTGGAAAACGGTTTTGAGGAGCGCGCACACTACTCCGCATGCGGCTCGCTCGATATGTATGCCATTTTGAACGCGCTCTACAAAAACGGTTTCAACGGTTACATCCGCCCGGACCACGGCAGAATGATCTGGGGCGAGACCGGCCGCGCCGGCTATGGCCTTTACGACCGTGCCCTCGGCGCCGCGTACTTAAATGGCCTGTGGGAAGCCATCACAAAGCGCAACTCCAATATGGAGCGATAAATTAAAGCCAACAAAAAACCGATGCAGTCGAAACTCTGCATCGGTTTTTTAATAGATACCGTAAGCTTCACCTTCTGTTTTACCGCAGCGAACACAGGTCTTGGGGTAGTTGATCGTAGCAGCTTTCCAATCATGCCCAAGCGGCTCGCCTTCCGTCATACCGCAATATACACAGGTTTTCGGCTCGGTTCAGGTGGCTTCCTTCCATTTATGCGCACAGGTGCAGGTCGTAAGAAGAAAGCATACCAACAGCATGACCAAAATTACTCGTCCCCAGCGTTTAAGCATGGCTTTTCTCTCCTGTCTCTCCTCTTTTCCCGATTTTAGATGAAATATGTCTAAAAGTCAATAGATAAAATCCGTCTACATATACTTTGAGTGGATACCACTCAAAGCAGGTGAAAAAATTGACGGAAAACAGAATACGCGATCTGCGGGAGGACTCTGATTTAACGCAGCAGCAAGTCGCAGATGCAATCGGCATTACACAGCGCAAATACAGTTATATCGAAACAGGCCAGCAGCAGCTTACGGACGACCTTCTAATTAAACTCGCAAACTTCTATAACGTGAGCATTGATTATCTCTTGCGGCAGACGGCGAACCCCAAACGAAATCTCTGACGCAAAATTCCCGAAAAGTCGTTTGTTAGGCTTGACAATTATTCAAAAAAAGGGTAACTTTATAGATAAGAACGCCGACAAAAATGCGGCGTTTTGTTTCCGTATGCAAAAACGCAAAAGCACTTTGCGATTATTTGCAAATACACTGACAAAAATACTAAAACAAAGGAGTGGAGAAAATGGACGCTGGCAGTAGTGGCGGTGCGGTTCCTCGAGAACGGATGCAGCCGCCCGCAGAAAAGCAGGCGATTTTCTCCGCTTGTTTTTTGCGTGACCTTACATTTGTAAACGGCTGAGCTCAAACCGTATCGTCCGATTGCCGATTTTTGCACGATTGCAGAGAAAGGACGGACGAACTATGTTGGATATGTTGGACAAAATTTTAGAGCTGCTGGAGAATAAAGATTTCCCCCAGTTGGGCAATCTTCTGAAAGACATGAACCCGGCAGACGTGGCAGAACTTTTTGAAGACCTGCCGCGTGAAAAGATGGCGCTTGTGTTTCGCCTGCTCCCAAAAGAGCTTGCAGCGGACGCGTTCGCTTATATGAATCCGGACGAACAGACGGTGCTTGTTGAAGCATTCAGTGATAAAGAGCTGCACGACGTCGTGAACGAGCTGTATGTGGACGACGCTGCAGACATGATTGAAGAAATGCCCGCAAACCTCGTCAAGCGCATTCTGAGACACACGGACGCCGAAACGCGCGTACTCATCAACCAGATTTTAAATTACCCCAAAGACAGCGCAGGCTCCATCATGACGATGGAATACGTCGATTTGAAGCGCGGCATGACGGTGGAGGAGGCGTTTGACCGCATCCGTGCCATCGGCGTGGAAAAAGAGACGGTGTACACCTGCTATGTCACGGACAGCCGTCGCAAGCTGAAAGGCATTGTGACCGTGAAAGACCTGCTGCTTGCCCCGAAAAACGAGCTGATCCGCAATATCATGGAAACGAACATTATTTACGTTTCCACCCATACCGATAAAGAAGAAGTGGCCTCCCTGTTCGGCAAGTACGATTTTCTTGCCGTGCCGGTCGTCGATAACGAAGAGCGCCTTGTGGGCATTGTCACCGTTGACGACGCGATCGATGTTATTCAGGACGAGGCGACGGAAGATATCGAAATGATGGCGGCTATCACACCGACCGATAAGCCGTACATGAAGACGGGCGTTTTTGCCACATGGAAAAAACGTATCCCGTGGCTTTTGCTCCTCATGATCTCCGCTACATTTACGGGCAGCATCATCACCTCGTTTGAAGATGCGCTTTCCGCTTCCATTGTGCTGACGGGTTTTATCCCCATGCTGATGGACACGGGCGGCAACGCGGGCAGTCAGGCTTCGGTCTCCATCATCCGCGGTCTTTCCCTCGGCGAGATCGAATATAAAGACATTGGGCGTATCCTCTGGAAGGAAGCGCGCGTGGCTTTTTTGTGCGGTGTTTCGCTTGCCGTCGCAAACTTTGTCAAATTGCTGCTCATCGATCGTGTGACCATCCCGGTCGCCATCGTTGTGTGCAGCACGCTTGTTGTAACGGTGCTCGCTGCAAAGCTTGTCGGCTGTTCGCTGCCGGTGCTTGCAAAGCGCATCGGTTTTGACCCGGCCGTCATGGCCAGTCCATTCATCACGACTATTGTAGACGCGCTTTCCTTGCTGATCTATTTCCGCATTGCGTGCGCGGTGCTGCATATCGGTTAACTTTATCCATCAAAGGAGGCTGCTGTTATGAACCAAAAAGATATTGAAACGCTTGCAATCGCGCTGCCGGAAGACATTTTAAAAGCAAAATGGTGCGGCGATTTTGACCGCGCGTTCCACCTTATCGACCTATACCTTGCAAACGAGAAAGTCCCGGCATTTATGAAAACACGCCTTGCACTGGAGCGTGAGGTCTTGAAAGCACTGCCGACGGGTTACACATACAGCGAAGAAGACGCTTTGGCGCTCGTGCAGAAGGAAATTCCGGATTTCACGAAGGCAGAGCTTGACGCGTTGCGTGACCGCGGTGCCATCGACTGGATCTACATCAACGGCAAAACGACGTATTCCCGCACGTTCTACGATACGCTTTTGGGCGTTTACCCGGATATCGCCACGCGTGCAGGCAAGCCGCCGAAGGACAAAAGTGATCGCGTGGAATTTCTGCGCCAAAATGTACGCGACATGAAAAAAGACGGCGACGCGCTGTGGAGCATTCAGCTGCGCGCCCAGTTCCGTCTGCATGACGATGTTTTCCGCCCCGGCGAAGAACTAACCGTGCATCTTCCCGTACCGAAGAACGCGATGAACATGCGCGACATTGAGATCCTTGCGACCTCCCACCCCATTTATAAGCTTGCAGATGAAAATGCACCCGCGCGCACGGTCTCATTCCGCGGCAAATTCGAGAAAAACGAAACCTTCTGGGTCGAATACAAATATCTTTCCTATGTGAAATACAACAACCTCGAATCCGCACAGGTCAGTGCAGAGCAGCCGACGTTTGACACCGAGGAGCTTTACCCGCACATTCGCTTCACGCCGCTCATCCGTGCGCTTTGCAAAGAGCTTTCCGGCGATGAGAAGAACCCGCTTCTGCTCGCACGCAGATTTTACGACTACTGCACGAAGGTCGGTACATATTCGTATGTGCGCGAATACTTCGCGCTGCCGGGCAGCATTCCGGATTATTACGGCGCGGGGCTGCACGGGGATTGCGGCGTGCAGGCGCTGCTGTTCATCACGCTGTGCCGCTGCGCAGGTATTCCTGCCCGTTGGCAGAGCGGCCTGTTCGTCACGCCGGACGACACCGGCTGCCACGACTGGGCGCAGTTCTACATTGCTCCCTACGGCTGGCTGTTTGCAGACCCGTCCTTCGGCGGCAGTGCGCACCGCATGGGTGACAGCGAGCGCAACGACTTCTACTTCGGCAATCTCGACCCGTTCCGCATGGCGGCAAACAGCGAGCTTCAGGCGGATTTTGACCCGCCAAAGACACAGCTGCGCATCGACCCGTTCGACAACCAACGCGGCGAAGCCGAATATGCAGATGTCGGCATCCGCTGGATGGACAAGGAGTGCGACTGGAAGACCATCGAAATGAAGAAGCTCTCTTAATTTAAAACGTTAAATGCCCGCCGTGCTTTTGCACGCGCGGGTATTTTTGACCGTAAAGGAACAGATCTATGGAAACGAAACTCGATATTCTGCGGCACTATTTCGGTTACACGTCCTTTCGCCGCGGTCAGGAGGAAATTGTAGACGCACTGCTCACGGGCCGCGATGCGCTTTGCGTCATGCCGACGGGCGCAGGCAAATCCGTGTGCTATCAGGTGCCGGCACTCCTGCTGCCGGGCATCACGCTTGTCATCTCCCCGCTCATTTCGCTGATGAAAGATCAGGTAGAATCGCTGACGCAGGCGGGCGTGCACGCGGCATACCTCAACAGCTCACTCACCCCGGCACAGTACAGCCGCGCACTGCACAATTTATCCGAGGGGTTGTATAAGCTCGTTTACGTCGCGCCGGAACGCCTTTCGACCGAGAACTTCCGCACGGCCGTAGAGAACCTCAATATTTCCCTCATCGCCGTGGACGAAGCGCACTGCGTCTCTCAGTGGGGGCAGGACTTCCGCCCGGACTATTTAAAAATTGCGGAATTTGCCGAAAGTTTGAAAAATCACCCGACGATCGGCGCATTCACCGCCACGGCAACAAAAGCCGTGCGCAAGGACATTGCGGAGCACCTGCACCTCATTGACCCCGTGCGTATCACGACGGGCTTTGACCGCCCGAACTTATATTTCGGCGTGCAGATGCCGCACAGTAAGGCGCCGGCTCTTTTGAAGCTCATTGAGGAACGCCCGGGCAAATGCGGCATTGTGTACTGCTCCACGCGCCGCACCGTGGAAGAAGTGGACGCGCTTTTAAACGACAAGGGCATCCCTTCTACGCGCTACCACGCCGGTCTGCCGGAGGAAGAACGCAGGCAAAACCAGGACGATTTCGTCTATGACCGCAAGCCCATTATGGTCGCGACGAACGCGTTCGGCATGGGCATCGATAAATCCAACGTGTCGTTCGTCATCCACTACAACATGCCGAAAAACCTCGAGAGCTATTATCAGGAAGCCGGGCGTGCCGGGCGCGACGGCAGCCCCGCCGAGTGTATTTTGCTTTACAGCCCGCAGGACGTGCGCACGAACCGCTATTTAATCGAAAACAGCGACCCGAACCCCGACCTCGACTTTGAAACGCAGGAAAAGCTCATCCTGCGCGAATACGACCGTCTGCGAAAAATGACATATTACTGCACGACGGCCGATTGCCTGCGCGCATTCATCTTAAAATACTTCGGCGAGCCCGCCGAGGAATACTGCGGCAATTGCTCCAGCTGCGCGGGCGGCTCCGTTTTGGTAGAGGCCACCGTGGAAGCACAGCAGGTGCTCTCCTGCGTGGCGCGCACCGGGCAGCAGCTCGGCATCAGCATGATCTGCGACATTCTGCGCGGCAGCGAAAATGAGCGTGTTTTGCAAATGAATCTGCAAACACAGTCCACCTACGGGCTCATGCGCGAAAAGCCGATTTTTGAAATTAAGCGTATCATCGACGCACTTTTGATGCAGGAATTGCTCATCCAGACCGACGGGCAATACCCGGTTTTAAAGCTGACGCAGAACGCGCGGCCGGTTTTGCTCGGGGAGAAAAGCTTTGAAATGCGTATTCCCGTGCCGCAGAAAAAAGCGAAGAAGTCGGACAAGGCCGCAGGCGATGCCGACCCGGAGCTTTTCGCACGGCTGAAAAAGCTGCGTGCCGCGCTTGCCGCAAAAGCGAGCGTGCCGGCCTACGTCGTTTTCACCGACGCCACTTTGCGCGATATGTGCGCCAAAATGCCGACGGACGAACAGGAGCTTTTGCAGGTCTCCGGCGTGGGCGAGCGCAAGGCGCATCGCTACGGCAAGGCCTTTTTGGAAGAGATCAACCGCAAAGCGGAGGAAAAATAAATGGAACAAGCAAAGCACAAATTCAATCTTGTCGACCACATCGAGGTGCGCGGTGCGCGCGTGCACAATCTCAAAAACATTGACATCCATGTGCCGCTGCATAAGATCGTTGGCGTAGCGGGTGTTTCGGGCTCCGGCAAATCGTCGCTCGCGCTCGGTGTTTTGTATGCAGAGGGCTCACGGCGGTATTTGGAGTCGCTTTCCACCTACACGCGCCGCCGTATGACGCAGGCGGCACAGGCGCAGGTGGACGAAGTTCTATATGTCCCGGCCGCGCTCGCACTGCACCAGCGCCCCAATGTCCCGGGCATCCGCAGCACATTCGGCACGGGCACGGAGTTACTCAACAGCCTGCGCCTGATGTACTCGCGCCTCGCAAGCCACCGCTGCCCAAACGGACACTACATTCAGCCGACATTGGCCGTCGCGGCGGGTCAGCCGTGCGTGTGCCCCGTTTGCGGTGCGGAGTTTTTCGCGCCGTCCGCGGAGGAACTCGCATTCAACAGCCAAGGCGCGTGCCGCAAATGTGACGGCACCGGCATCGTGCGCATTGTGGACGAAAGCACCCTTGTACCGGACGACACCCTCACGATTGACGAAGGCGCCGTGCGCCCGTGGCAGACGCTGATGTGGTCTTTGATGAAGGACATTGCCCGCGACCTCGGCGTACGCACCGATGTGCCGTTCCGCGAGCTGACGGAAAAAGAAAAGGACATCGTGTTTCACGGCCCTGCCATTAAAAAGCACATGATCTACCAGAATAAAACGAGCGGCGCAGCAGGCGAAATGGATTTCACCTACTTCAACGCCGTGTATACCGTGGAAAATGCACTCTCCAAAGTCAAAGATGAAAACGGCATGAAGCGCGTGGAAAAGTTTCTCAAGACCGAACCGTGCCCGGACTGCGGCGGCTCACGGCTATCGGAGAAAGCTCGCGCTCCGAAGCTTCGCGGCATTTCTTTAGATGAAGTCTGCCGTATGACGCTCGCCGGCCTCACCGATTGGGTCGCGGACGTGCCGGGTTCGCTGCCCGAAGAAATGCGTCCCATGGCGCAGAGCATCTGCGATTCGTTTACATTGAATGCCAAGCGCCTTTTGGAGTTAGGGCTCGGCTACCTGACGCTCGACCGCGCCGCCTCCACGCTTTCCACAGGCGAGCGCCAGCGCATGCAGCTTGCCCGTGCCGTACGCAATCGCACCACCGGCGTTTTATATGTGCTCGATGAGCCTTCCATCGGCTTGCACCCGGCGAACATCGTCGGCCTCACCGGCGTGATGCACGATCTCATCGACGACGGCAACTCCGTTCTGCTCGTCGACCACGACACGCAGATTTTGAGCGAGGCCGATTGGCTCATTGAAATGGGCCCGGAAGCCGGTGCAAAAGGCGGCCATGTCATCGCGGAGGGCACAACAGACGACATTAAGATAAACGAAAACTCGCAGATTGGCCCGTTTTTGGCGGGAAAGCAGGGCATCTCGCGACAGAAAGCACCCGAAAGCGAGCTTTTCCAAAACGGCGCTATCCACCTTTCCACCGACCGCATCCATACGGTGAAGCCGCTCGAAGTGGATATTCCGAAAGGCCGCCTGACCGTTGTTACGGGCGTTTCCGGCTCCGGCAAAACGACGCTCATTCTGGAAAGCCTTATCCCGGCGCTTTCGGCGCATATTCGTGGTGAAAGGCTGCCGGCGCACGTGAAGTCGGTCAGCGCCGAGGACATCGACCAAGTGAAGCTCATCGACGCTACGCCTATCGGTATCAACGTGCGCTCCACCGTTGCGACATACGCCAATGTGCACGATGAGCTGCGTAAAATTTTCGCCCGCACGCCGGACGCCAAAAAAAGCAAATACAAAGCCGGCGACTTCTCCTACAACACCGGCAAGCTGCGCTGCCCCACCTGCGACGGTACCGGCAGTATCAGCCTGGACGTGCAGTTTTTGCCCGATGTGAATATCCCCTGCCCGGACTGCCGCGGCAGCCGTTACGGCAAAGACGCATCGAAGATCCGCTGCGTGACGAAAAGCGGCGAAGCATACACCCTGCCCGAAATCATGGACATGGACGTGCGCACGGCGCTTTCAGCCTGCAAGGACTGGAAGCTCGTCTCGCAGAGATTAAATGTCTTAAACAGCCTCGGCCTCGGCTACCTCACGCTCGGTGAGGAAACGCCCGGACTTTCGGGCGGCGAAGCGCAGCGCTTAAAGCTTGCGAGTGAGATGGGCAAGGCACAGAGCGGCTCCGTGTTCGTGTTCGACGAGCCGACCATCGGCCTACACCCGCTCGACGTGCAGACACTGCTCACCGTGTTCCAAACGCTCATCGAAAGCGGCGCGACCGTCATCGTTATTGAGCACGACCTCGACGTCATCCGCAGCGCTGATTATATTCTCGATATGGGCCCCGGCGGCGGTGAAGCGGGCGGTCGGCTTGTCGCCTGCGGCACTCCGGAACAGATCAAAAACGCTGCAGACAGCGTGACCGGAAAATTCATTTAAACCAAGCGCGTGTACCCACAACTCCGTGTGATGCACGCGCCTTTTTTATTCGTCGAATGCTTTTCGCAGCTTTTGCAGCGCTTTTTTCTCAAGGCGCGAGACATAGCTGCGGGAAATGTTCAGCTTTTTTGCGACTTCTCTCTGCACGAGCGGTCGTCGGCCCGTAAGCCCGTAGCGCAGCAAAATGATCTCGCGCTCGCGCGGCGAAAGACGGGTCTTCACCGCGTCGTACAACTGCCGCACCTTCATGCGCAGGTCGATGTCCTCCAAAATGTGGTCGTCCGTCGCGATGGTGTCGAGCAGCGTCAGCGTGTTGCCGTCCTTGTCGGTATCGATGGGGTCATTCAGCGATACGTCCTGCGCCGTCTTTTTCGCGCTGCGGAAGAACATCAGAATCTCATTTTCAATGCACCGCGAAGCGTAGCTCGAAAGCCGAATGCCCTTTGTCGGGTCGAAGCTGTCCACAGCCTTGATGAGCCCCACCGTGCCAATGGAAACGAGGTCATCGCGGTCATTTTCATCGGCATAGTATTTCTTCGCAATGTGCGCCACAAGCCGTAAATTGTGTTCGATGAGTTTTTGCCGCGCGTGGTGGTCGCCCGCCGCCATTTGCTCCAGATATTTTTTCTCCTCCGCCGCAGTCAGCGCCTTTGGAAACGACCCGGCACTTGTGATGTGCAGAAAGAAAAACAAAATCGACGATAAATACTCCAAAAGCCCCCAAAGCATACCCACTCCCCCTTTAGAGAATGGTATGCTTCAGGGGCTTTTCTTATGTCTTTTGCTATATATTATTTGTGGACAACATACTGATTCGGGTCGCCAAGCAGTTCCTTCGGCAAGTGGCTATTATCGCTGAGGCGCACCGTTTCCACGCTGCCGTCTTTGCCGATATAAAATTCCGAAACCGAGGTGTTGCCGCCGATACGAATATCACTCAAACGTTCAATATCGCGCTCCAAAATCTCACACGCCATGCAGCGCAACAAAAAACCGTGCGACGTGATGACCGCTGTTTTGCCCATGCAATCCGCTTTCACGCGTGCAAGCGCTTTTTTTGCGCGGTCATAGACTTCCGCTGTCGTCTCTCCCTCCGGGAAAATGCAGTTTTGCGGGGAATTCTGCCACTTTTCGGCAAATACCGGATAATCCGCAAACGCTTTGTCAAGCTTCATGCCGGACAGCGCGCCAACATCCACTTCCATCAGCTCCGGCAGTTTTATGATGGGCAAACTGTGGTACAAATCTACCGCTTCCGCCGTTTTATACGCGCGCTTTAACGGGCTCGAATACACAGCATCGATGGGGATGTTCCGAAACCGCAGCGCCAAAAGCGCCAACTGCTTTTCTCCTGTAGCGCTGATATCGAGGTCAAGCTGACCCTGAAAAATATTCTCGTGGTTGCCGAGGCTTTCGCAGTGGCGCACAAGATATAAGTGTAATTTTTCCATATCATTTACCACGGACGCATCGCACCGGTCAATTCGGAAAGGGTCTTCACGCCGTTTTTATCCATGTAATTTGTAAGCCCATCGGTAATCTTCACGGGTGCATACGGGTCTGTGAACAGCACGGTGCCGATCTGCAGCGCCGTCGCACCTGCAAGCAGCATTTCCACGGCGTCCTGCCACGTGCTGATGCCGCCGAGACCGACGATCGGAATTTTCACCTTCTGATACGTCTGCCACACCATGCGCACCGCAATGGGCAAAAGCGCCGGGCCGGAGAAGCCACCTGTGTTGTTGTGAATGATCGGACGCTTCGTGTTGATGTCGATACGCATGCCGGTCAGCGTGTTGATCATGGAGACGGCATCCGCACCGGCGCTTTCCGCCGCGAGCGCAATCTCGGAAATATCCGTCACATTCGGGGAAAGCTTCACCATCAGCGGCTTTTTGCAATGCGCGCGCACCGCTTTCGTGATGTCTTCAACGCCTGCGCAGCTCGTGCCGAACTGCACGCCGCCCTGCTTCACGTTCGGGCAGGAAATGTTCATTTCGATCATGTCGATATCGGTGTCATTCAGTTTTTCCGCCATGGCGCAGTAATCCTCCGGCGTGTTGCCGGCAATGTTCGCAATGATGGTCACGCCTTGCTCGCGCAGCCACGGGAGATCTTTTTCGATGAAGTGATCGACACCCGGATTTTGCAGACCCACGGCATTCAGCATACCGCCGGGGGCTTCCGCAATGCGCGGCGCAGGATTGCCCGGTCGCGCCTTTAACGTGATGCCCTTAGAAGAAATACCGCCGAGTGCGGAGAGCGGGTAAAACTCTGCATATTCGCGGCCGAAACCGAACGTGCCGGACGCCGCAATGAGCGGATTATGAAACTCCACACCCGCAACCGAAACCTTTAAATCAGCCATCAGAATACCACCCTTTCCGCCGGGAACACCGGGCCGTCCTTACAGACATGGCCCATATACGTTTCACCGTTTTCGTCGTAAAGCTCCACCGCGCAACCGAGGCACGCACCGATGCCGCACGCCATGCGCTCTTCAAGGGAAATTTCGCACGGAATGTTGCGCGCTTTTGCAAACTCCGTCACGGCGCGCAGCATGACCTTCGGACCGCAGGCAAAAATTTTATCGGGGTGCACATCCTGAATTAAATCGATGACAAGGCCGTGGTGGCCGTAGCTGCCGTCATCCGTCGCAATGCGCAGGTCGCAGCCTGCCGCACGGAAGTCGTCTTCGAGAATCACGAAATCCTTATTGCGGAAACCGACCGCCACCGTGGCGTTTTTGCCGCATTGCCTTGCTGCGCTGAAAAGCGGAGGCACACCGATACCGCCGCCGATGAACAAATTGTGCGCGTTCGGGTCGAACGTAAAGCCGTGGCCGAGGGGCGCCAAAATATCCATCTTGTCGCCGACCTCAAACTTCGAGAGCTGCTCTGTACCCGCGCCGCGAATCTGGAACACAAAGCGCAGCGTGCCGTTTTTCTTATCGATGTCACAAATGGAAATCGGGCGGCGCAGCGTTTTACCGGGCACGTAAATGTGCGCAAACTGTCCGGGCTGCGCCACTTCTGCCAGTTTCGGCGCTAAGACCGTATAATCAAAGGTGTTCTCTGCGGTCTGCGTGCGGCGCAGTACCTCGCAGAGTTGAACGTCATATTTCATAGCTTGTCCTTTCCGAGCGTTACTCATCCGTTCACGCGAATTTCGCCGATGCGTGCGCAGATCTCGTCGCGCATGCGAATGGCTTCGCGTCTTGCCGCCTGTGCATAGTCATGCTCGTCGCACTTTTCCTTCTGCCATGCGCACATAATGCCGCGGGAGGAATTGATGATGGCGCCGAGACCATTCTTGTCAAACGCCGGGGCAACGTCATCCGCGCCGCCGCCCTGTGCGCCGTAACCGGGCACGAGGAAGAACGTGTGCGGCGCCTTCTCGCGCATTTCGCCGAGCTGTGCCGGGTACGTTGCGCCGACGACCGCGCCGACACCGGAGTAGCCGTATTTACCCATAACGTTTTCGCCCCAGTGCTCGCAGAACGCGCCCATGGTTTCGTAAACGGTCTTGCCGCTTTCCATTTTCTGATCCTGCAATTCGCCGGAGGACGGGTTGGAGGTCTTCACGAGCACAAAAATACCCTTATCTTCCGCTTCGCAAACGCCGAGCAGCGGCTTGATGCCGTCCGTGCCGAGGTAGCCATTCACGGTCAGCGCGTCCGCACCGAAGGCTTCCGTTTTCTCGCCGAACACATCCGTTTTGCCAAGGTGCGCCGTGGCGTAGGCTTCCATCGTGGTGCCGATGTCGTTGCGCTTGCCGTCCGTGATGACGAACATACCCTTTGCGCGCGCGTAAGCGACGGTCTCCGCAAGGGTTCTCACGCCCTGCCAGCCGTACATTTCATAGTACGCCGCCTGCGGCTTTACGGCCGGGACAATATCGCACAGCGCGTCGATGAGGCCCTTGTTGTATTCGAGCAGTGCGGCGGCCGCAGCCTCCAGCGTTTTGCCATACTTTGCGACGGCGCCGTCCAGAATGTAGGACGGAATGTACGCGAGCTTCGGGTCAAGACCTGCAACGGTCGGATTCTGGGTTTCCACGATTTTTTCAATCATACGGTCAAAAGACATAGTAATCCCTCTCTCATTTCAAATCTATAATTTCAAATTTCTCAAACTTTTACAGTTCATTAAATACAACTCTGCCGCCACAGACGGTCGCCTTTACGCGGCCCGTGAGCGTCATGCCCTTAAACGGCGTGTTTCGGCTTTTGCCATGCAGCTTTTCGGGGTCCACAACCCACGCTTCGTGCTCGTCAATCAGCGCAATATCGGCCACTTCGCCCGCACCGATGGCGCCGGCTTCAATGCCGAGCAGCTCCGCCGGGCGCACGCTCATCTTTTCGATGAGCTCTGTAAGCGTCAAAACGCCGGTCTTCACAAGCGCGGTATATGCCGCCGCAAACGACGTTTCCATACCGATGGAGCCGTTCGGCGCGTGCAGGAAATCAGCTTTTTCCGCCGGCGTGTGCGGCGCGTGGTCGGTCGCGATGACGTCGATCGTGCCGTCCTTTACGGCCTCGATCATCGCAAGGCGGTCCTTCTCGCTGCGCAGCGGCGGGTTCATGCGGTAGTCCGCGTCGTGCTTTTCGAGCGCTTCGTCGGTCAAAAGCAAATAGTGCGGTGCGGTCTCCGCCGTCACCTTTACGCCGCGGGCTTTGGCATCACGGATGAGCGCCGCAGAGGTTGCCGTGCTGACATGGCAGATGTGCACCGGCACGTCATACGCCGCAGCCGCCGCAATTTCGCGCGCCGTGCCGCAGTCCTCCGCCGCCGCAGGTACGCCGGGCAGATTGAGCTTTTCGGAAACTTCTCCCTTATGCATGACCCACTTTTTCGCGAGAAACAAATCTTCGCAGTGCGCCGTCACGCGCATGTGGAGCTTCGGCGCTTCGCATAATGCCTTTACAAGGCAGGCGGTATCGATAACCGGGCGACCGTCGTCGCTCAAAGCAATGGCGCCGGCATCGTGCAGCGCTTCTAAGTCGCACAGCTCTTCGCCTTTCAGCCCCTTTGTAATCGCCGCCGCAACGTAAACATGCGCATCGGCGGTCTTTGCTTTGTCCAAAATATAGCGCACAGTCTCGGGCGTATCAACCGCCGGCTTCGTGTTCGGCATACACAAAAGGCTCGTCACGCCGCCCGCCGCAGCCGCACGGCAGCCCGTGTAAATATCTTCTTTATCGGTAAAGCCAGGGTCACGCAGATGCACATGCATATCCACAAAGCCCGGCACCGCCGTTAAACCTTTCGCTTCAATGACTTCGGCATCCGCATCGTACAGGTTTTCGGAAACCGCGCTGATGCGGTCCCCGGAGATCAAAATATTGCCGATATAATCCTCGCCGCGCGCGGGGTTCAAAATGCGCGCACCGCGGATCAGCAAGCGCTTTTGCTCTTGTTCCATTCGTCTCATTCCTTTCGGGTAAACAGCAGAAATTTCAGGATAGCCAGAAATTCTCGGCACAGGTTTTTCGGTAGACTTTTCAAATTGGTCTTCGCATGCAGCGGATACGGCGTAAGTCCCAACATTTTTGCCATGCGGCAGGCGCGCCACTGGTGGTAACTTTGCGTTGCAAGCAAAACGGTATCGGAAAAGCCATTTTCGCGCAGAATATCCCGCGCAAAACGCAGGTTTTCAAACGTCGTTTTGGAGTTTACTTCCGCAAAGATGCGCTTCGGCGCAACCCCGAACTTAATCAGCACTTCCTTTGCGGCTTCGCCCTCGCTTTGCGGCTCGTCCTTGCCCTGCCCGCCGGTCGTGATACAAACGGCTTTCGGATAGGCTTTTAGATACGATGCTGCAGTATCCACACGATATTGAAACGCGCGACTGAGGTGCGCGGGGCAGGTTTTCGATGCCCCCACCACCCGTGCACCAAGCACAATGACAACGCCGTTTTCGGGCAATTTTCTTCTTCGGTGCATAGTTTCTCCTTGTCGAATACTGAATAGCCAAAACACCTCATAATAATTATAAAGAATTCCCCCGAAAACCGCAAGGGCTTCGGGGGAAAAAGTTTACATGGTATGAAATCTCATTTAGGCCGCAGGCTCTGCGATTGTTTCGCCGCCGTTTGTGCCGGGATCCGGCTCTGCGGGCGTCTCTTCGCCGCCGGAGGGTTCGGAGGGAATCTCTTCGCCGCCGGAAGGCTCAGACGGTGTCTCGTCACCGCCCGCAGGTTCAGACGGCGGTTCGCCGCCGGAGGGTTCGGAGGGCACAGAAGGCTCTTCGTAGCCGGAATTATCGGAGCCGCCCGAATAGCTGTAATCGTTGCTGTCGGAGTAGCTGTAGTTGTTGCCGGAGCTGCTCTGGGTACCGCTTCCGCTGCTCGTGTACGAGGCTGCGGGGTCGCCCGGCATAGAAGCATATCTTGTGCGGTCCGCATCCGTAATGTTCGTATCGGTCTTCGAGAGCGTTTTGCCGTCCTTAACAGCCTGCATCAGCTCTTTTGCCTTATTTACGGTGTTATAATCCGGACGCATGACGTAGGCGTAATCACTCATGGAGTACGGGATCTGCGAATCGCCCGTGCCGGTCACGCTGCATTGGACAACGTTCCAAGAGCCGTTATCGGAAAGCTGACGGCGCACGAGCGCCGCGATGTCGTCATACGGCACGTCCATCTCGAAGCAGTCCTTGATGCTGTCCATAATGGAGTTGTAGCGCACCAGAATATCCGGGGAAAGTGCCTTATCGATGATGGCGGAAATAACCTTCAGCTGGTTTTTACCGCGCTGAATATCGCCATCCACAAACGAATAGCGCTCGCGGGCAAAGGTCAGCGCCATTTTGCCGTCCATCTGCACCTTGCCCACCGGGTACGTGTAGTTGCCCTTTGTAAACGCAACATCGTTATCGACCGTAATGCCGCCGAGCGCATCCACAATGCCGGTAAAGCCGGAGAAATTGAGGCGGAAGTAGTAATCGATATCCGTATCATACAGCATTTCGAGCGTGCCTATGGAAACGTTCACGCCGTAAATACCCGCATGTGTCAGCTTATCCGGGATGCCGCCCGAAACAGGCAGCGGCACATAGTAGTCGCGCGGGGTCGTCACAAGCAGAATCTGGCGCGTTTCCGTATTGATTGTCGCCAAAATGTTTACATCGCTGCGACCGACCGTGTTAAGGCCCTGGCGCGTATCGCTGCCGCTGATGTACAGGGTGTAAATACGATTTTCCACATCGCTGTTGCCGGTGCTCTGCGCCTTTTCCGCTTCGCTCTGTACCGCCGTTTCCACGTGCAGCACTTCAAGCTCGCGAATTTTGCTTTCTACATCGGCGTATTTATCGAGCTCCGTCACAACGTCGAGGTATGCAGTATCTGTCTCTTATACACATCTGACGCTG
>ENA-OZKX01000607-OZKX01000607.1-human-gut-metagenome-genome-assembly--contig:-NODE-607-length-16965-cov-5.738025_pt1 | contig 16965 bp, 10 predicted proteins | sample MGYA00244831_ERZ653774 | MGnify/ENA primary metagenome ERZ653774 (study PRJEB26926, sample SAMN06165314) | human gut metagenome | biome: ENVO:00009003; feature: ENVO:2100002; material: ENVO:00002003...
TCTACACTCGACTAGTCGTCGGCAGCGTCAGATGTGTATAAGAGACAGTTTCTGTCCTTTGGTATGGCGGATCTGCTTCTCTATGGCGAATTCTGCATGATTCGCCATAATTATGTGAATATCGTGCCGGGCATAATGACGGTCGGCTGTCAGCTTTTGGCAGCCGTTTGCTGGGCCCTGATTGGCAAGCGTTTCACCATTGCTTTCGGCAAACCGGAAAAGACCCTCGTCATCTCCGGCGCGGACGATGTTGATGAGTTCCTGCAAAAGTTCGGTAAGATCAAGCACATTTTTTCAATAGAAAAGGTAGTCTCCGCGGATATTCTCAAAAGCGATTGGAAAAAAGAAGTGGATCCGTACCGCGCTATCATTTTCTACGAAGTCTCGTCCAGAAAGCGCGCGGAGGTTATTTGGTACTGCATGCAGAGCCGCAAGAGCCTCTATGTCACGCCGCAGCTTGGTGAGATCACCATGGAAGGCTTTGGAGCGCGCCATCTGATCGATACACCCATGATGAAATATGAGTACCGCAGCGAACGCTTCTGGTACAACCTTGCTAAGCGTATAGGGGATATCCTGCTCTCTCTGATCGCGTTGATTATACTGTCGCCGTTGCTTCTTTTAACGGCACTGCTGATCAAAATCGAAGACCGAGGCCCTGTTTTCTTCCGGCAAAAGCGCTGCACCAAAAACGGAAAAGTGTTTGAAATCCTCAAGTTCCGCAGTATGATCGTAGATGCGGAAAAAGGCGGCGAGACCATTCCCTGCCGTACGGGCGATCCCCGCATCACACATGTCGGCCGCGTCATCCGTAAATTACGTATCGATGAATTCCCGCAGATCATCAACGTCTTAAAAGGCGATATGTCTATTGTCGGCCCACGTCCCGAAAGAGTCGAGCATGTAGAGGCCTATACAAAAGAAATACCGGAATTTTCTTACCGCCTGCGCGTCAAAGGCGGCTTGACCGGCTATGCCCAAATTTACGGAAAATACAACACGAGCCCCTACGATAAACTGCGGCTCGACCTTCAGTATATCGAAAAACAGTCGCTTCTTATGGATTTAAAACTCATTCTTCTGACCGTAAAAATCATGTTCGTCCCCGAATCCACAGAAGGCTTCACGCAAAAACGATCCGAGCAGATCACGGAAGAAGCGAAGTCTAAACGATAATCATGGATTTAGTGTGTCGAAAAATTCTAATTCGTTTCTCACAATGGTATATGCAGACTATTGTGTATTTCACCAGTTGACAAACCACTGCGCATAAAATATAATATAAACGCTATTACCCATATGCTTCTAATATTTTAGATATATACTTTGTTTTCGGCTCAAAAATCAAACACGCATAGCAGTCGAGAGGCGAAATCTGTCGTGTATAGCATAAAAATTGCTTTTTAGGAGGATTATGAATGGTTTCAGAAACCAAACAGTCTAAGCGAAAACTTGAGCACTGGATGGGTGTTTCGGTACTTTTGGCGGTGTATGATGTGGTGGCCGCGAACATTTCCTATCTTTTTGCTCTGTTGCTTAGATTTGATTTTGTTTATTCCAATATTCCGCAGCGCTATATCGAAGCCTATCTGCATTTTGCGCCGATTTATTCAGTTGTTGTAGTTGGTGTGTTCATTGCTTGTCGGCTGTATAACAGCATCTGGCGTTTTGCCGGTGTTCGCGAGTTGACTAAAACTTTTATTGCGAATGTAATTGTTGTATTTTTCCATGTTATCGTGATAACACTGTTTTATACCCGCATGCCGATTTCATACTACATTGTTGGCTCGGGCATACAGCTTATTTTGACATTGGCGATCCGCTTTGCGTATCGATACCTTTTGCAACTGATCGCACAGAATAACCGTGAAAAAGCAAAACACAATGTTATGATCATCGGCGCCGGTGCTGCCGGTCAAATGGTCACAAAGGAATTATTGCTTTCCAACCGTATCAACGCAAAGCCGGTCTGTATTATTGATGATAATTCAAATAAATGGAATCGTTATATTGATGGCGTACCGGTCGTCGGCGGCAGGGAGTATATCCTGACGGCGATTCAGGAATATGATGTTGACCAGGTATTTTTTGCTATCCCAACGGCGAAACCTGAAGAAAAACGAGATATTTTGAATATTTGTCAGGAAAGCAAATGTGAGATCAAAAGCCTGCCCGGTGTTTATCAGCTTGCAAACGGCGAAGTGCTGATGAGCAAAATGCACCCGGTCGAGCTGGAAGATCTTCTGGGCCGCGAACCGATCAAGGTCGATATGGAAGACGTTTTTCAGCAGATCAGGGGCCGCAGAATCTTAGTTACAGGCGGTGGCGGCTCTATCGGCAGCGAGCTTTGCCGTCAAATCGCAGCACATAAGCCGGAGATGCTTATCATCTTTGATGTCTATGAGAATAACGCCTATTCGATTGAGCAGGAGCTCAAACGTAAATACGGCGATAGATTGAATTTACACACTTTGATCGGTTCCGTGCGCGATACACGCAGGATTGAGCAGGTGTTTGAAACATATCGTCCTGATATCGTTTACCATGCTGCAGCGCATAAGCATGTGCCGCTGATGGAAACAAGCCCGAATGAAGCAATTAAAAATAATGTGATCGGTACATACAAAACAGCTTGCGCCGCGTTAAAATACGGAGCGAAGAAGTTCGTTTTGATCAGTACCGATAAAGCCGTAAACCCCACCAATATCATGGGTGCAAGTAAGCGCCTGTGCGAAATGGTTATCCAGAGCATGGATGTTATCAGCCGCTGTGGCAGACAGGATCTGCTGCCTGTGCTGTTTGCGCATGGGGAAGACGGCATCGAGCAGCAGCTTGAGCATCTCAGAAGATCTGCAGAAAAGGCAGACCGCGAGCAGCTTAAAGTCGAATCGGTCAAAAGCAAAAACAGAACGGATACACAGTTTGTGGCTGTACGTTTTGGCAATGTGCTCGGCAGTAACGGTTCCGTTATCCCGCTCTTTAAAAAGCAGATTGAAGCCGGCGGTCCGGTTACAGTCACGCACCCGGATATTATCCGTTACTTTATGACGATCCCGGAAGCTGTAAGTCTTGTGTTGCTCGCAGGCACATATGCATGGGGCGGCGAGATATTCGTTCTGGATATGGGCGACCCGGTCAAAATCGATACTTTAGCCCGCAACCTGATCCGCCTTTCCGGCTATAAACCGGATGTGGACATCAAAATCGAATATGCAGGTTTGCGTCCGGGCGAGAAGCTGTTTGAAGAAAAGCTCATGGCAGAAGAGGGCTTGCTGAAGACCGACAACAAGATGATCCATATCGGCAAACCTATTCCGTTTGATCTTCTCACATTCTTAGATCAGCTCGCAGAGCTGGCACAGGCCAGCTACCATAATGACCCGCATATCGTGGAAATGGTCGAGCAGATGGTGCCTACTTTCCACCCGGTCGGTGATAAACCGCAGGGTAATACAGAACAGAAATAAGAAAACACAGTGTTGGTTGGTACAAGCCATTTCCAACGCTGTGTTTTATATTTAAGCGCTAATTTATCCCCTCCCCACATGCACCAAATGCGCGATGCCCGGTATGCTCTCGCCCTGCTGCGAAGAGGTTGTGGACATCAGTGCGCCGGTCGCCATAAAGAGAATATTTTTCAGCTCTCCGCGATCCATGCGGTTCAAAATATGCCCGCATAATACACCGGCTGAGCATCCGCAGCCGGAGCCGCCCGCGTGCACGTCCTGCGCCTCGCAGTCAAATAGAATCAGCCCGCAGTCCTCGTGGTTGCGCAGAACGATCCCGTTTTCGCGCAGCAGTTCGTATAATAATTTTGTGCCAACCGCCCCGAGGTCGCCTGTGTAAATGCGGTCGTAGTCCTCAGGCTTTGTCGCCGTATCGTTAAAAAAATCCAGCAAAGTCTGCGCCGCAGCGGGGGCCATCGCCGCGCCCATGTTCGTCATGTCGGTCACACCAAGGTCGGTGATGCGCCCCACGGTCGCGTGCCGCACTTGAATGTCGCCGCTCATACCGAGCACCGCGCTGCCCGAAGCTGTCGCCGTCCACTGCGCAGTCGGCGTGCGCTGGCTGCCGTATTCCAGCGGCGTGCGGAATTGCCGCTCCGCCGTGCAGAAGTGGGAAGAGGTCACCGCGCAGGCGTAGTTCGCCGCGCCGCATTCCACCATGATGGAGGCCATGATGAGCGTTTGTGCCATCGTGGAGCACGCCCCGTATTGCCCAAGAAACGGAATGTCCATTCCGCGCAGACCAAACGTGCTCGAAATACACTGGTTCAGCAGATCTCCCGCAAATACCATGTTAATGTCCTGCTTTTGAAGCCCCGCCTTGCGTATCGCAAGGTTTGCGGCTTCCGTTTGCAGCATGCTTTCCGCTTTTTCCCAGCTTTCCTGATTCAAATAAGAATCGAGGAACGTCTGGTCAAAGTCGCGCGCCAGCGGGCCCGCGGCTTCTTTTTTTCCGCACACCGCCGCGTGGCCTAAAATCGCCGGGCGGCGCTCAAATAGAAGCGTGTAACGTCCGAGTCTTTTCATAAGCCCTCCTTAAAACAGCCCGATGATATACAGCACGATCCCGTACAAAACCGAAGCCGAAATGCCGAACACCAGTACCGGCCCCGCCACCGTGAACAGCTTCGCGCCGAGGCCCGTCACAAAGCCCTCGCTTTTAAATTCCAGCGCAGGGGAGACCATCGAGTTCGCAAACCCCGTGATCGGCACCAACGTTCCTGCCCCGGCATATTTCGCTATATTGTCGTATACGCCGCAGGCTGTCAGCGCGGCGGAAATGAAAATGAGCGAGATTGAAACGCACGTCCGCGCGTCTTTTAAATCGAGCCCCAGCAGCATGAACGTGTTCGCAAGCGCCTGCCCCAGCGTGCAGATGGCCCCGCCGGATAAAAACGCAAACAGGCAGTTTTTCAGTACGGGGGAGTGCGGTGAAGCCTTCTGCACCATCGCGTCATATTGCTGCGGTGTTTTCTTTTTCATACGACCACCCTTTCTGTTTAACCGGGTTTATTGTGCGTATCGAGGTAAAAGATATTCCACATTTTTAAGATTTTAGTTGATTATCTCAAACAGAGCGTGTATAATCAGTTGCAGGTGATATTATTATGTCTAAACTCAGCATCCTGAAGCAGAAAACTAAGCGCGATGTGGATATGACGCAGGGCAGCATCTTCCGCCACCTCATCACATTCGCGTTTCCGCTTCTCATCGGCAACATTTTCCAGCAGCTCTACAACACGGTCGATACGTGGGTTGTCGGAAACTATGTCAGCAACGAGGCTTTCTCGGCGGTCGGCACGGTCGGTCCCGTTATCAACATGCTCATCGGCATATTCTTAGGGCTTTCCAGCGGCGCCGGCGTCGTCATTTCACAGTATTATGGCGCAAAGCGGTATGATAAGGTGCGCGATACCGTCCACACCTCCATCGTCATGACGCTCATTTTGGCTGTGCTCTTTACAATCATCGGCATCGCTATGATCCCATTCGTGCTCAATTTCATGAAGACCCCGGCAGAGGTCATGCCGGAGTCCTCCGCATACCTCACCATCTACTTCGCGGGCGTCATCGGCCTTATGCTCTACAACATGGGCTCGGGCATTCTGCGTGCCGTGGGTGATTCCAAGCGCCCGTTCTATTTCCTCGTCGTCTCCGCCGTGCTCAACATCATTCTCGATCTCGTCTTCGTGCTGTCGCTCGGCATGGGCGTTGAGGGTGTTGCGTATGCGACCATCATCTCGCAGGGCGTCTCCGCCATGCTTACGATGATTACGCTGTTCCGCACGGATTCCTGCATCAAGGTTGAGCTCAAATATTTGAAGCTCGATAAAGAAATGCTCGCGAAGATTGTGCGCGTCGGCATCCCGGCCGCCATCCAAATGGCGATCACCGCGTTCTCGAACGTATTTGTACAGTCTTATGTTAACTACTTCGGCGCAGACTGTATGTCCGGCTGGACGGCATACAGTAAGATTGACCAGCTTCTCTTCCTGCCGATGCAGTCTCTCGCACTTGCGTCTACCACATTCGTCGGCCAGAACCTCGGCATCGATCAGGTCGACCGCGCCAAGAAGGGCGCACGCACGGCGTTCATCATGTCCGTCGTCGCAACCGTCATTCTGACAATCCCGCTGCTCATCTTCGCGCCGCAGCTCGTCTCGTTCTTCAACGGCAAAGCAGAGGTCGTCGCATACGGTTCCATGCTGCTGCGTTATTGCTCGCCGTTCTACGTGTTCTGCTGCGTCAACCAGGTCTACTCCGGCGTGCTGCGCGGTGCAGGCAATTCCCGCGCACCGATGATTATCATGCTGAGCTCGTTCGTCGTCTTCCGCCAGATTTACCTCTTTATCATGGCGAATTTCATCTCCAACACCATCATTCCCATCGCCTTAGGCTACCCTGCCGGCTGGCTCGTGTGCAGCACCCTCACACTGCTCTATTATCGCCACGCCGACCTCTCCAAGAGCCGTCTCGTCGAAGACGCAGAGAAAAAAGCAGAAGCTTCAGGAAAAAGCCGCATAAAAGCTGTATAAAATACAGTTGTACAAAATACAACAAAATTGCCCCTCGAACGCCGCATGCACGTGCCGGTGTCCGAGAGGCTTTTTTCATTTCCGCAAAATCGTACTACCTTTCCACCTTTTCTCCTCGACAAAACCAAAATTTTTTCAAAAATCCATCTTTAGATGGATTACATTTCGCGCGAAATATGATATATTGTGGTTATAAACCATAAAAGGGGAGTAGAGCACATGAATGAAGTCGTCATCAAGCCATCGCTGCGCGAGCAATTCTTACAGGGTTGGGCTCAGTGCCGCGTCATTTTCTTCAGCGCGCCGTGCGGCTTCGGCAAGTCTACAGCCGCCACCGCCTTGCTCAGCAATCACAAAACCTGCGTGTTTTCGGCAGAAGACCCGGAATTCCTGCGCGAGCCCGTGCCGAAAAATGTAGATGCGATTGTGATCGATTCCCTGCCCGCGCTCAAAGACCCGGAAGATCAGCAAACGCTCTGCGCATGGATCCGCGAAAATCCGGAGCTGCACTTCGTCATTTTAAGCCGCGGCGTGCTGCCCGGCTGGCTCATGCCGTTCCGCTTTACGGGGCTTTTGCAGCTCATCGAGGCCAGAGATCTGCTGTTTGACCGCGATACCGTGCGCGTTTTTCTGGAAAAGAATGGCTGCACACCAACGGAAGCAGAGATCAACGTCATCATCCACGATTCTCTCGGCTACCCGCTGGCCCTAACGGCGCTTTCGCGCCTGATGCAAAACGGTCAGCCCTATACGCCGGAGATCGTCGGCATTGTGCAGCAGGAAATCTATCACTATTTTGAGGATAACATCTTCAACCGCTTTTCAATGCCGCTGCGCCGTATGCTGCTCGACATCGCCCCGTTCGATACATTCGACGCCGAGCTTGCCCAGATGATTTCCGGCGACAGCCACGTCAACGAGCTTATTTCCACCGTTCGGCACGATACCACTATGCTTTTAAATGCCGATGCACAGAAATACCGCTTCTGGAGCTTTTTCCAACAGTTCCTCATGTGGGAACTCCGCCAAGTCTATACGCCGCAGGAGCAGGCCGCAGTGTACAGCCGCGCCGGGCTTTACTATGAGCTGCACGAAGATTACGAGCATGCGCTCGAGTGCTATTCGCGCTGCAAAGACCACCGCCGCGTCTCGGAAATGCTCATCCGCAACGCAGAGCAGCACCCCGGTGTGGGACATTACTATGAGATGGAAAAGTATTACTATGCTATCCCGAAAGAGGAGATCCTCCGCTCGCCATCGCTCATGTGCGGTATGAGCATGCTCACGTCCCTCTGCATGGATTACGAAGCCTCCGAAATGTGGTATTCCGCCCTGCAGGAGTATGCCGCCCCGCTCAAAAAGACCGACACCGCCTACAAAGAGGTGCGCGGCAAGCTTGCATATCTCGATATCGCCCTCCCGCAGCGCAGCAGCAAAGGCATCGCAGAGAACATCGGCAACTATTTCAAAATTCTAACGGATAAAAGTTTGCAAACACCCACGTTTTCTGTCACCAGCATGCTGCCAAGTCTTATGAACGGCGGCAAAGATTTCTGTTCGTGGTCCAAGCACGATGAACTGCTCTACAAAACCATCCGCAAGCCGATGGAGGCCATTCTCGGCAAAGACGGCATCGGTTTTGCCGATTGCGCCCTTTGCGAAAGCAAATTTGAAAAAGGGGAGGATAACCTTCCGTGGCTCATGACGCTTGTAGCCCAGTTGCCCGAGATTGAGCGTCACGGTACGCCGGATATGACGTTCGCCGTCATCGGTCTCATGGCGCGCGTCCAAACGAAGCAGGGCAACGCCATCATGGCGCTTTCCTCTTTAGACAGTCTGCGAACAGAGTTTGAGGAGGACAACAAGCGTTTCCTGCCGAATATTGATGCCATGCGCTGCCGTATATGGCTGCGCACCGGTGAAATGGAAAAGGCAGAGCAGTGGTATCGTACATCTGCCCCCCAGATCACGCCGCGCATCCGTACCATGTGGCGCTACCAGTATATAACGCGTGCCATGGTTGAGATTGCGCTCGGAGAAGAAAATGCGGCGCTGCTCACATTGGCCTCACTCATCCCGTTCTGTGAGCGCTGCGGCCGCGTGATGGACCGCATATATATCCGCATCCTAACGGCCGTTTGCTATAAGCGGCAAAATAACGCCCGGTGGCAGGAGGAGTGGATGCAGGCGCTTGATGTCGCCCATGAGTACCGCTTCGTTATGCCCATTGCGCAGTTTGGCGCCGCCGTAATGCCTATGCTGACGTTTACCGGCTACAAAAAGGACGAGTCCTTCTTTTCACTCCTTTTACAGGAAACGCGCCGTCAGGCTGTTTTGTACCCGAATTTCTTGCGTCCCATGCCGCGGCTCTCAGAACCGCTTTCGCCCGCAGAAACGCAGGTGCTCCGGCTCCTGTGCGGCAACCGCAGCAACCAGGAGATCGCCGACATCCTCGGTGTCAAGGTCGCCACCGTCAAAACGCATGTCATCCACATCCTCCAAAAGCTCGGCGTCAAACGCCGCGGCGAAGCCAAAGAAGCCGCCCAAAAACTCCATATCATCGAGTTTTGACCAAAACTCCCGACCGCCGCAAATGATGAACCGCAGCAGCCGGGAGTTCCTTTTATTTAAATATTTAATTTCAGCTTACTTTTCCAAAAATCCCTTCAGTGCCGCATAGTCCACATTCTCCGGCTTCACTTCGTCGAAGAACTTCAGCAGCTTTTCGGCCAGCACGCGTACGCCGCCGACGGAATTGCTTTCGATATTCAGCGGTAGAATGGGGTCGTGTACGCTCATGCGCAGCAGGAACCAGCCGTCGCCGTCGTTTTCCGGGAACGAAATGCGGATGCCTTCGCGGTTGTCCGGCGCAATGTCCCAGTTGTGCGCTTTCGCGTAGCTTTCAAGCGCCGCAATGGTGCTCTCACCATAAGGGCGGAAATCCTCCGCGGTAATGGGGAAGCGCAACTCTTTTTCTTCCTTGGCTTCCTTCAGATCGGCGATGAGACTATCGAGCGATTTGCCCTCGCGGCGCAGCTGTGCCGCCTTAATGATGATCTTCGTCACCAGATAGGCACCGTCGTCAAGGAAGTAGTTCTCGCGCAGCGCCGCATGGCCGCTCGTCTCAATCGCCAGCGGGCAGTTCACGCCCTCGTTATTCAGGCGTACCGCTTCGTTGATGACATTCTTGTAACCGCGCTTAAAGCGGTGATGCTTGCCGCCGAGCGTCTGCTCAATGTAGGTCTTGAGTCCGTCGGACGTAATGGAGTCCGTCACAATGGTGCCGCCCGGGTTGCCCTCCAGCGCAATGGCGGAAGCAATCGCCACAAGACGGTTGCGGTTGATCTCCTCGCCGCGGCTGTCCACAGCGCCGCCGCGGTCTACGTCCGTGTCAAAAATTACGCCAAGGTCCGCACTGGCCTTCACGGTCGCCGCGCAAACGCTCGCCATGGCCTCCTCGTTCTCCGGGTTTGGAATGTGGTTCGGGAAGTGGCCGTCCGGCTCCAAAAACTGGCTGCCTGTAATGTCCGCACCAAGCGGCTTCAGCACGTCGTTTGCGTAAAAACCGCCCGCGCCGTTGCCGGCGTCCACAACGATCTTAAAGCCCGCAAGCGGGTGCGCATAATCTTCCGCGTTCACGCCCTTGCGGATCATCTCGCGCAGATTATCTGCATATTTCGACATATAGTCCACCGGCACCAGCGTGCCGTTGTCGGTCTCCTTCGGCGCAGCGCCGTTCTGTGCATATTCCAAAATCTCGGAAATATCCGGGCTGTCAAGGCCGCCCGCAGGCGTGAAGAACTTCAGTCCGTTGCGGAAGAACGGATGGTGGCTCGCTGTAATCTGCACCGAGCAGTCGCACGGCAGCTCCAAAACCGCCATGAACATCGACGGGGTAGAGGCAAGGCCGCAGTCGTAAACCGAAGCACCGTACGTCGTAAACGCGCGGAACAGCGCCGCCGCAATACGGTCTGCGGAAATGCGGGAGTCATGGCCGACGGCAATTTTCAGCCCCTCGGCGCACTTGTCCAGGTGCTTTTCGCACCAAACGAGAAAACCGGCCGCAATGCGCTCCACGACCTCATCGGTCAGGTTAATCGGCGCGCCGCCGCCTTCGCTTGCAATACCGCGAATGTCAGTGCCGCTTTTCAAAGTTTTATAGGCAAACATGGAAAAGACCTCCTGTTTCATTTTGCATTTTATCCAAGCTTATTATAATACAACTTCCGTAAAATGAAAAGAGCTTTTTGATTTTTGACAAATACGTTTTAGTTTGGCTAAAAACTGTTTGCAAACTGCAAGTTGTAAACTGAGAAATTGCAAATTTCGTGTAAAATCAAAAATTTTTTCAAAAAAGTGTTGACAAAATGAAATTTTGGTGGTATAAACTTAGCATAATAATTCAAGGGCACAGATGAAGAGAAGTACCCGGCAGACCGCTTTGCACAGTGAGCGGGGGAGAGTGTGAACCCCGCGTAAGCACACCGGCGAATAACACTTCGGAGCCTCAAGCCGAAAAGATGCGCATATCTCAGTAGGTGCGACGTGTGGCGGCGCGTTAAGCCGTGCCTGTCTTGTTAGAGACAGTAAAGGTGATCTTCTTTATAAGATAATTTAGGTGGCACCGCGGATACAACAGCTATTCGTCCTAAGAAATTGGGACAAACGGCTGTTTTTTATTTGCGTTTGGACTGAAATTATTTTATTTGGAGGGAACCGATATGTGTTCGATTATGGGTTACACAGCAAAAGACATTCGTTTGGAAGATTTACGAAAGGGCTTTGATAAAACCGTTTCCCGCGGGCCGGATATGTCCCGCACGCTGGAAACGCCCGCAGGTTGGCTCTTTTTCCACCGCCTCGCCATCATGGGCCTCACAGAAGAAGGCATGCAGCCGTTTGAGCTGGACGGTTCCGCCGTCGTCTGCAACGGCGAGCTCTACGGCTTCCGTTCCGTTAAAGAGGAGCTCCGGAGAAAAGGCTACACCTTCAAAAGTGATTCTGACTGCGAAATTTTACTCCCTCTCTACAAAGAAGAGGGCACCGAGATGTTCAAAAAGCTCGACGCCGAGTTCGCCCTGATTATTTACGATGCCGAGACCGATAGCTTCATCGCTGCGCGTGACCCCATCGGCATCCGCCCGCTCTACTATGGGTACAGCGAAAGCGGCCACATTATGTTCGCCAGCGAGCCGAAAAACCTCGTCGGCCTGTGCCATCGCGTTATGCCGTTCCCGCCGGGCCACTACTATAAGGACGGCAAATTCACCTGCTACTGCGACATCGCCGAAGTCGAAGAAGTTTGCCACGATGACCTCGAGACTGTCTGTAAAAACATCCATGATAAGCTCGTTGCCGGCATCGAAAAGCGGCTCGATGCCGATGCCCCGCTCGGCTTTCTTCTCAGCGGTGGGCTCGATAGCTCCCTCGTCTGCTCCGTCGCGGCAAAGCTTTTAAAGAAGCCCATTCGCACGTTCGCCATCGGCATGAGTGAAGATGCCATCGATTTAAAATACGCCCGCGAAGTTGCCGATTACATTCACAGCGACCACACCGAGGTCATCATCACAAAGGACGATGTTATCGAAAATCTCGAAACCGTCATTGCGCTGCTTGGCACGTATGACATCACCACCATCCGCGCCAGCATGGGCATGTACCTCGTCTGCAAAGCCATTCACGAGCAGACCGATGTCCGCGTGCTGCTCACCGGTGAAATTTCCGATGAGCTCTTCGGCTACAAATATACAGATTTCGCCCCCAGCGCCGCCGCGTTCCAAACGGAAGCCCAAAAGCGCGTGCGGGAGCTTCATATGTACGACGTGCTCCGTGCCGACCGCTGCATCTCCGCCAACTCGCTCGAAGCCCGCGTCCCGTTCGGCGACCTCGATTTCGTCAAATACGTCATGTCCGTCGATCCCGAGATGAAGCTCAACAAGTACAAAAAAGGCAAATACCTCCTGCGCCACGCGTTCGAGGGCGATTACCTCCCGCTGCCGATTTTGTACCGCGAAAAAGCCGCGTTCTCCGATGCCGTCGGTCACTCTATGGTCGATTACCTCAAGGCCTACGCCGAAACAAAGTATACCGATGACGAAATGAAGCTCCGCGCCGCAAAATATCCGTTCGCAACGCCGTTTACGAAAGAATCCCTGCTCTACCGTGAAATTTTTGAAAAATACTATCCCGGTCAGGCGGAAATGGTCAAGGACTTCTGGATGCCGAACAAAGCGTGGGAGGGCTGCGACGTCAACGATCCCAGCGCCCGCGTGCTCGCGAACTACGGTGCCTCCGGCGAATGATTGGAAAGATTCATAAACTTACTCAATGTTTAACAAATTCACTGAAAATTTAACCTGAATGCAACACACCTTTTTTCCGTTTAGCCCTTGTGTATTCTCTGCTGTTGTGATAGAATAAAGCCATCATAGGATATTATGGTTTTCCACATAGAACCCTATCGGCAAACCATAATGAGACTAAATCTCATATCGAAGGAGAGATGACTGATGTCCAAGATGATCGAACTTCACGACATCGATGTTCCGGGCTTCCTGTCTGTACTGGATAGCTGCGAGGGCAATGTGTATCTGATGACGCGCGACGGTGATAAGCTGAACCTGAAAAGCAAGCTGTGTCAGCTCATCGGTCTTACGTCTCTGATCGAAGGCGGAAAGATCGCAGAAGCCTTTGTGGTCTGCGATAATGAAGCGGATGAATCCAAGCTGTTCCGCTTTAACCTTTACAAGGACGAAACGCAAGGTAAGTAAAGAGTAGGATTTGCAAAGTAAGCTGCTGCAAGTAAAAACTGCGGCAGCTTTTTTGTATCACGTAAAACAAATTATGTAAACAAAAAGGAGAGACTCATGCCACAAAAAAGAACCGGCGCAGTCCGTCGCCGCCAACCCCGAAACAAAAAAACGATTTCCGCCGTCATCAGCGCTGTCCTTGTGCTCGCGGCGGTGCTTGTCTATTATTTCCCGGAGCTTGAAACGTACCTCACCGGTGCACCGAACACAGACTCAAGCACCCCCGCACAGCCCACTCAAAGCACCGACGCCGCCGACTGCGCCGTCTACTTTTTAGATGTCGGGCAGGGGGATAGCATTTTAATTCAAATCGGCACCGATTACAACATGCTCATTGATGCTGGCACCCGCGAAGCGGGAGAGACCATCGAAAGCGACCTTCAGGCGCTCGGCGTCACATCGTTCGATGCCGTTGTCGTCACGCACCCGCACGCAGACCACATCGGCTCCATGAAGCAGATTATCGAGGATTACACCATCGGCACGTTCTACATGCCCCTTTTGCCCGACGACCAAACGCCCACCACCGCTACATACGAAAATATGCTCGATGCCCTGCTCGACAAAAACGTCCAAACCGAGCAGATCTCCACCGATACAAAAATCTCCGCGCCCGAAAACGCCAATTTTGCCGTCCTATCCCCGGAAAAGGACGAGATATTCGATAACCTCAACAACTATTCCGCTGTTCTGCGCTTCACCTACGGCAATATCTCCTTTATGCTCACCGGCGACGCCGAAACCGAGGTTGAAGAGAATATCTTAGCACGCGAAACGGACATCACTTCAAACGTTTTAAAGTGCGGTCACCACGGCTCGTCCACATCGTCCTCCATGGATTTTCTCCGCGCCGTGAACCCCGCCGTCGCTGTCATATCCTGCGGGCAGGATAATAAATACGGTCACCCGCACCACGAAACGCTCGAAAGCCTTTCCGAACGCAACTGCAAGATTTTGCGCACCGATACAGACGGTACCGTCGCCGTTACAACGGACGGTAATACGTATTCCGTCTATACGTGGTCGGCGGAAAACGGCCTTTCTCCGGCAGCGTAAGTTCGCGTAAAAAATTTTGACGAAAACACAAATCTATGCTATACTGGTAAAAATAAATTCCGACCCATGACGGAAATAAAGGATGGTTTTTATGCTGACAGAAAGCAAAAAGGCGTTTATCGAGTTCATGATGTCCGCAGACGTGCTGCGTTTCGGCTCCTTCGTCACGAAGAGCGGCCGCAATACGCCGTACTTCGTCAATACCGGCAACTATAAGACCGGCGAGCAGATCGCAAAGCTCGGCAAGTTCTACGCATCGCTCATCAAGGAGACCGTCGGCGAAGATTTCTCCGCCATGTTCGGCCCGGCGTACAAGGGTATTCCGCTTGCTACAGCCGCCGCCGCGTCCCTCTATAACGAGTATGGCATCTCGAAGCCCTACTTCTTCAACCGCAAGGAAGAGAAGGACCACGGCGAAGGCGGCAGCCTCGTCGGCTATAAGCCGAAGGACGGCGATAAAATTATTATCATCGAAGACGTCATCACCGCCGGTACCGCCGTGCGCGAGACCATGCCGATCCTCTACGGCTGCGGCAATGTGAAAGTCAACGATATGTTCATCTCCGTCAACCGCTGCGAGGTAGGCAAGGTTCCCGGCAAAACCGCCATCATGGAGGTCAACGAGGAGTTCGGCATCAAGGTCCACGCTATCGTCACCGTCGAAGACATCCACGAGTACTTAAAGCAGTCCGAAAAATACAACAATATCCTCCCCGCCATGGAAGACTACATGGCAAAATATTGCATCCTGTAAAATTAACAAGCGCATAAGAACACCCCGGCAAGCCATCCAAACCGCCTGCCGGGGTATTTTCATATTATCTCGACTAAATTAAGCTCTTTTACCGTCTCGCACCCTGCTTGGCTGCTCTGTGCGGCGGCGCGTTCTGCGGGCGGCGTGGCGGTCTTTGTGCGCCGCTTCACGCCGCTTTCTGCGGTGATTCTGGAAGAACCTGCTTTGCAGCAAACGCCGCGTGTGGTGCTCTGCAAAATGCTCCATAAAATGGTTTGTCTGCACCATAAAGACGATCGACACAATGAGCAGCGGGATCAAAATAAACAGCATTGGGGCGGTCAGCGGCACCATGGAAACCAGGTCCATGCAGCCGATGTATCCCACAAAGAACGCCGTCACCATCGTGCCGAACAGCGCCCCGCGCAGCGCGTTGAACGGCAGGCAAAGCTTGAACATCAGCATAAACCCAACGGCAAACGCCACAATGACCGAAAGTGTCGAGACCTGCGGGTTCGTCAAATTCAGCGGCCCCTTAAACAGCGTCAAAAACAAAACGCCAAGAATCATCGTCAGGGCAGAGGGGAACGATTTCTTCAAAACGTTCGCTAAAAAGCTGCCGCTTATACGCTCGTTGTTCGGCTCCAGCGCCAGTATAAACGACGGAATACCGATCGTAATCGAACTGATAAACGTCAGCTGAATCGGCTCAAACGGGTAGGAAGCAGAAAGAAAAATGAACAGCACACCCAGCACCGTCGAATAGATCGTCTTCTGCAAAAACAGCGATGCAGAGCGTTGCAAATTGTTGATGGAGCGCCTGCCTTCCTTCACCACCTGCGGCATGGAAGCAAAGTTGGAGTCGAGCAAAACGAGGTTCGAGACCGTGCGCGCCGCATCGCTGCCGGAAGCCATCGCAATGCTGCAATCGGCCTCTTTCAGCGCCAGAACGTCGTTCACACCGTCGCCCGTCATCGCCACCGTGTGGCCGTGGTCTTTTAACGCCTGCACAAATTTCAGTTTCTGCTGCGGCGTCACGCGGCCAAACACACTGTACTGCTCAATTGCCCCCGCAATCTCCTCGTCGGTGTGCAGCGTCGTCGCATCGCAGTAGTTTTCCGCGTGGGGCAGACCGGCCTTCTGTGCAATGTTAGAGACCGTCACGGCGTTGTCACCGGAGATGACCTTCAGCGTCACGCCCTGCTCTGCAAAATAGCGCAGCGTTTGCGGTGCTTCCGTGCGGATCTTATCACTGATTAAAATGAAGCCCACCGGCTCAATGTCGTCCGGCAGCGCCTTGTTTTCAAGGAAAGGCTTTGCAGAGTGGGCCAGCAGCAAAACGCGTTCGCCGCGCGCCGCATATTCCTCCGTGTGTTCACGCAGCGCACCGAAGCGTTCGCCCAAAATGAATTCGCCTGCGCCCATCACATACGTGCCGCGCTCGCCGAAATACGCGCCGCTCCACTTTCTCGCAGAGGAGAACGGCACCGTCGCCGCAGCTTTCCAGTCCGATCCGCCGGGAAAGTATGCTTTCACCGCGTTGTACGTCGGGTTGTCGTCCGTTAAAACCTGCACAAGCGCCTCCAGCGGAGCCGTCATGTCCTCTTCGGTGTAGCCCGTCAGCGGGTGCAGCTCGTCCACCTGCATCGTGCCTTCGGTGATTGTACCTGTTTTGTCTAAGCATAGCACATCTACGCGTGCCAGCGATTCGGTGCAGTACAGGTCCTGCACCAACGTCTTGTAGCGTGAAAGCCGCAGTACGCTCACGGCAAACACCACGCTTGTCAGCAAAATGAGCCCCTCCGGGATCATGCCGAGGATCGCGG
>ENA-OZKX01000638-OZKX01000638.1-human-gut-metagenome-genome-assembly--contig:-NODE-638-length-16506-cov-4.926023_pt1 | contig 16506 bp, 14 predicted proteins | sample MGYA00244831_ERZ653774 | MGnify/ENA primary metagenome ERZ653774 (study PRJEB26926, sample SAMN06165314) | human gut metagenome | biome: ENVO:00009003; feature: ENVO:2100002; material: ENVO:00002003...
AGATTTCTGCCTGTCTCGTGGGCTCGGAGATGTGTATAAGAGACAGGCCCCAAAGCAGCCAGCACAGTCATCATGCTCAGCTTGCTGAAATCCGGCTTTAAATAATAAGCCACGCCGGCGCCGGCGCCCGGACGGGTGACTACAAAGATAGACAGCAGAATCGTCAAAATCAAAAGCGCCGGCATCAATACCCGGCTGAACTTTTCAATACCCTTTTCTACGCCTAAAAATACGATCACCGCCGTAGCGGTCATAAACAGCAAAAACCACAAAAGCGGCTCGCCTGTACCGGAAATAAAAGTAGAAAAATAGTTGTCGCCGGCCGCGTCCTGAACTGCACCGGAGATCATCGTGGCGGTGTACTTGGTAACCCAACCGCCAATGACGCAGTAATAAGGCAGAATAAGTACCGGCACCAAAGTCACCAACTTGCCCATCCAGCTCCACTTTTTGTTCAGCGAGCCAAAGGCCTCCATAGGACTGAGGCGGGTTTTACGACCAATAGCGATCTCCGTGACCATCAGGGTAAAGCCAAAGGTCACCGCCAAAACAATATACACCAATAGGAAGATACCGCCGCCGTACTTAGCTGCCAAATAGGGAAAACGCCACAGATTCCCCAAACCCACAGCCGAGCCTGCAGCTGCCAGTACAAATCCCACTTTTCCGGAGAATGTACTTCGATTCTTTTTTGTTTCCATCAAACCATCCAATCTATATCTCTTATTTTACGGAGTAATGCTCTAATTATACTCATTCCGATGGGATTTGTCAATTCCGAACCGGTGTGATTTGCCAATTCCCCAGTAAACATAGAAAGCCTGCACCGGCTGGTGCAGGCTCTTTCTTATTTGTTATTCCAAAATCATTTGCTGACCTTCACGGACTGCAAGATCCAGTAGTGCAGAGTCAGGCAGTTAGAGGCAAAAGTCTTGCGCACATCGGCGCCCGGCGCTGCGGCCATCGGCTGAATGGTGCCGTCGCCCAACTGGGCGTACACAGCGTCCAGCTTCTTTTGCAGCTCCTCCTTTTTCTCACCGTCCGGCAGGTTGCAGGTAATGGCCTTGTTGGCGCAACCGGCATTGTAAATGGATGCACCCTTAAAGGCCTTTAAGCAAGCAGCCGCTGCAGTGCCGTATTCCTTCACCACAGAATAGGCAGCGCCTTCCTCGTTAAAACCGGAGCCGATCACAGTCACATCGCTAAGATCAAAAGCATTTTTCGCCGTGTAGAGAGAAGCGGACTTATCGCACCCGCCGGCAAAGAGCGCCTTGTCGCCCTTGTCAATCATGCTCTCTGCAATGGAGGCATAACGATCCACCATCTCAAAGGTGGTATCATAGTAATACTCACTTTCCAGCGCCAGACCGGCGGAATTTCCATCCTTATCGCTGTTGGTCCAGTGGTCAAAATAGTAACCGTCCTTGGGTACATTAGCGGTAATATGTACCGTATCGCCGGGCAGGTAGTAGCCGCTGCCGGTTCCGTTCTCTACCGTTACGGCAAATGTAGGATCGGTAGATACCACATACACCGGGGTCAGTACCACCGGGTTCTCCTCCACCGTTACATTGGTGGACTTTTCCTTAGCGTTCTCAATATTCTCCGCATTACCGGTGCTCTCCCAGTGATCAAAGACCCTACCCTGGACTGCTGCCGGTGCGGTGACCCACACCTTTTCACCAACCGTGTTGTCATAGACTTTGTCCGTAGCGGATTTGTCCGCTTTCAGCACAGCCACGCTGCCAACGGTGCCCTCCGCCTTGGTGTAAACGGCGGTCAGCGTACAGTCACACTTCTCCACAATCAGGTTGATCTCGGTCTTTTTCTTGCTGGACACATTGACTTTCTTGTCCTTCACACCCTCGGTGTTGCTCTTAACCTCCCAGTGGTCGAACTTTTCCCCCTGCTCGTTAAACAGATCGCAGGAAACGGTCACATTCTGGCCCTCTTTGTAAGTACCGCTACCGTTGCCGTTCTCCACCACCACCTTGTGGCAGGTTTTGTCTGCCTCTTTGATGGGCTTATACACCGGAGTCAAAGTCACAGAGTAGTCATAATCAAGCAGCGGAGAGTCATAATCCGCATAATCCAACTGCACCGGTACGCCCAGGGTATCCGCTGCTGCGGCAGCGCCCTGTACAAATCCGGCACCGTAGTTGGAGGAATGGTCGTTTTGCACCGAGCCCAGGTAACCCAGCTTGGTATTCCCCTGAAGCACGGCAGAAAAGCCGGCCAAATAGCCGCTTTGCAGGTCATCAAAGCTGGTGCTCATTACATTGGGCAGCAGCCGCGCAGACTTGTCTCCGGCAGAATGGGGCACAGCGTCCAGCAAAACAAAATGCAGCTCCGGATACATGGTGGCCAGCTCGTAGCAGATCACGGCAAAGGTCTCGCCGGGCAGCACAATGTACTTGGCGCCCTTGTCCACAGCCAGTTTTACATACTGCTCCACCACATCGGTGGTCAGCTCTTGGTTCTCCTCTAATGCCGGCTGATAATAGACGGCCTTGGCGGAATTTTCATTGGCATAGGTCTGCACCCCGTCCCAGGCGGACTGGTTATAGGCCTTATCGTGGATACTGCCACCGTCGGTGATCAGCGCCACATCATACTTTAGATCTGATGTTTTTGTGCACCCTGCAAAGGCAAAAACGCCCACTGCCACCAGAGTCACACACAACAAAACGGAAAGGATCTTCTTCATCGCTCTATTGTCCCTCCAACAATAAAATACTACCCCTCAATGATACCAAAAACTTTCTGCCAATGCAATAGATTTTGTTGATTTGGCGATGAAAAAACACTATAATGAAATCATAAAATTCCGAGAGGTGAAAATAATGGACACATTGAGTGCAAGCGTACTAAGAGACAGAAAGCCGCAAATCGGCATTGTGCTGGGCAGCGGACTGGGTGCCCTTGCAGACAGAATAGAAGGGGCAGAGGCTCTGTCTTACAGCGATATACCCGGTTTTCCGGTCTCTACGGCGCCGGGACACAAAGGACGATTTGTCTTTGGCACCATTGGCGGCAAAGAAGTGGTGCTCATGGACGGCCGGGTGCACCTGTATGAGGGCTATACGCCCCAGCAGGTGGTGATGCCCATTCGCCTGATGCGCCAAATGGGCATTCACACCGTCCTATTGACCAACGCCAGCGGCGGTATTCGCCGTGATCTGCATGCCGGCGACCTGATGCTGCTGACGGACCACATTTCCAGTTTGGTCCCCTCTCCCCTGCGAGGTGAGAACGACCCTTCGCTGGGTGTACGCTTTCCGGATATGCGCCATGTGTATGACGAGGATTTGCAGCGCCTGTTTCGCCAAACGGCAAAGGCACTGGATATTCCGCTGAAAAGCGGCGTCTATATTCAACTGCAAGGCCCGGCATTTGAAACCCCGGCGGAGATCAAAATGTGCGCCGCTCTGGGTGCGGACGCCGTGGGTATGAGTACCGCCATTGAGGCGCAGGCCGCCCGGCACTGCGGATTGCGCGTGGCCGGCGTCAGCTGCATTACAAACCTGGCCAGCGGTCTGCTGGATTGTCCCCTGACCTCCGAGGAGGTGGGCGAAACCGCCGCTAAGGTGGCTGAGAATTTCCAATCCCTGATTCTTGAAACTGTGAAACGGATGTGACAATATGGAAAACTTGAAATACCAAGACGGAAAACTGGAGATTCTCGACCAGCGACTGCTGCCCAATGAAGCAAAGTGGCTGCCCATTGACAGCAAGGAAGCGGCCTTTGAAGCCATACAAACGCTGGCAGTACGGGGCGCACCGGCCATCGGTATCTTCGCCGCATTCTCTATGGCGTTGTTTGGCAAGGACGACCCGGCGGCGTGCAAAGCCTACTTAGACAGCGCCCGCCCCACAGCTGTGAACCTGAGCTGGGCCACTGCACGGCTGGCAAAGGTGATAGAAAATGGCAGTGACCCGGTGGCAGAAGCCTTGGCGGTGCAGGCCGAGGACATAGAAATGTGCCGCAAAATCAGTGCTTACGGCTTGTCCCTGCTCCGGGATGGCGATGGTCTGCTGACCCACTGCAACGCCGGTGAGCTGGCTACAAGCCGCTACGGCACCGGACTGGGACCGATCCTGCTGGGCAAGGAAAAAGGCTACAACTTCAAGGTGTTCTCCGACGAAACCCGTCCCCTGCTGCAAGGGGCGCGGCTCACCAGCTATGAATTGGAAAAAGCCGGCGTGGATGTGACCCTGATTTGTGACAACATGGCCAGCCAGGTGATGAAAAACGGCTGGATTCAAGCGGTGCTGGTAGGCTGCGACAGGGTGGCAATGAACGGTGACGCCGCCAACAAAATCGGCACTTCCGGGGTGGCAATTCTTGCAAAGCACTACGGTATTCCCTTTTATGTGCTTGGCCCTACCTCCACGGTGGATCCCCACTGTGCCACCGGCGCGGATATTCAGATCGAGGAGCGCCCCGGGGACGAGATCAAGGAGCTGTACTTTGAGCGCCCCACGGCGCTGCCCCAAACGAAATGTTACAACCCGGCCTTTGATGTTACGGACCACAACCTGATCACCGCCATCATTACGGACAAAGGCATTTTGCGCCCGCCGTACACCGAGAGCCTGCGCGCCCTGTTTCAGGAGGAAGTATGATACGATTTTATAACGGTCCTGTGCTGACACTGCAACAGGACCAAATGAATATTACGCACCAAGAGGTATGGGTAGACGGCAACCGTATTGTGTGCCTGGGGGCAAACCCGGGGGCAAAAGCGGACCGGGAGATCGACCTGAACGGCGATCTGCTGATGCCGGCCTTTAAGAATGCCCACACCCACTCGGCCATGACATTTGGCCGCTCCTTTAGCGACGATCTACCCCTACAAAGCTGGCTGTATGACAAAATCTTTCCCTTGGAAGCCGAGCTAACCGCAGAGGATATTTATCATCTGTCCCGACTGGCATTTCTGGAGTATTTGGAGAGCGGCATTTCCGCCTGCTTTGATATGTACTACTTTCCGGAAGCCATGGCAAAGGCGGCGGTGGACGCCGGGTTCCGCACGGTAATGTGCGGTGCGGTCAATAATTTTAAGGAAAGCCCGGCACTACTGGAAGAATACTACAACACCTACAACAACGATCACCCGCTGGTGTCCTACCAACTGGGGTTCCACGCAGAGTACACCACCAACCGCTCCATTATGGAGGCCATTGCGGCGCTTGCAGAGAAGTACAAGGCGCCGGTGTATATGCACGCCAGTGAGACGGAGAGCGAGGTGCAGGACTGCATCGGCCGCTACGGCATGACCCCTACGGCGCTGTTTGAGCAGCTGGGACTGTGGAACTACGGGGGCGGTGCATTTCACAGTGTGTGGGTCAGCAATGATGACCTGAACATTTACAAAAAACACGGCGCCTACGCAGTGCTGAATGCCGGTTCCAACGCCAAGCTGGCCAGCGGCATTGCCCCGGTGGAAAAAATGTTGCAAATGGGCATTCCCCTGGCGGTGGGCACAGACGGTCCCTCCAGCAACAACGCGCTGGATATGTTCCGGGAAATGTACCTGATCTGCGTACTGCAAAAACTGCGGGAGAAGAACGCCGCAGCGGCAGACGCCAACGCCATATTAAAAGCAGCCACCGCAGGCTCCGCCCGGTGTATGGGACTGCCGGAGGCGGACTGCATCGCCCCCGGTAAGCTGGCGGACCTAACAGTGATCGACCTGCATCGGCCCAATATGCAGCCCATCAACAACATCACCAAAAACCTGGTATACAGCGGTGCCAAAACCAATGTACGCCTAACTATGGTAGACGGACGAATTCTCTACGAAAACGGCCGGTTCTTAAACACAGATACAGATGAAATTTACAAGAACGCGCAAACGGTCATTGACCGAATTCGATAAGGAGGCACAGCGATGAAAGTCTTATTGGTCAACGGATCTCCCCACCAGCACGGCTGCACCTACACAGCCCTGGCGGAGATCGCCCATACACTGCGAGAAGAAGGCATTGACAGCGAGATCTTTTGGATCGGAAACAAGCCCATCGGCGGCTGCATCGGCTGCCACGGCTGTGTAAAGCTGGGCAAATGTGCCTTTGACGACGACCCGGTTAACGCCTTTACAGCCAAGGCAAAGGCAGCGGACGGGTTCATCTTTGGCTCGCCGGTACACTACGCAGCGGCCACCGGCAATCTGACTGCCTTTATGGACCGGGTATTCTATTCCGACGGTTGCGGCAAAGGCAGAGCCTTTTACTTAAAACCCGCAGCAGCAGTAGTCAGCGCCCGCCGGGCAGGCACCACCGCCACCCTGGACCAACTGAACAAGTACTTTACCATTGCCCAAATGCCGGTGATCTCTTCCCGGTACTGGAATATGGTTCACGGCTTTACCCCGGAGGATGTGATGAAAGACCTGGAGGGTCTGCAAGTGATGCGGGTACTGGCGCGGAATATGGCTTACTTCTTAAAGTGCAAAGCCGCCGGTGCCGCCGCTGGCGTGGAGCCGCCCAAAACGGAGCGAGCCATTCTCACCAACTTTATTGATTAAATCTTTTTTCACATAGGCAGACCGAGAGAAAGCGAGATAAATTTTGTTTTTTGCGTGCGGGAGCCGTTAATATCACTCGCTACGAAACAGTCCACCGGACTGTTTCTCCAAAATGCTAACGCATTTGGAGCCTCGTGTCTCTTGCGCTGTGCGCAATTCACTCCCCCGAGCAAAAGACAAAAAGCGCCAAAAGCGGCTTGAACTCGATGTTCAAGCCGCTTTTTTCAAGTCAATATTGATAATAGAAAGCTGCGGCAGGAGCAAGCCCCTGCCCTACGAAACGCCTATTAGAATTTTATAAGAGGCGCGGTTTAGCCGCTTTATCGACAGTCTGAGAGCCATCGGCAATGCCGGTGGCTCTCTTTATATAGTCTATTCTTATTTTGCTGCGGTCTCGCAGTACAGGCAGCGGTAGGTGCCCTTGTCCGGGTCAACCAGGGTGAACACATCATCCACCTGCTCGTGGTTGCTGATACACGCCGGATTGGGGCAATGCACCATATTCACCAGCTTTTCCGGCAGACGCAGCGCCTGCTTTTCCGCCGCTTTTCCACCGCAGATCACATTCACGGTGGTATGGGGCGCCAGGTACGCCACCGCGTCCAAGTTCAAGTCAAACTTGTCCGTGGCGATCTTAAGCACATCTTTTTTGCCCATTTTAGAGGACTTGGCGTTTTGGATCAGCGCCACCTGGGCGTCTGTCTTGTCCAGCCCCAACAGCTTATAAATACGCATACCCATACCCGCGGGGATATGGTCCAGTACATAGCCGTTTTGGATCGAATCAATGGTCATTCCAGTACACCTCCCCACTTCAGCAGCGTCATAATCAGCGCCATACGCATGTATTTGCCGTTCTTGGCCTGTTCAAAATACTTGGCTCGCGGATCGTCGTCCACCTCCACGGTGATCTCATGGACCCGAGGCAGCGGGTGCATAATGGTCAGATCGCTTTTGGCACTTTCCAGCTTCTCCGGGTCCAGTACAAAGGCGTCCTTATGACGCAGGTACTCGTCTTCCGAAAAGAAGCGCTCTCTCTGAATACGGGTCATATAAAGCACATCCAGCCGGGGCATCACATCTTCCATGTGCTCCACCTCTGTGTACTTCATACCGGAGGCGTCCAGCACATCCGTTTTGATATAATCCGGCACTGCCAACTCCTTGGGGGAAATCAGCACAAACTCCACATCCGTATAGCGGCACATGGCCTTAATGAGGGAATGTACCGTGCGGCCAAATTTTAAATCCCCGCAAAGGCCGATGGTCAGGTGATCCAAACGACCCTTTTCCCGATAAATGGTGAGCAGGTCCGTTAAGGTCTGCGTGGGGTGGCTGTGGCCGCCGTCCCCGGCGTTGATGATGGGCACATCGCTCTTAAAGCTGGCAACCCGGGGCGCACCCTCCAGCGGGTGACGCATAGCGATAATATCCGCATAGCAGGACACGATCTTCACCGTGTCCCCTACCGTCTCGCCCTTGGAGGCAGAGGAAGAATTGGCCGCTGCAAAGCCCAGCACATTGCCGCCCAGCTCCATCATCGCCGCTTCAAAAGACAGGCGGGTGCGGGTCGACGGCTCAAAAAACAGGGTTGCCAATTTTTTGCCGTCACACACATGGGCGTATTTCTTAGGGTCGGCGATAATGTCCGTAGCCAAGTGGATCAAATCGTCAATCTCTTCTACCGTAAAGTCCGTTGTATCTAAACAATGGCGCATAAAGACCACTCCTTTGCTTACAGTTCCATCCAAGCCGGGTCCTGGGGGTTGTTCTGGAACGCGGTCAGCTTGGCAATATCCTTGTCTGCGATATAACCCTCGGCGGCAGCCACCTTGGACAGGGTGTCAAAGTCAGACAGGCTGTAATTCACCACATCGGCAGCAGCCAGGCGCTCCACGCCCTTTTGCAGACCGTAGGTGAAGATGGAGGCAATACCCAGCACCTCAGCACCGGCCTGGCGCAGCACATCTACCACTTCCAGCACAGAGCCGCCGGTGGAGATCAGATCCTCAATCACCACGACCTTCGTGCCCGGCTCCATTTTGCCCTCAATTTGGTTTTGGCGGCCGTGGTCCTTATGACCGGAGCGCACATAACCCATGGGCAGGTCCAAAATGGTAGCGGTAATGGCTGCGTGGGCAATACCTGCCGTAGAGGTGCCCATCAGCATCTCCGCTTCCGGGAACTTCTCTTTTACAATCTCAGCCAGTCCGGCCTCCACATCTTTCCGTACCGCAGGAGCGGACAAAGTCAGCCGGTTGTCGCAGTAAATGGGGCTGTGGATACCGGAAGCCCAGGTAAAGGGATCGTCCGGCTTTAAGAACACAGCACGAATGGACAGCAGATCTTTTGCAATCTGTTCCTTAGTAATGGTCATAATAACACTCCTTAATCTATAAATTCACGGCAGCAGCGTCTGTACGCAGCCACCGGGTCATCGGCAGCGGTAATGGGGCGGCCCACCACAATGTAGTCGGAACCGATCTCCTTTGCCTTGGCAGGGGTGGTCACCCGCACCTGGTCGCCCAGGTCGCCGTCTGCAAATCGTACGCCGGGGGTCACGGTCATAAAAGCCTTGCCGCAGGCGTCCTTCACCATGCCCGCCTCCAACGGCGAGCACACCACGCCGTCCAGACCGGCAGTCTTGGCGTTCTTGGCGTACTGCACAATGGTGTCGTTGATATTGGCGTTGATGAGCAGTTCTTTTTGCATACGCTCCTCACTGGTGGAGGTCAGCTGGGTCACGGCGATCAGCAGCGGACGCGTGCCGTCCGGCCGGGTCAGACCCTCCAGCGCGGCCTCCATCATCTCTACTGTACCGGCAGCGTGCACATTGGTCATATCCACATCCAGTCGGCTCAGCACTGCCATGGACTTCTTTACCGTATTGGGAATATCGTGCAGCTTTAGATCCAAAAAGATCTTGTGTCCACGCTTTTTCAGCTCCCGCACAATGGACGGACCCTCTGCGTAATACAGTTCCATACCGATCTTCACAAAGGGCTTTTCCTCCGTGAATTTGTCCAGGAACGCAAAGGTTGCCTCTGCGCTTGCAAAATCGCAAGCCACGATCACATCTTTACCCATTTTTTACCACTCCTATCACATCACTTAATTTATCAATCCCCAGGTCAGCGCACACAGTCGGCAGATCCTCAATGATTTTTTTGCAAGCATAGGGGTCTACCAAATTGGCAGCGCCTACCTGTACCGCCGTGGCACCGGCCATCATCATCTCCACCACATCCCGGGCACTGGTAACGCCGCCGCAGCCCATCACGGGAATGTTGCAGGCACTGGCCACCTGGTACACCATACGCACCGCCACCGGAAACACCGCCGGGCCGCTAAAACCGCCCATGGTGTTGGCAATCACCGGTCGACGCCGGTTCAGATCAATGCGCATACCCAGCAGGGTGTTGATCAGACAAATACCATCCGCACCGGCCTCTTCGCAAGCCTTGGCAATGGCTACAATATCCGTTACATTAGGCGACAGCTTAATGAACACCGGCTTGGTGGTCACTGCCTTTACCGCCCGAGTCACTTCTGCGGCACAGGCCGGATCGGTGCCAAAGCTCATACCGCCGCCGTGCACATTGGGGCAGGATACATTCACTTCCAAAATCCCAACCTGCTCCTCTTTGTCCAGCAGCTGGCAGGTATAGGCATAGTCCTCCACAGAGAAGCCGCTTACGTTGGCGATCACCGGCTTGTGAAAGATTTTTTTCAGCTCCGGCAGTTCATGCTGGGTCACATGGTGCACCCCGGGATTTTGCAGACCAACGGCATTGATCATGCCGGCGGTGCATTCTGCAATGCGGGGGGTGGGATTGCCAAAACGAGCATCTCTTGTGGTGCCCTTAAAGGAGAAAGAGCCTAACATGTTAATATCATAAAATTCGCTGAATTCCTTGCCGAAGCCGAAGGTGCCGGAGGCAGGAACCACCGGATTGTCCAGCTCCAGCCCGCACAAATTCACACGCAGGTCTACCATATGATCTCCTCCTTTACCAGCACCGGTCCGTCCTTGCAAATGCGCTTGTTACCGTACTTGGTCTTGCAGGAGCAGCCCATACAAGCGCCAAAGCCGCAGCCCATGCGCTCCTCAAAGGAGAACTGACCGGAGGTGGCAGAACGGTCATATACCGCCCGCAGCATCGGCAGCGGACCGCAGGTATAGAAGTAGTCATAATCCGCAGGGAAAGCATCCGTCACAAAGCCCTTGGTGCCAACACTGCCGTCCACGGTGGTGATCCGCACTTCCGCACCCAGTGCGGCGAATTCCTCGGCGTAGAACACTTCGTCCGCCGTATTAAAGCCCAGAATCACCGTCACCTGCTGCCCGGCAGCCCGCAAGCACTTGCACAGGTTGTACAGGGGCGGCACACCTACACCACCGCCGATAAGCAGCGCGTGGTGCACAGGCTCCATCGTGTAGCCATTGCCCAGGCCGGTGAGCACATCCAGCGTCTCCCCCGGCTGCATCTTTGCCATTTGGGCCGTCCCCTGCCCCACAACTTTATAGATGATGGTCACCGTCCGGCTGTCGTAATCGCAGACGGAGATGGGGCGGCGCAGGAACTTGCCCTCCAGGGCAATGTTGATAAACTGGCCCGGCGCCGTAATGTACCGGGTGTCCCCTGCCAGCACCATACGGTACACGCTGGCGGTCAGAGGTCGATTTTCTTCTATTGTAAAAATACCTTGTTTATACATACGCTTACTCCGCGTCAATGGTGGACACACCCAAAGTGATCTCCTCCAGCACATCCAGCAGCACCTTTACCGTGTCCAGCGAGGTAAACATGGTCACATTGTTTTCCACCGCAGCCCGGCGAATTTCCGAGCCGTCCGAGTGACTGTCGCCGTGGTTAATATCAATGGTGTTAATCACATAGGCAATGTGCCCCTGGCGCAGTGCCATCAAGATTTCGTCGCTGTCATCCTCAGTGAGCTTTTGCCGCACCCGGGTGCGAATGCCGTGGTCTTTCAGGTACTTGGCGGTGCCCTCAGTGGCTTCGATATTAAAGCCCAGGTCGTAGAACCGACGGATCAACGGCAACGCAGTAGGCTTGTCCTGATCCGCAATGGTCACCAGCACTGTGCCGTAGTTGGACACATGCAGCCCGCTGGATTGTAACGCTTTATATAGAGCGCGGGTCAGGCTCTTGTCGTAACCGATCGCCTCGCCGGTAGACTTCATCTCCGGGGACAGGTAAGTGTCCATCCCTTTCAGCTTGCTAAAGGAAAACGCAGGCGCCTTCACATACCAGCGCTTTTTCTCCGTGGGATACACCTCCGTAATGCCCTGCTCTTTTAAGCTGTGGCCCAGGATCACCTGGGTGGCAATGTGCGCCATAGGCACGGAAGTGGCCTTGGACAGAAACGGCACCGTGCGGGAAGAACGGGGATTCACCTCGATCACATACACATCGTCGTTGCTGTCTGCAATAAACTGGATATTGTAAAGGCCCACGATGCCGATGGCCGTACCCAGTTTAACGGTATAATCAATAATCTTGTCCTTGACCGCCTGGCTGACGGAGAAGGTGGGGTAAATGCTGATAGAGTCGCCGGAATGTACGCCGGTGCGCTCCACATGCTCCATAATACCGGGAATGAACACATCTGTGCCGTCACAGATGGCGTCCACCTCCAGCTCTTTACCCATAATGTATTTATCCACCAGCACCGGCTGATCGGTGTTGATCTCCACAGCCGTTTGCAGGTAGTGGCGCAGGCTCTCCTCATTGGCAACGATCTGCATGGCACGACCACCCAATACAAAGGAGGGGCGCACCAGCACAGGATAACCGATGGAAGCGGCAACGCGCACGCCCTCTTCAATATCCGTGACCGCCAGGCCCTTAGGCTGGGGAATACCCTGCTTTTCCATTACCTTTTCAAAGCTGTCCCGGTTTTCTGCCCGGTCAATGGCAGCCACATCGGTGCCGATGATGGGCACACCCAGCGCGTCCAACGGAGGCGCCAAGTTAATGGCGGTCTGACCGCCAAGGGACACCACAATGCCCATGGGCTGCTCCAGCTCGATCACATTCATCACATCTTCCACCGTCAGCGGCTCAAAATACAGCTTGTCCGAGGTGGTGTAGTCGGTAGACACGGTCTCCGGGTTGTTATTAATGATAATCGCCTCATACCCGGCGTCCCGAATGGACCAAATAGCGTGCACGGTGGAGTAGTCAAATTCCACGCCTTGACCGATGCGAATGGGGCCGGAACCAAGCACTACAATCTTCTTTTTATCTGATACAACGGACTCATTCTCCTCCTCATAGGTGGAGTAGAAATACGGCACATAGGAGTCAAACTCAGAGGCACAGGTGTCGATCATCTTATACACCGGGAACAGCTTGATCGACTTGCGCAGGTTAAAGACTTCCGCCTCCGTCATCCCCCACAGCTGGCCGATATATTTATCGGACACGCCCATTTTTTTGGCGTCCCGTAAGGTCTGTTCATCTCGGGGATTGGCACGCAATACCGCCTCAAAGTCCACAATGTTCTTGAACTTTTCCAAAAACCACATATCAATCTTCGTGGCATTATAAATGCGGTTCAAATCGCAGCGCAGCCGGATCAGCTGGGCAATGGCGTACAGCCGATCATCGGTGCCGGTGTGGATATAATCCAGCAGCTCCTCTTGACTGTACGTGTCAAACTTCTTCATATACAGATGGCAAACGCCAATCTCCAGGGAGCGCACCGCCTTAAGCAGGCTCTCCTCCATGGTGCGACCTACGCTCATCACCTCGCCGGTGGCCTTCATCTGGGTGTTCAGCGTATTGTTGGCGTCGGCGAATTTGTCAAAGGGGAACCGGGCGATCTTGGTGACCACATAGTCCAGGGTAGGCTCAAAGGAAGCGGGGGTGTTGGCAATAGGAATCTCGTCCAAATGCATACCCACGGCAATCTTGGCGCTGACCCGGGCAATGGGATATCCGCTGGCCTTGGAAGCCAAGGCAGAGGAACGGCTGACGCGGGGGTTCACTTCAATGAGATAATACTGGAATGAGTGAGGGTCCAGCGCGAACTGCACATTGCACCCGCCCTCGATCTTCAGCTCCCGAATAATCTTCAAAGCTGAATCACGGAGCATCTGGTACTCTTTGTTGGTGAGGGTCTGAGAGGGTGCCACCACCACAGAGTCGCCGGTATGGATACCCACCGGGTCAATATTCTCCATATTACAAATGGTAATGGCGGTATCGTTGGCGTCCCGCATCACCTCATATTCTACTTCTTTATAGCCTTTAATGCTCTTTTCCACCAGCACCTGGTGCACCGGTGACAGAGCCAAGGCATTTTTCAGCATCACACGGCACTCTTCTTCATCATCCGCAAAGCCGCCGCCGGTGCCGCCAAGGGTAAAGGCCGGGCGCAGCACAACGGGATAACCGATCTCTGCAGCTGCACGCAGACCGTCCTCCAAGGTCTCTGCGATCTCTGAGGGCAGCACTGGCTCCCCAAGTCCCTGGCACAGTTCCTTAAACAGCTCTCGGTCCTCAGCCCGCTCAATGGACTCAAAGCTGGTGCCGAGAATTTCTACATCGCACTCTTGCAGCACGCCTTTTTTCGCCAGCTGTACCGCCAAGTTCAGACCGGTTTGGCCGCCCAGGGAAGGCAAGATAGCGTCCGGGCGCTCATGACGAATAATACGCGCCACATATTCCAAATTCAGCGGCTCCATATAGACTTTATCGGCAATATCCGTATCGGTCATAATGGTAGCCGGGTTGGAGTTGATGAGCACGACTTCATAGCCCTCCTCACGCAGGGCAAGGCAGGCCTGGGTGCCGGCATAGTCAAACTCCGCCGCCTGACCAATGACGATGGGGCCGGAGCCGATCACCAATACTTTATGAATATCTGTACGCTTAGGCATGGTTCTGCGCCTCCTCCATCAAATCAATAAACCGGTCAAACAAATAGGCACTGTCCTGTGGACCGGGTGCGCTCTCCGGGTGGTACTGCACGGAGAACAGCCGGTTCTCCGGCGAGGCCACACCTTCAGCGGTGCGATCCAGCAGGTTCATGTGGGTCAGCTCCAGCTCCGTGCCGGCCAGGGATGCCACATCCACCGCATAAGAATGGTTCTGCGAGGTAATCTCGATCTTGCCGTTCTCCAAATGCTTCACCGGGTGGTTACCACCCCGGTGGCCAAACTTCATCTTAAAGGTCTTCGCTCCCAGCGCCAGGCTGATCATCTGGTGCCCAAGACAAATGCCGAAGATGGGCAGCTTGCCCTTAAGCTGCCGCACCACTTCGATCACCGGGGTCACATCCTCCGGGTTACCGGGACCGTTAGACAGAAACAGTCCGTCCGGATGCATGCGCAGAATCTCCTCCGCGGTGGTATCGTAAGGCACGACTGTCACATTGCAGCCTTTTTCGTTCAGCTTGCGGATAATATTCAGCTTTATCCCGCAGTCAATGGCTACCACATCGTACTTATGGTTAGGGGTGCGGGAATACCAGCGCTTTTTGCAGCTGACCCGAGACACCATATCTGTGGGAATGGTGTAATTCTTCACCTGCCACAGGGCACTGTCATAGGGCATATCCGCCGGGAAGATGCCCACTTTTTGGCTGCCTTCGTCTCGAATGATGCGGGTGAGCATGCGGGTGTCAATCCCACTGATACCGGGAATTCCATATTCCTCCAGCACCTCAGACAGGGTCTTGGTGTAGCGGAAATTGGAGGGCTGATCGTTGTATTCCCGCACGATCAGGCCGCCCATGGTGGGAATCTTGGTCTCATAATCCTCATCGGTCATACCGTAGTTGCCGATGAGCGGGTAAGTCATCACAACCATTTGATCTGTATAACTGGGGTCGGAAACGATCTCCTGATACCCCACCATAGAGGTGTTAAACACGATCTCGTTAATGGCACTCTTATCTGCGCCAAAGCCGTAGCCAAAGAACTGTTTGCCGTTCTCCAGCACCAACTGCTTATCGTAAGGCTTCATATACTACTTCTCCTCTCCATACCGTCAATCTGTTTTTGCCCTGCACCTGCCAACCGGCAAAAGGCGTTGCCCTGCCCATGGTCACAAACTTGTCCGGGTCTACCGTCCAGCTGCAGTCCGTGTCCAGCAGGCACAGATCCGCCGGTGCGCCGGGAACAATCTCGCCAACCGGCAGGTCAAATATTTCTCTTGGCCGCACGGCCATCATTTGAATCAGCTTTTCAAAGGTCATCACGCCGGTGCGCACCAGCTTGGTGTACAGCACCGGGAACGCCGTTTCCAGACCCACAATACCCATGGCGGAACCGGACAGACCCTTCTCTTTTTCCGCAGCACTATGAGGCGCATGGTCGGTGGCGATCACATCCACCGTGCCGTCTGCTACGCCCTCTAACAGGGCTTCCCTATCGCTGCGGCTGCGCAAGGGCGGGTTCATCTTAAACCGACCGTCCTCCTGTAAATCCTCATCACACAGAACAAGGTAATGGGGGCCGGTCTCGCAGGTGACGGGCACGCCGCTTTTTTTCGCTTCTCGAATCACTTCCACACTCTCTTTGGTGGAAATGTGGCACACATGGTAACGACAACCGGTATCCGACGCCAGGCGGCAGTCCCGCTCGATCATCTTCCACTCAGAGGCGGAAGAAATGCCCCGGTGACCGTGCGCCTTGCAGTAAGCGCCATCGTGAATGTAGCCGCCATTCAGCAGATCGTTGACCTCGCAGTGGGCGGAGATCACCTTGTTCAGCGCCTTGCATCGCACCATCGCTTCTCGCATTAAGCCCTCGTCCTGCACACCGCAACCATCGTCGGAAAAGCCCACCACCTTTGGTGACAGTGCTTCAAAATCCACCAATTCGCCACTACCTTTGCGCCCCTTGGTAATAGAGGCAAAGGGCAAAACCTGGATTTTGGCGTCCCGGTCAATGATCTGTCTCTTATACACATCTGACGCTGCCGACGACTAGTCGAGTGTAGAT
>ENA-OZKX01000653-OZKX01000653.1-human-gut-metagenome-genome-assembly--contig:-NODE-653-length-16201-cov-6.211755_pt1 | contig 16201 bp, 15 predicted proteins | sample MGYA00244831_ERZ653774 | MGnify/ENA primary metagenome ERZ653774 (study PRJEB26926, sample SAMN06165314) | human gut metagenome | biome: ENVO:00009003; feature: ENVO:2100002; material: ENVO:00002003...
CGAGATTTCTGCCTGTCTCGTGGGCTCGGAGATGTGTATAAGAGACAGATCCAACTCATACTCTTTTATATTAGTAATCGCTTGGTGGCTGACGGTCTTTACATCCCCGAACTTCGCATTTCTTAAAATTTAAAGCCTGATTCTCAAGTTCCAGCTTTACGTTTTTGGCCTGTAAATCCCGGATACGCTCACGGTCCTCATTCTTTTCAACATAAAGCTGATCGATCTTAGTATCCAACTCGTGAACTTTAGCTTCTTTTTTCTCATAAAGCTCCTTCCATTCTGCTGCATACTGACTGATGTTATCCGCTTCTGCTTTTTCTGCCTGGGCTGCTTCCCTACGCTTTTTGGAGTCGTAGAACATAAATGCACCCAACAGAGGAAGAAGGATTGTTGCAATAGCACTACCAATTAACGTTGCGATTTGACTTATCTGTTCCATTATTTTTTATAGAATTTAAGCCAGGCAAAATAGTGGCTGTTCTCCAAGTAGTTGTTGTCTCTCTCTGCTAGACGGGCCTCCCTTTCAAAGGAGACCATGTGGTATGCATCACGATTGCAGATATTACCGATTAGGCGGATGCACCATTCGAGTACATACCATAGATAAAATATAACCGCAGATAATGCCAACCACCATGCTGAGTATCCGAAGACCAACTCTCCGGCCCATATGAGTAATCCAGATGCAACAGTCAGTTCAATCCATTGACGGGCATGGACACATTCGTGATTGATAGTTGATTGTCTGGCCTCCGTCTTAGACCATTTAGTAAATACCCAAGCAAACAAAGTGATGGTTGAATAGCTTGGAAATAAGATAGCTTTAGCAAGCCATGAGTCATAAAATACTTTTTTCATAAATATTTGTTTTTAAATTTCCAATTATTATTCTTTTGACAAAGCATTAATAACTGACAAACGATCAATAGCCCGAACAAAAAGCTCTGCATACTTTTTAAAAGATTCTGCTTGCTCCGTAGTTAGATCAACCACACCATTATTATACATTTCCCTTGCAATTTCTAACTCACCAATATCACCTGTGTTTTGATAAATTGCATTAGCAAACTTCTGCGATACATCGATGGTACTCTTGTTCCCTTCAATGTCTATTACTTCGATTTTTCTAAAGTCTATTCTCATCATAATATTTATACTTTATTTCTTCCTATAACTGCGACCTCAAATGCACTATTGATCCATCCTTGGTCCTTATGAAATGTCTTTACTGTAAAAGTACTAGCCTGTTTATCAGATATTATACAAATAGTCCAATTCTCGTTTATGCCTGTAGCTATTATAAAATAGTCGGTATGACCTAAATCGTGCCAAAAGACATAATTTCCTGTATCTGTCCTGTCGACTTTGGATACATAGCACCCATCTCCCCATCTGTTTGATATACCACCTCCCGATGTAATACGTGCAGCCCATAATACTCCAGGAGCATCCCATTTCTCATACTGGCGCTGGCCGAATTTATGAGATCCATAACTCTCTATAGCCCCACCACCAGAAGTGTTAGCTATGATTCTTAACGCAACTCCTCCTTTACCATACGTGCTTAGATTAATACAGTCTTGATTATCATTACGTATAGTCAAAAAAGGATATGCCCCTTGAGAAGAAACTCCTCCGTACTCATTAATGCGCAAAAAACGAGTACCGCTAACCTCTAAAAGAATCTTTGCATCAACTATATCTCTAGACACTATATTATTATCCTTTATCTCCCATCCTCCTAGAATAGCCCCAGATGTCACCACCAGGTTTTCAGTATTGATATTCTTGGCATCAATCATCGGAACCCCATCAACATCTTTAAACAAGGCGATGTCCTGACCGGTATTAGTTCGAATTACGGTACTATTAGAAGTCAATATCAGCTTTCCATTAGCTGTATTTATCCCACCTTCAGCAGTTAATTCAAAACCTGTCTCATTATGCTTTATAGCTCCTTCGGTTATCATCCATCCCTGCGTCTTTTCAAGATTACCTACAAATATTCCGGAAGTTCCCAATACGTCAATTGTCGCATTCTGCGCTAGCAATACGTTTGTCGCAACATTGATAAACTCATTGAATTCATCCCATTTCGTAGAATCAAATGTAGAAGTAGATGTATGAGTTACCTTACAGAGTTTGTTATTCCCGTTATAAATAACGGTATCAATAAACGCATCATTGTGATAATACTCGGTATTCGGTTTCCATTCTCCGCGTGGCCGGAGCATTGCACCCGGCAATCCAGTCTTTCCTTGTCCGCCGGTTAAACATGCAGGATCGCTCTCATATGTTGTATTATCAGTGTAAGTAACCTTAGTTTTAGTCCATATGTATTTACCATCCTCCCACTTAGGAGCGGTCGTAGACCAAGAACCGCCGACAAGAGAGCTGGAGGAAGTCGAGAGGTAATAAAATATTTCGAAAGATTTTACCCCCTTACCGGATGGACCGGCACTTCCTGTCACACAGACCGGATCGCTCGTCCAAGTTGTATTATCAGTATAAGTGACAACCGTTCGCGTCCACATAAATTTACCATCTGTCCAGCTTGGTACATTATACGACCATGAACCACCTGCCGGAGTGCTATAGGATGTAGACAGGTAATATTGTTCTCTGTAACTCTTTACTCCTATACCCGTTTCCCCCTTCGCTCCTGTGACGCAAACAGCATCTGTCGTAGTCGATGAACCATCCGTATAGGTGATAACTGACCTGGTCCACATATACTTTCCGTTTACCCATGTGGGAACACTCGTTGACCATGACCCGCCTATAAGAGAACTCGAAGAGGTAGACAGATAATATTGTTCTGTAATACTTGCCACTCCTTTCCCATCGGAGCCATTAGCTCCTTTAGAGCCGGTTATACAAGCCGGATCTGTTTCCGTTGTGGAACCATCTGTATATATGACCTTCGTTTTACTCCACATGTACTTTCCGTTTACCCAAGCCGGAGCAGTCGTCGACCAAGAACCACCGGAAAGAGAACTAGAAGAAGTTGAAAGGTAGTAAAGCACATCCACATCTTGTACTCCTATTCCATCATCTCCCGGCTTTCCGTTACTTCCATCCTTGAGAACAATAATGGTTTGCTGATCAACTAACACCACTCCCGAAGTCTCACTGTAAAGCCGGAACTGTATTTTACTGGTTATTCCTGATACTGCAATATCGTTTCCCGGAGTATATCCGTTTGCAGTCCCGGAATCGATGACATAGTCCATTGAATAACCGGCAGGCAGAGATGACACTACGGTAGAAGCTCCGTCCGTCTTCATTATCCGACAGGAAACCTTTGATACTTCACTGCTACCATCAGCGTTCTTCTTTATTACGTTTACGGAAGGTTGCAGGTAATACATAACAGCATTCTCTCCATCACTCCCCGGACTACCGGCATCACCCTTAGATATAGTCTTCAGCCAGTCTGTAGAAGAATCAGACGGTTCCTGCGTAGTACTAGGTTCAATACATATCCATGTGCTGCCGTTATGGGTAACTTCATCGTAATACCAATACTTTCCTACTTTCCATTCCCCCTTAAATGCGGGAACAAGGACTTCTGTAGTGCCATCTTGTGAAAGCTGTTTAATCGTACCGGTCATATACACATTGCGAAGGTATGCACTGTATCCGGACAAATCCAGTTCTGAAATGACCAGATTGGACAAGTCTCCTAGCTGCATCATGACCATAGAAGAGGTTATCTCCCAGTTATTGACTCCTGCAAGATAGCGTTTATAGTCTTTTGTGGAATAAGCAGATTTCTGGCGCTCCGCATTTGTGAAATTGCCATATGCCACAAAATGCATGGCCTTCTGAGGATGATATGAATAGCCGCTTCTAAGAGTATATTTAAACTCCGAATTGCTTATCTTTTGAGTTATACGAAAATAAGAAGTTTGGAATCCTGTACTATTGTTGAATATACCCTTGCAAATGTCATCTACCGCAAGGTTTGCAACTTCTCCCGGTTCCAGCTTCAAAGTCAGAGTCTGAGAGGATTCATTTACGGATTCGATAATACCACCACCGGGAGCAAGCCAGTCTTCTCCCGAAGTTATTGATACGCGGTTATAGCGAAGTTCCGGAACCTCAAGGAAGTCTCGGAGATGGAGTGATTTTGCATCGATATGTCCGTCGGGGGAAATCATCCAACCAATGAGATTCTGTACATAGTCTTTTGATGATATTTCCTTTGAGAAGGTTGCGTCTTCCGCGATTAGTTTCTGGATAACGGCTTTTATCTTAACGTCAATGCCGGCCAAGAAGGTTATTAGCCCTTTGGCTTCATCGTCCTCCACTTTGCTAAGATATTTATCATCGGCATCGTCCCCTGTCATTATTGGAGACAATTTATAATGCCTTCGTCCATCCGCTTCCGAAATGGTCTCATCTTTCAACAATTTATACACACTTCCATCTGACTCAACAGAGACTATCTGGGCCGGATAAGGAAAGTATTCTTCCGCATCCGTATTACGAGCATATGATGTCGCATCTTCCAGTGTTTTGAAAGTTGCCGTAGAATCGATAGGTCTCCCTGTCGTTCTTTTATATTGTAATGCAAAACTGCTTCCGTTTATCTTAACCATAATCTTATGCAGTTTTAAAAGTAAATGTATCGGCATCATTCAATCCCGAAGTCTGAACAACCCACATCTTATAATCAATCGCGGCACTTTTGTTGTCTCCTTCAACAGATATTGTTATTGGGCCGGTAGTAATTCCTGTATCCTCTATGAAATTACCCGGATAAGCAGTAAGCGTCAATTCAGTAACCTCATCAGCAGGAATACAAACCGCTATTTTCTTCCATTTATCTACTGGGAACTTATATGTTCCCGCCTTTATATATAAACCACTTGATTTCAAATTACGTACCTCATCGGAGGTTTGAGGCACAGAATCACACAGCCCGGCAAACCACTTACGATAAACGTTGACACTTATCTTACTTGTCAATGTCAATTCCTTAATATCTTCATCCTCACCGGCAGCATACATGACTGTAGCAAAATACGTTTCTCCTTTTGTATAGTTTCCTTCCAATTCTCTTGTCGCAATCTGTACGCCATTATTGTCCTCTTCAGAAAATGCCAGAATATTTTCTTCATTATTGTCGTAGAAAGCCTTAGTCATCGCTCCGTTATCATTACGGGTAGCAGTATAGGTTAAAACTCCTTTTTTAGAACCAAATTCAACGTCATTAGCCGTCGATATTTTCCCAACAAGAGTAGCCGGCATCGGAGCATAAAGCATCTTTCTGAATATCTGCTCATATCCCATACCTTTTCTCAATACGTCTCCCGGATTCACATAACCTGTTTTTGGCGCATTTACACGAATATCCTTGCTTAATCCCACATCCCCAGAAATACCACCGGATGAAGAAGAACCTCCTCCGCCACCACCTGTACGCACAACAGTACTAGTCCGATAATCCTTCGATCTCGAACTAGCCGGAATAGCCCTTGTTTTTATTACGATATTACTGCTCATATCTCTATCATTACACATTGGAAACGATTCATCTTGTAGTCGATAGATCCGCCTGCATTAATGAATCTTTTATTAACCATATAATTGTCAGACAAACGAGATAACGGAGTAATATCTGATGATTCTTTTATCACTTGAGTTAATTTTACACGGGTGGCATTATAGCGGTTGATTATTCTACGAATAAGCTGTTCCTCCGGACGAATGGTAGTTCTTTCTATGTATGAATAAAGATCATCTCTTAAATAATCGGTCCATAATACAACTTTTCCATAACATGCACCATCATGATTGTATGAACTAATTTTCAACTCAATCTCATCAAGTTCATTAATATAGTTTTCATTAATGACATTTTCGTAGATACGATCTGAGTTAGATGTAGTATCCTCTCCATCTCTGGGGATGAATTTTACAGTAAAGTTTTGTAAAAACACTCCATACTTGTTAACTTCAGACGGATACATGCTAGCTAACAATTGAAACTCCAATTCTCCTGTTGTCACTCCACTTCCAGTAAGAGAAGAATATATCATTTTACCTGATGCACCTTGATAAGGATCATTCAATTTCTTGTCATTGATTATAGCTTTATAGTCTCCATCCTCGTATTCTCCAAAGGATATATATGTGCATTTATACAAGTTATTACCAAGTACCGGATCATCTGTCGTAAGATCTGTATTACCAATAAACAATTTAGTACCTATCATTAAGTTTCCTCCCCATCTATCTTTTGACAAAGGAGATAATTCTTCATTCTGGAAGTATTTTACAGAGGCATTAATGCAAAATACTCCGGGAGGATAAGCAACACATGGACTCCTCAATATAAAAACGGGAACATATCCTCCTAATACTATTCCATCTTTGTTTTTTAACCTCACTCTTATTATATCAGTATAATTATACTCTGTGATATCTGGAACTTTCCCTCCATCCTTATCAACCATTTTGTAGTTACAATATCGCATAGGAATAGCACCCAGTAGGTTTTCCGCCTCTACATTGTTCTTATATCCGTTTATGTCTACACGATGTGCGAACTGTTCGTATTGATACATATCCAAATCACCGGGATTCAAGAGTAGGCGATGTGAAACATCATTGCCAGATACAATATCCGGCAAAGTGACCAACTGATCTAAATCGTCATAATCCACACTGAAATTCAAAGTCTCAGGAATTGGATAATTACTGCATTTGATTGTCACTTTATTATATCCAGGCAAAATATCCATAGAATGATCGGAACCGGCGAAACCGATATTTTGTATCGTAATACTATTAAATCCTACATCTTCTTTTTCCGTTAGTGTAACATTATATTTATGATATACTCCATCATGATCCAAATCTACGAAGTACAGTTCTCCTTTCCAGTCTACGCAAGTCCAGTTTAAGAATTTGCATACTTCTTCCAAAACTTCTTTCAACTTCATGGCTTTTCCACCTTCATCGAAAAAGTTTTGTTCGCTAACCCTCATATCATATAGTATGTTACTGCCAGATAAATATTCTTTCTCACTTTTCGCATAAACATAAGGGAGGTATACAGCGTTATAATTTGCAGAAGATGCTTCTATACATCTTTTCAACAAATACCATAATGAAACAAATTCTTTCTTTTTACCTTCTACTTCATAATCAATAAACTCAAGGGTAGACATGGCACTCATGCACTCCATCTCCAATTCAAATACATCTGAAGTATAGTCCTGTGTATAGATTTCAGGTTTGATGAAACCAATCCATGTTACTATTCCATTCTTTTTAAAAACAACTCGGTACTCTTGATAAGCTGTAGTAAACAAACTCTGCAAATAATCACTACCTACTACACGAATTGTTGCAGTACTGAACCGAATAGGAGTATAGAGAAATTCATCATCTGCAATGTCAATTGTAAATGGAGAATTACCACCCTTTAGTTCCATAACTTCTCCCGAATAGTTGTCTTTTTCTATTTCAACCACACATGGGATATTATCAATTGTGGCAAATGGTATCGTGTATATTAGTCCGTAACTCATGATATAGGTTTCTTTCCTTGTGATTTAAGTTCATTATTAATGGTAAGAATCAAGTCTTTAGCTCTTACTCTAGTAGTGACTGATGAAGATATATTTCCACCTCCACCCAATCTTCCAGAATTAATCGCTTCAAACAGGCGGGATTGCTGTCCCTGATTAAGTATCATTTCACCAGCATTGACACGGGCCAGCATTTTATCTCCAGATGATGGACCACCAGTCACAACTCCTCCGCGTGCAAACTTAGGGATAGCAGCAAACAATGCTAGAGCAGCAGCTATTGCCCCACCAATTGCAATAAGGCTTATAGGCCAAGGTAGTTTTTTTGCGGCACTTGCTCCAACCGCACTAGCTCCCTTAGCCGTATTAGCGGCTACCTCCGTTTTAGCTGCCTCTTTCTCAATAGTCGTAGCCGCAACGGTAGCAGCAGCTCCTGTTGCGGCATTAGAAACCTTTTGAGATGTAGTTGCAGTATCTATCGCCGCTTCTGCCTCCTTAGCTTTAGCTAATTTATTCGTAAGTTCCGTTATATTTTCAATGGTCTTTGCTACTGATAATATTCCATCTACAACGCTCGCCAGCGTATTCCATATAGCCATCAGTTTTTCCCACCTCGAAGCCTCTGTTTCTGGATCAAAAGCATCTTTCAGCCTTTGAAAAGCAGAAGCCACCCCATCTATGGTAGATACAGTTTCTTTTAGGGCATCCCATTTCATTTGTCCAAGCTCCTTAGTAAGATCCTTTACATCCTCCTTCACCTGAGCTAGTTTTAAAGCTTTCTCCAAAGTAGGGACATTAGCTAATGATTTGGCAACCTCATCCTCTAAAGTCTTTCCCATGCTTTTGGCCTGCTCTTTCAGTTGATCAGCATATTCCTTTGCTGCCTCTAGCTCCTCAGAGGCAATATCGGATTTGGTCTTTTTATAATCAAAAGTTGTGTCTCTAGGCTTTATTTTAATGGGAGACGCAAGCATTTTTGCATTCAGACTCATTGCTGCAATAAAGACATCAGCCTCATCTCCAATACCCTTTATACTGGCAGCGGATTTTGCGGCATCCAAAGAAAGGGAAGCTAAGTTCTCATTCAACTCTTTTCGAGTAATAAGCCCTTTAGACTCCTGAGACTGAAGCTCTTTTACCTTATTATTGTATTCCTTTTGAACCTTTTCGAATTCTACGAGAGCAGCATTCTTATCCTGATCCCTTATCGCTTTCTCGGCAGCAGTTTTAAGGCCTTGGAAATAAGTACTTCCTAGAACATCCTTATCACCTGTTCCTTTTGCTTGAGCATACATTTTGATATTCAGTTCGCCCAATGCCTTGTTGTATTCAGCTTGAGTAATCTTACCGAGTTCTAACTCTGCACCCAACTCCTCAAGCTGCTTGTTGTATGATTCTTGCTGCTTTTGAAGAGGAGTTTTCTTGGTGGAAGTAGCTGTAGTAGTATCAGTTGGAATCGTTATAGACGGCTTGTTTTTTTCCAAATACTCCGTATATTGGCGTAGATTTGCATCAGCATCTTTTATAATATTCCTAAGTGCTATAGCCTCTTCCATCTCTCCTATAATCGGAGCCGGACCACCAAAATTTAATACTCCTTGATTCTCTATAGCATTTCTATATTGGAAATTAAAAGCCTCTTCACCACCACGTTTATTATATATATCTTTTAATTTGTCCTCCGCCGCAATTTTCTTTTGCGTGAAAAAATCTACTTTAGCAGTAGCCTCTAATAGTTTAATCCTCTCGCGTACAGCATTATTGATATCCTGATTTTTCTTCAATTCCCCTCCCAATAATTCTATAATGCGATTCTGATATTTTTCTTTTAATTTAGAACCATCTGCTGCTTTATTATATAAATCTTGAATTACTTTTAACTGAATTATCTCTGGAGTATGCGTAATACTAGCCGCCTCTTTTTTATAATCAGAAAATACCTTTCTTATTCTTTCGGCTTCTTGTTTTAGTGTCACCATATGGGCTATAAGGCCTCCGAGCACAGTAATAATAGCGGTAGGGATAGAAGAGATCAATAACGATTTTAATGATCCCATTGCCTTGCTAAACGCCATCTTGATGGAAGCACTCGTCTTTTGCGCTTTCCATGCAATTTCATCAAATGCCACTCCTGCATCCTTAGCAGCCCGACGAGCTGCAGACTTAGCGGCTAATTCGGCTTTGGCTATAGCAGATATGATATTATTAACCAGTTTGCTCGTTACCAATACCACGATTGCTGCAATCGCATAAGTTATAACACTCCTGATATTTTCTGTAGCCGTTTTTACTGCGCTAGTAACCCAATCGATAAGAGATTTATATTTGCCTTTGATATCCGCCTCATCGACCAACTCAGTGAAGGCATTTTTCAGACGATTCAGAGATGTTTCCAGATTATCTGTATCAACATTTGGGATCATTTCGTCCAAGGCTTTAGCAAATTTAGGAAGGACATCTGCGCTCATCAATTTACCTTTCTTCATCAATTCGTCAAGACCGGCAACGCTAGTTCCCGCAGCTTTTGCCATAGCCTGAAGAGCAATAGGAAGGCGCTCTCCTATCTGTAGGCGTAATTCTTCCGAGCTGATTTTTCCCTTACTCATCATCTGAGATAAAGCCAAGAATACACCATTGCTATCCTCTGCGCTCATGCCAAAAGCAGTAACAGCACGGGACATAGATTCGAATATCTTCCGCTGTTCCTGTATCGTCATTCCGGAGATAGAAGCTGCCGCCGTAAATTTTGCATAGTTGCCTGTCAGAGCGTTAATCTCCAATCCGTATTTCTTAGCCATATCCAGCAGGAAACGCTGATTCTCTGCAAATTGTCCCATTGTTCCGGACACATTCTTCAGAGCCGTAGTAACCCGGCTTGATTCCTTGGCTACTTCAATAAAACGGGAGACAAGATTGGTTAGTCCAAGACCACCTGCACCAAGAGCTGCTGCGAAGGTAAGGACTTGCATCTGCATAGAACGAAATGCTGCTTTTACCTGATTCGTTCCTTTTTTAAAATTTTCGGTTAAGAAATTTAATGCTATTGAGAATGATAATCTGCTCGCCATAATTAATTACTTTTACTCCAATTCACTTTGTTTATATCAAATAATTCACCGGCCATGAACTTTCGGAAGTCTTCTTCATTAGCCTTTATCTCAGCTTCAGCCTTTTCTTTCATCTCCTGGATCTCCCAGGGGAACGGATACATATCTTGAGCGGAACGAAGTTTCTTGCCGTCTATATGAGGAAGGATCGTCATATATGTCCACAATCTTTCGGACTCCAGAGATTCTCTACGCTTGCGGTTATCCGCTTCGATATACAAAGGAAGATCATAGATCTCCATCTCTTCCATTGCATAATGAGCATCCAGTCCATCCATTATTAGCATAGCTACTATTTCGCCAACGAAGCATGATTCTGAAGCTACAGTTCCCCCGGATGAATCCAATGCTTTCTGGAACTGCGAAGAGACAATACTCATCCTCTCTATGCCTGAAATCAGCTCCTTGAATATTTTATCGTTTGATATGGCAGTTTTAAAAACAGAATAAGTATACATATCTTTCATTCCGTCCATATTCATCACATAAAGTAAGGCGTCTACGTCTTCCTTATCAGTATAGTCTATTTGTGAAAAAGGTTTCTTCATCAACTGCTCCCATCGGATAATCATCTTAATGGTGCATTTCTTAAATCGCATTTTACCCGGCAATGTTCTGGCCTTTGGCGGAGGAGTGGATTCAGAGGTCTTAGGTTTGCCTGTACGTCTTTCTCTAAGATCCAATATAAGACAAAGGCACATATAAATAAAAAGTACCGTTATTATGATTAAATATATATCCATTACTCTAACTATTTAAAAAGGCGACCATCTCTGACCGCCTCCACCTTTTTAACAACATCGAAAAATCAAGCACCGGTTCCATCTTCCAGAGGCCCGGTTCCCTGTAAGGTTACCGAGCTGGTACAGATCGCACCATTGTCTGCCTTCATGGAAAGAGCCGTAATAATCGCTTTTCCTTTTACGTACTCTTCTCCCTTCGGGAAGTCTCCTTCCGTCTCTTCTGTCTTTGCTATCACAAAAGATATCGGTGTTCTCTCCTTCATCAATTCCTTTAATGTAACGAAAGACAAATGCCCTGTTTTCAGAGACAACATACTTTCGCTAGTGACGGTATATCCCAACTGCCCTGTCAGATATTCTTTCCAGTTACCTGACATCTTGTTACTCGTATCAATCGTGTCAGCACTCATGTCAATGCTACATGAGGTTCCAAATGCGATTGGAATTGTCTTTTTTGGTTCAGAGTCTCCGGTTTCAACGAAAAGCATCAGCTTATCACCGACAACCATGTCTTTAGCCGAATCATATTTTTTTTCTGCCATAACTATAATGAACTAATTGAAAATTGTAAAACTTGAATGTATTTATTATCAATGAAGCCCTCGGTAGAGTCTTCAAGCCGAATGTACATATCCGGATCTGTCCATGCTCCGGACAAGGAATCATAAATCAATGAGGCAAGATCCTGGCTGCGTCCGTAGTCCTCACTAATGGCGATCACATTTACCAATGGAGTCTGACGGGCTACTCCCATTTTACTATACTCCTGTTTGTATCCATCCCTCTGATAGATTATATAATCCCCAGCGGTATTTTCCGGAGCCATCACAGGAAAGATCTTATCCTCCACATACCCCACAATCTCCTTTGACTTAAGGAGAATGCCGCGTACCTCGTTGGTTACTTTAAACATGTTCATCGTCTGTCATTTATTCGTTGAACCGCTCTTTTGATCCCTTCGTGAACTGCTTGCATTGCTTTTCCTTCTTCCGTATTCCGGGCGTCCTCCCAAAAGTTGTTACCCGGCATAACACCGCGACTTGCGCCAGATTTGGTATAACGCTTCTTAGTGCCTCTGTCGACCAGATGGGCATGGTTACCTCCCGGACGGTCAAAGCCAGCCAATGCGCCTAGCTTATTCCTCTTGACCCTTGTTGTAAAAGAATTCATCAGATGATTGGTCTGTTTCCCGTGATGGAGCAGCCTTGCACGAAGATTACTCCTTCCTTTAACCCTGAAAACATTCATTGCAGCCCGGAGTCCGCTCCTTACAGCCTTGTCCTTCTCAAAATCTTCAAGATTACGGATCAGGTAGTAAATATTCTCTTTGTCTATTGTCGTGACCTGAATCATACATCTATCTTTTTTAGAGTTAAGGTCAGCTCATTGCCATCCGGTTCAATCATCTTTATTTCCCACACGCTATCTGCGTACTTTACACGACAACCATACTTAATTTGCGGATATTTCCGAACTTGCATGACCGTTGTCTGACCGATAAACTGCTCGTAAGCACTCTCGTCAACAGAGAGAAGCGTCTGTTTTTTGCGATATGCCCGGCATCGGAACACTTCCCGGTAGTCCTTACGGACAAAACCCGTTTCGGTTTTTTCTTCGACCGGCTCCTCAAACACAAGGGTATATTTTAATAATCCTGCTCTCATCTGTTGTAATTCCGATAGAGTGAAACTAAATGGCTATAAGATAATGGAACCTGACTTGACTGCACAAAAGCAACCGGTTCCCGATTTGCATAATATTGACCAACCATCAGAAGAATGCATTGCCGAAGAGGAGCCGGCAGACTTTTGCCATCCTCTCCGGACAATGCTTTCAATTCCTCGCATATATCCTTCTCTACAACAGCCTCAGCAGCCTCAATAAGACATTCGATGTATTCGTCATCTTCAGTGAAAGATTCTTCTACATTCAGATGCTTCTTTGCCAGTTGTAGTTCGACGTATGCCATATTATTTCATTGATGCAATAGTGAATGATTCCGGACGAATCATACCCATGTTCCAATAAGAGTTAATAACCAGACGGACCGCACCTTTAGTTGCCTGCGTGTATGGGTCTACAGTCATGTCAATTGCTCCCCATTGTCCCAGGAAATAGTCGGCCCAATTACCGAACACAATACCGAACTCGTCTTTCGCGTCTCGCAACCCTTTAGGAATGTTGTTTGTACGCAATGCACGATAACCGTTCAGCATACCTGTGCCATCATTGCCAAAGAGGAAGCCGCCAGCTCCGGATTGATCTTTTACTTTTGTTTTGGCTTTTCCAACCAGAGACGGATGCATAATATATGCCAAGTTGCCGAACAAAGCATTGTTTAAATCTGCGTTGGTTTCCAATTCAACAACTTTTCCCCAGTCCATAACTCCGCTAACGTCGCTTAACGTCTGGAACATACCATCTGGGACATTCTCTTCTGTCTCAGCATTACTCAGAGCTGTTTTTTCCACCTTCTGGGCAATGGCAATAGCGAGCAACTGACGGATCAATCCTTCCACGGAACGATTCTCCTGGATCAGCAACTGTTTAGAGATGTCTACGTAAGCCGTCAAACGTTTCGGACTATACAGCTTGCCTTTAGAGAATTCTCCCTTGCCATCTTTAGCTTCCGTATTTTCACCTTCCCAGAAAACTTGAGCTGCGGTATGTTTAGGCCAGTAGATGTTTCCGACCAGTCCAGTCATCATACGCACTCCCGCCTGAGACAGTACCAGGTTAGCCTCCAATGGTAACAACAGTTCCTGCTGTTCCTCGTCAATGACAACACCAGTGGTCGCTTCTGTTCCCGCTGTGTACGCCGCACGTTTCTGATACGACAAAGGGAGAATCAGTTCACCACAATTTTCAGCAGTAGCAGCTACAGAACGATGCAATCTGGTTGCCTCTTCAATAACAGCAGCTTCACTGTCACGTTGTTTCGTTTTATTCATCTGTGCCAAAATAGCACGACGAATAGAAAATCCACTATTTCCAGTAGTCACTGTCTTCACAGGACGTTTACCGCGATTTTCCTCCTCTCTCTCTTCGATTTCAAGATTGATTTCAGCCATTCGAGCCTGATTCGCTCCCAATTCTTCATTTTCTTCAGAAGAGAACTGGCGCTTTTCACCTTTAGCCTTCTCAATAATTTCTTTTGAACGAGCAGAAAGCTGCTTCTTCTCATCCTTCAAGTCTGTAATACTTTTTTCTTTTGCCATAATTTATAAATTAAATGTTTAATGATTTCTCGATATTTTGGTAGTAAGACTCAGGAATTTCCTGTTCCCGATGACGAAGCTCCTCTTCGGCTGCTTCTTTTCCACGCATGTAGACTGAAGTTTTACTATACGCCCCATTATAAACCGGAGAAGTATCATAGATATTGCCAAATTTCTCTATTGTTCGCTTCCAACTACCATCACTCCTCTTTTCCCATGTATCTTTTTCGACATCGAAACAAAAAGAACTTTCTCCGATTTCTCCGCGACGGATATTCTCAAGCAATTCATCACCCAGAGCGGTTTTGGGAGCGTCAAAGCGGTATTTTAATCCCTTGTCATCAACCGATAGCGACAAAGAACCTTTACCATATTTACTTCTCGCAAGAACCCCTCTTCTCTGATCATGGTTTAATAGAGCAAAAACATCACTTTTCTCCAATACTCCGTCAAGAGCACCACGCTTAATGACTTCAGTAAATGATAATCCATCTGATGGGGTATCAAATAGCAGCGCATAACCTTCAACAGTTCTTTTTTCTTCATTCTCTCCGGTCACCTGGACCTGAAATGACGTGTTTCTTATCTCTCTTTTTTCATCCATAACTAATCTTTTACTTATTAACCGTTTTATTGTCTGACAAACTGGGATCAATCTCTTCTTCAATAGGCATTTTCTGCATTAAAGCGTTATCTAACGTCTGAGTATTAACCGGTACAAAAACCTTATCTCCATTATCCACACGAGAAAGATTGTTTTCACGTCGGATTTCATTTGGAGAAGCAGCTCCGACATAAAACATATCCTTCCAGTAAGCGGCCTGTGCTGCTTTATCAGTACGCAAAATGGCCGATGTATCGAATTCCGCGATAATTCTGCCGCGTTCTGATCTGAGAAATACTTTTCGGTTAATTTCCTGCTCTATTTTAGTGATTACAGCCAATGCGGTATCGGTCAAATACTGAAGCTGAGTAGCCTCAACGGTAGAATAGCTCGATTTAGACAAATCAAACGCCTTAACAGGTGATACAGAGAAGAAACGACAGATATCCACTACATTGAACTGCCTGCTTTCAAGAAGCTGACTATCCTTGGGGCTGACAGTAATCGGCTGATATTTCATGTTTCCTTCCAATACGGCTATTCCGTTCGGATGCTGGGACATTCTCTCATCCCACGTTTCATATATCTGATCCTTCTGCCCTTTATCCAACCGTTTTCCTTCAACCGTCAGGATACCGGAGACAGCTCCTCCCGATTCAAAAAAACCGGAAGCATGCTCTTCGCTCTTTGTGGCAATGCCAAGAGTCTGACGCGCATGAGTCAACGTAGATACACCAATAATGCCGTCGTAAGAGAAGTTAAGGACATGAATCATGTCTTTCGGTTCAACCAGTTCTTTAAAACCTACTACCTGGTAACGCTTGCGCATTATGCCATTCTTATCAGCGATATATACAATCGTCACCTGACTGGTTGGTATGTATATCAACTGTAATAAATTTAGATTACGGTCCCTTTCTATATAGGCGTATCCCTGTCTCTTATACACATCTCCGAGCCCACGAGACAGGCAGAAATCTCG
>ENA-OZKX01000656-OZKX01000656.1-human-gut-metagenome-genome-assembly--contig:-NODE-656-length-16160-cov-6.899100_pt1 | contig 16160 bp, 27 predicted proteins | sample MGYA00244831_ERZ653774 | MGnify/ENA primary metagenome ERZ653774 (study PRJEB26926, sample SAMN06165314) | human gut metagenome | biome: ENVO:00009003; feature: ENVO:2100002; material: ENVO:00002003...
ACTCGACTAGTCGTCGGCAGCGTCAGATGTGTATAAGAGACAGCTTTTGTAATTAGACAGATAATTTTCTGTATAATTCTTTTTCATGTACTCATCGAAACTCTTTTCAATTGTTTTCTCGTTCATTTCTATTCCTCCTTTATAATTTCTTTCATGAAACAAATCCAGTGTGTATTAGATCGTTTGCCGGATATATGCCCGAATATTGGTCTTTCAGGTGTGAGCTTCAAAATTTCAGAAACCTTGATATCTGTTTCGTTCCATTTGAAAATTAAAAATCCTCCGGGTTTCAGGACTCTAAAACATTCTTTAAATCCTTTTGCCAGCATATCGCGCCAATCTTTCCCAAGATTACCGTATTTAACCATTTGCCAACCGTTAGCTTCTTTTTTTGAACCTGAGCATTTCAAATGAGGCGGATCGAAAACTACCATTGAAAAAGATTTATCCTCATAGGGCATATTTGTAAAGTCGGCTTGTATATCGGGATTTATTTCAAATAATCTACCATCGCATAAATGAGTAGAGACCTTTCGAATGTCTTGAAAAAGAACTCTTTCATCATGTTTGTTAAAGTAGAACATCTTTCCCCCACAACAGGCGTCTAATATTGTTTTTTCCATCTCTATTCCTCCTTTATAAAATCCTTCCGTATAAATTTATAGGGCCTTCCGGTCTTGGTTCCGCCCTTTTCCGGCCTTATTATCCCTGTGTTAGGATCCATTTTCATCACATAGTAGTCATATCGCGTTATGGGTTCCGGCCTCATGTTAAGATCGTATTTCAGGAAATCGATGATCGTCGATTTCGATATGGTGAATCCTCCCACTTGGTTGATTTCTATCGCCAGATCTTTCGGAGAATAATATAATTCAACGGTTTCATAATCGATGAAGCTCTGCCGGATAAAGTCTTTTATTTCTTTAACGGCCTTGTTTTCCGTGCGTTCCTGTACTCGGATCAAACTTTCCGTCATATATACTTCCGGCTTGAATCCCATTCTCGACTCCCCGCATTCGTAATGATACTCCCTTTTCGAAAGGTAATAGAGAAAAGCCCCTATCTCTTTCTCCATCTTACTCATGATAAAAGGATCGTCTTTTTCCAGTACGCCTACTTTGAGTACGGCATAACGGTTTTCCCCTTCGTCTATCTGCATGAAGTTCGTTTCGTTGTTCGAGCATACGATGATGTGCATGTAGTTTTTTATCTCGCTGGCATCTTTCCCTTTCTGCTCCATTAACATGTTGGGGTTGGTCGCCCAGTTCTTTATCTTTTCCTTTATTTCCGTCCTTTTTTCACTCACGAAGGCTTCCTCTATACCTACAATCAATTTATCGGAATATACGCTTGAAAATTGGCTGTTTAACCGGTCAGAGTCAACGACGATAACATTCTCTTGGAATATAGCCCGCATAAGATAGAGGAAAGTCGATTTTCCTGTATTCCGTTCTTTCGACACGAAACAGAGTACCGGCATTTTCTTTCGGGGTTCGAAAAAGGTGTGCTGTATGTAATCTAATCCGAACTCATACATCGTTTCCCCCGCTAAATTGGTATCGGAAAAGATATGCCGCAAAAAGGATTCTATCGTTTTCCAGCTACCCGGTTTTATGTCGTGATATACCGGGTTATAGCGGTTATAGCTTACTGTCTCTATGCCTTCGAAAACTTCCCGCTTTATCCTCCTGTATTTATTCGTGTTCTCCGGTTCGTTAAAAAACATCTGGTAACGGGGTATAAGCGAAATATCCTTCACTTCCTGTTTTACGGTTCCTTCGTTATATCTTACCAGCTTCATAATGGGCTGTTTGTGCTCTTTGTCGTGGTCGTCGTCGAATACGATACATTTTCGGTAATACTGGTCGGCCACTTTGATAAACATCTTGGCTTTGGTGAGATTGTCCCGAACTACCTTGCTACCGTCGAAGTAATAAGAGGCTCCTTTCCACTTGAATATCCTGTCCTCCAATATGGCTTTGTAATTCTCGTAGAAATTCGCCACGTTGTCGAGGAAGAAGTATTTTTCGAGCTTGTATTTGATACCGGGAGAAAGAGCCATACAGTTAATGAAATCCTTTCTCCCTGTAATCAAGTCGTTCAGTTCCTCGACCAGCTTTGTTTTCTTCTTGGGTTTCAGCGTGGCGATCAAATCGTCCAACCCTTTTGCCGATTCGCTGTATTTGGTGGCTATATGGGAGAAATACAAATCGACATCGAAGGGCTTCATATACTCCATAAAGTTTATGACGGCGGAGCAAAAGTTTTGCAGCCGGGTAGCCAGATCTTTATCCTCGGAATATTTCACATCGAGCAGGTCGGCGTCGAAAAGCAGCGCCACGTTGTCGGGCTTACAGCGATCGATAATCATTCGTATGTAGTCGTCGATCGTGTTGTTCTCCTTATCCTTGATGTTTTGAATACCGCCGATCCCTATCATGGGAAGCCCCAGCACATCGCCGGAAAGGGCTTTGATTTCGCCCTCGACGATAAACAATGTCTTTATTTTCTCGGCTAACCGGTATCTCCTGACTATGCCGGGCGTCATGTAGGTATATACACCGGTTTTCGGCGGCTGGCTGTACCGCATCGTCTTTTTCTTCCCGTCTTTATCCTCGTACTCCTGCGGTTCCATGTACCGGAGACGCTCGAAGGGGATTTGCCGCCCTTCGTATTCATAAGTGGCGACTTCTCCGTTCGGATCGCAATAGAGTAATGTCAGTGCCTGTTTGCGCTCATTCAGCCCGATAATGGGTACTTCTTTCGGTTGACCGGAGTAGTATAGGGTTCGTTTGTTTTCAGCGGCAGAGAGCCCGATATTCGCCAAACGGGTATTGAGATATTCTTCTAATCGTGTCATAACAGAATGGTATCGTTTTTAACGACAATTTCGGTCGTGTCTATGGTGATGTTCATTCCCGGACGTTCGTTGTCCGGCAAAGGCGGTTCTTCCGGTATTTCCTTCGGTATGCAGGATGCTAGGAAAAGAAGGATAAATAGCGCTTTAATTCGCTTCATCGGTTGCTTTTGCCGGTTTCTCATTCTCCAATACAAACAATGCGACTTTCAATGTATGTTTGATTGATGGAACCACTTTACAAAGTTCGTATAACGATTCGGATATGCTTGTTCCACTCTCTTTTACTTGCAGAATCCGAGCATCTTTTGTTTCTATCAAAACAAGAGCCGATTTAACGTCCTTATCTTTTTTTATTGTATTTACGAAAGAATCTAATATATCGCTTATATTTTGTTCGTTCTTTATTTCCATAATGTCAGTTGTTTATTTTTCCTTTAAAATTTTGTATATCAATATAAGTACTGCTATAATGAGTAGCAATGCACACATTAGTAAAGATCCCGTTAGTGTCAATTCCATTATAGTTTGTGCCTTTTCCATTTTTAAGAACTTTAATCGTGAATGTTTCCGGTGATGATCATTCGCTTCAAGTCATAGCCGGATATCTGGTAAGTGGGGTTGTCGATTCCTTTGCCGACATACCCGGCTCCGTCTTTATCGTACTCGACTACGAATTTATATCCCTTGTATTCGAAAGTGTCGCCGGTGTAGATGGGGGTTCCTGTTTTATCTTCCACATCGATGGCTTTCCCAACGGTGGCAACGTCCACCTGTATGTATTTCTTTTCCACGCCGTAAATCCATTGTTCAACGAAATATCCGTAATGCCAGATTCCCGCGGCGTCTCTACCTCTGTATAATTTCGATGGTTCCATAATAATAGTGTCAGACAGTTAAGGGTTTAATAATCTATATCTTCTTCGTCAAAGTCATCTTTAAATCGGTCGTAGATATCCGGGTAAATATCCGATAGCCTTTCAAAGTTTTCTTCGGTAACATGAATAACTTCAAAACTTTTATCTCCTATATCGGATATACTATATTCCTCTTTGTCTTTGCTTATATGCCCCTCTCTCTTAAATAGATCTTCTGCCGTTTTCGACCTATCTATGGATTTTATTAGATCACTATCATTGTGATTATATGCGTAATCATCTACTTGTGACATTACTAAATTCAACATGTCTACTTTATCCGCTGAATAATCGAGCATGCTATTCGTGCGCCTTGCATGGTTTATTTCAATAGCTACCCACCAATCTATATCGTCACGACCTCTTAACCGGGGTGATTTTTTCGATTTACGAGCCTGTCCGACTTGACTGTCCGGCTTAAATCCGAATTGATCCAGCCATCGATTCAACTTGGTTTTTGTCATGTAGAGTTCTTCTACATGCCCGTTATCCTCTCTCAATTCTACTCGGAAAAGGTCTCTCCCGTATTCATCTTGTCCACCCGGATAGACTTCTGCACGGCTATTGCGATCCTTCGATCTGTACCGGGTTCCTCCGATAGAATGTTTACTTCTCACTTCTTTGTACCCGTAGCTTTCCAAGAACTTTTGAGCACCCCGCAAGGATTTGAATTTTTTATTCGAATATTCCGTGACCGCGATATACTGGTCTTTCCCGTTAATAATGATGCCACCGTTGGCGGATCCATTTTTGTAGTTAATAATTTCCATACGTTTAATAATTTATGGGTTAATAATTTGTTTGGTTAAAAGGGTAGATTATCATCTTCCGGCTTACAGGCCCCTATGATTATGATCTCTTTTTTGCATGAAGCGACGGTAGAAAGAATAAAAACCTCTTTACCGGTTGTTCCGGCCAAACGATAAGCCTCTTTCGATGCACTTTCGAATGAATCGTGCTTGTATGTGGGGCTGTTTCCTCCCTCTACATAAATCATATAAAATCCTGCTTGTTTCATATTCTTTTATTTTTATGGTTAGTATTCGAATATTCTTTTACCGGCGATTCCCTCTATTTTCTGCATGGCGAGATAGGGAATTTTCGTGCGTCCACTCAGCCAATAAGAGAGCACGTAGCGCGTTATTCCGCACTCCCGCATGATCTGTTCCCGGATTTCCGGGAGTATGCCGACCGGGATTGTCGAAAGCCACGCTAACAGCCTGTCGTTGTTCGTTGTGTCTGTCGTCTTTTTCATATTTTTTTTGCTTGTTTTGTGTCGTTTTACTTATTTTGTGTAGGATTACACACAACAAAGAAAACTATTTTATCTACAAATAGATATTATTTATAGTTAAAAATATTTATAAAACAAATTTTCATTTATAACAACATGGATTACAAGCTATTAAAAGAAAGAATAAAAAGCAGTAGAATTACTTTTAGAGAATGTGCTTCTTTTGTCGGATTAACAGAGGCTGGACTCCGTCAATCTATCGAAGGCGAAAGAATTACAGTTTCTGTGTTGGATTCGCTTTGTCCGAAAAGCTCTCGATTTCCCGGCATCATACAAATTCTACTCCTTGAAAGATACCGGGGTGACATCGATGTTACGGGCGCGAATCGATAACATATCGGTCCGTGATCAAGCCCGGCATTCCTCTATTCTCATCACGGATATATATACGCCGCACGACATCGAGCAGGCCAATCCCATTATTCAGAAGTTCGACACTGTTTTTTAATTATTTATGTACATTTGCAAAAACTATTCAGATATGGAACAAAAGAGTGAAATCGTATTATACCAACCGGAAGGAGCTGTAAGTCTGGAAGTCCGCTTAGAAAATGAGACCGTATGGCTGACACAACAACAAATGTCCGAATTATTTCAAACGACCAAGCAAAATATAAGTTTACACACTGGTAATATATTTAAAGAAAAAGAATTGGATCGGGATTCAGTTGTCAAGGAATCCTTTACAACTGCCAGTGATGGGAAAAGTTACCGTACGAAATATTATAATTTAGATGTAATTATATCCGTCGGATATCGGGTAAAGAGTCAGAGAGGTACGCGGTTCCGCCAGTGGGCAAACAAAGTCCTGAAAGATTACATGCTGAAAGGTTATTCCATCAATCAAAAGCTCGACAGTTTAGAGAAAAGAATTGATAACCGACTGAGAGAACACGACTCCGAAATACAAAGGCTCAGCAACCAAGTAGATTTTTTTGTCCGCCATTCCTTACCGCCGATAGAGGGAATATTTTTTGCCGGACAGATATTCGACGCCTACAAATTCGTTTGCGATCTTGTCAAGTCAGCCCGAAAAAGTATCGTCCTTTTCGACAACTATATAGACGAATCTGTCTTGACTTTATTCGGGAAACGAGAAAAATCGGTGTCGGTGGTGATCTATACGGATAAGATCACTCCGCAATTAGAGCTCGACATCAAGCGATTCAACGCCCAATATTCGCCTGTAAAGGTCAAGTTATACACAAAGGCTCACGATCGGTTCCTAATCATCGATGGGGAAATCTACCATATAGGCGCTTCGCTGAAAGACTTGGGAAAGAAACTTTTCGCCTTCTCGAAAATATCGGCTATTCCGCCCGAAATCATATATAAACAAATCGACTCGTGAACGTTATGCGACCTCGTACCGATAAAATAGAAATCTCCGGTAATCTGCTTACAGGGGTATTCCACATCTACATCTTCAAACAAGATAATGCCTATATCGCCTATTGTCCTTCCATCGATTTAGCCGTCTCCGGGAACAGCATACAAAATGCGGAAGAGTCCTTACAAGAATCCATGTCGATACATCTCGATTATCAGATAAAGAATAAAGTACTCTTGAAGGACTTGAAAAAGCACAAATGGAAAGTCCGATATCTTATTAAAAACAAGAAAAGCCGGTGATTAACCGGCTTTTTCATTTTCGTGTTTCAGGTAGTTCCGTTAAATACGTTCTTACTTTCGTTTCTTTTAGTTTAAGGAGATCACGCTCACACAGGATAGTTTAAGGAGATCACGCTCACACAGGATAGTTTTAGGTGATTTCGCACGCTCTTATTTATTGTTATATAAATATCTGTAATCCTACTGCAAATATATATCGTATAATTCTATTATGCAACCTATTATACGTTTTTATTTCTTTTCGGCTCGATAATATCGGCCTTGTTTTTGAACCATTTGAATATATTGATTCGAAACTTGCTGCCTCTCGATTCGAAGTAATTATTAAAACAAGAATTTATCTCACACCCGTAGATCACAAATAAGACAATCGCCGGAAGTATGGGAATCCCGAAAGGTTGACCGAATGCTGCCCCGAAACTGGTAGCTACCAATATCCAACATATATAATTGATCATCTTGTTGACGGTGCGTCTGATCGCACGACTCCTCCGTATAGTTTCGCCTCTCTTTTTGGAGGCTTCTATCCCAAACTTGAAATCGGCGATAATCAAACAGAGAGCGGCCACGATGAACCATTTCACCGGCTCTACGAACTCGATAAACGAGGTTAGCCAACTGGCCAACATGCCGGAGATTACATTTCTTTCCTGCATATATATGTTATTAAGCATTATTTTCTCGTTCTATTTCCTCCTGCAAAGCCTGTTCTTTGGCTGCATGATAGCTTAGATGTTCTTCCAGGGTAATCTCCCGCACGGTTGAAGCGTCGAAATCTGCCGGCGTGTACATCGCTTTTACTCCTTCGTAAGTCTTTATATCATCGCCTTCTTGGTAGGTAGTCAGGTAATTACCTTCCGTTGCAGGAGTAATCTTTTGATAGGTTTTTTCTTCTATATTCATGGGTATTTGTTTTTTTTTATGTGGTTTTGTTCGATTGTGTTCTTTTCTCACTTACATTGAATCGGCGAAATTAACCGTCCAATTCTCCTCCGTCAGTTTCGCTATGATACCTTCCGATTCTAAGAAGGTTTGCACAGTCGTGTTGAATGTCAACGCAGCGGCCAGTAGTCCCAAAGTTTTTAAAGGAGCTACACCGCTTACTCCGGAAGCATAGGCAAATCCTCCTAACAGTTTTAAAGTATCTTCATCGATATTCGGGGAATCTGCCAGCGATAGAGCGGTATGTAAGAAGATCACATCACCGATCGACGACAAAGCCGAGCACCCCTTGAACATGTTTGTTGCTACTGTTACGTTCGAAAAATCCCAGTATTCAAGAGATTGCATGGATTGGTTATTATAGAATATAAAGCTACAATCAGCAATTTTCGGAATATTTATCTTCGGGAAATGAACGATAGGAATATTTGAAAAAGCGTATGCTGCGAAGACGATATCCGGTAAATCGATATTGCCTATTTCCGTTAGTTTTGAACTTTCAAAGGCGCTAAATGCGGTATATGCATTTTGAACGGATAAATTTAAGATCTTACTTATATTACTTCTCTGAAAAATTCCTTCTAATGACGGCACATCTAACGGCTCTATATTTACTTCATCATTTAGACTTGTTGTGCCACGAAAAGCTGCCTCTATTTTGGTAACTTTCGAAAAAGCCAAATTTGGAGGCAGAGAATTTAATTTATTGCAGGAGTCAAAAATGAATGACAAATCCGTCACATTCGAGAAATCGAATACTTCGGGTACTTCCTCGAATGTAGAATGAGAGAATTTAATCCCTTCCGCCGCCACGTCGATTTTGGTAACGGGTACGAGTATGCCCGTCAACTTCTCGCCTCGTGCATACGCCGTTTTTCCTTCGACAATATCGGCAGCCGTGGCCGTGGCGTCAGCCGTCATCTCTGCCAACGTAGGGCACTGTTTCGATGGTTGCCCGGCTTGTATCAATCCCAATCTTCCTAAACTCATGGCTTACCGCATTTTATTGATGTTAAGCTGCAAATATTCATCACCGGCACTAACAGTCGTTCCAGCAGGGAAATAGAAACTGATAATCGTTCTGGTAGCCAAGACCAACCGGCTGTCCGTGCCGTCCGGATAATCGATTTGTATGACTTTTCCGTTTTCAACGCTCAACATATACACACCGGCTTCGGGCAATTCCACCGAATCCCCGCTTCCGTCAATGTAATATTGCTTTCCGGGCTGCAAAACCCCGATCGGGTTCCTATTTATATCTAATGGTTGATATTCGTTCATAACAGAAATGTTTTTAATCTTTATAATATCCGCGAATAACGGCTAAATTGTTTTCCAAGCCGGGAACCGAGGTGTCGAATGTCACCGTAAAGCTGTTTTCGATCACGATGCCGGGATCGTTTTTCAACTGCCACGATTCGCCGGGGAATATCTTCACATTTCCTAATACATAGGCAATCGATGTGCCTTGATTACGGAATATGATAATTGACGGGGAATTTGTGCCCTCGTTCTCGATCGTCCCGTTCGACGTTCGGATCGTGCTCTTATATATGATTTTTAGAGGTTTAATCATCGTTATCTCGTTTAAGAATGTACCACAATATTATACCGGCGCAAATGAAGGATCCGGCAATGACAAATACGTCGAACCCAGTTTCTAACCCCATACTTTTTTTTTTAGATCGATCCACCTCTTAAATTCACCAACGGTGATCCGGTCGTCGTGATCCAAATCGATACCGGGGTTTGCGTCGGCTATCACCTTCGCCGGGAGTGTCGATGTTTGCAACACATAGCTGTCCGGTTTTCCAAGAGCGGCGGGGAAGAAGGTAACGAGGTAAATATCATACAAGGAGTTCATCTTTCCCCGGTACGGATAAAAATATTTATATACGTAATCGAGTTGGGCGACATTCGACATCTTCCGAAGGGCTTCGGTCGTCGTGCCTAACCCCTTCGCTGTGTCCGGCATGAACTGGATAAGTCCCGACGCTCCGCCATTCGGATTATAAGCCGCCGGATTCAACCCGCTCTCCGAGTTCATGACGAACATAAGCCAATCGGGCTCTATACCCAGTTTTGCGCAGATTAGTCGTACCTTCTGCAAGAATGCTTCCTTATTGCTTGTAACTTTATTTTCGAACCACATGATATATAGCTATTTATATTGTTATTCTTCCTGAATGACTAAAAACCAAACGAGGGCTACCGCTCCGATCGCAACGGCCCACTTCTTCCAGCGCAAATCCTGACCGGTGACTACCACGTCATCGAACCCGCCGCCGTCAAGGGCGCCATCGTCCGATGTTTCCGGGGATTGAAGCGCGGAGTTTTGACGGGCCGGCATGATGATTCTTTTTTTTCTGTCTTTCCGTTCCATACGCTACATATTATTTTTCAACAACAACAGACCGAGAGCCAATACACCGGCTCCGGCCAATACGTTTTTCTCGACGACTTCCGTAGAGGGGTTATGATCCGAAGTCCCGTTCTCGATATCCATATTGGCTTTGATTTCGTCGGCCCAATCTTCCATAAAATCGGGATCGCCTCCATTGGGGTAAGCGTTAACACGATTACGAGGGTTATCTTCATTGAAAAGAGCTATATAACTATCATTTTTCAAATGCTTCAAATCATAAGCCGGTAACAAATTGTATAGATAAGAATAACCTTTATCTTCGTTCTCGTAATATTCTAATTCATATTCATAATATCCCGGATATTGATGTCCCGGATAGAGTTCTCGAAAAAAATCTAATCGTTCCCGCCACGTTATAGGTGTATATAAATCGTCATTATCTACATTATATTCCATTTGTGCGATATCATACATCGTGAATCCGTTAAAAGTCGTGGCTAAATAGGCTTTCTTACCTTTTGGTTTCCAATAACCATACGGATAATGCGCAAAAAGAACGTCAAGGGATTTTTTTGCTTTAACCAATTCTTCTCCGTCAGAGAAAAGACGCAATTCGCCATCGCTTAATTTGAATAATTCATTCCCAAACTCTTGATCTGTCACATCTTCGATAGAATCGGTAGAAATCCATGCCGGAGGTAAATCATATAGCTGTTTTTTAAAACCACCCAATCTATGTTGATAAAGAAAATATATAGGGTGATTTTTTACATATTCAGGATCAAAATATAACGGGTATTGTAACTGCCCGATAAGATCTTCTCGGACGAAAGCAAAAGTGAAACCGACGGACGAATTTCTTTCTGCTTCTAACTCGTCCTCCGTAGGCTCCCTGTCTGCGAAGTCTTTAAAATTTTTAATAAATTCCTCTTCCACAAAATCCCGTTTAAGGAATTTCCATGAAAAGAGAGAAGTATTTCGTCTCAATTCACCTTTAATAAATACATAATGCCAACGGCCGTCCGGCATATCGACAAATTGACCGGTTAGCTGTATTTGATAAGGTACGTCCCACTCGGTTAGGGATCCCTGTTGATGAGTATAGGCATGAACGATAAATTGATTAAAATCTATTGTATATATAGATATAGATTCAGCCGTAGGACGAGCCCGGAGATTTAAGTAAGAACAGAGTCGTGTTACCTCTTTACCGACAAGATCTTTCGAAAATCCTTTTGCCGCATTCTTATAGGAAGATTCGATATATTTCCAAAACGGAGTACTGTCCGGCCATTCATGACCTAAATCGTCAGCTGTCAAACGGGGGACGTTTTCCGCTGTATAATTCCAAGTATTTATATTAAAGTTCTGATTGGTTAACTTGGGTGGATTAGCAGAAGCCAATAAGGATTGTAATTCTTTCTCACTGAAAAAATCACACCAAACAGAATCATATATTTTATCGGAATAGACCATATCAAAAATTATTTTTAATCCACTTCACCGCCCAAATAGCACCTACGGCAATGGCTCCATATTTCAGTATAGAAAACCATGTTATATTGGTTGCACTCTTCCAATACCCCGTTGTAAAAGCCCCTTTCATCTGTCGGTTTATATCGTCTTCCAATATTTGGATTTGTTCTTCGGTCAGACTGGAATAAACCTCTTTGACAACTTTATCCGATGCCTTGTAGGAAATATTCGAATTGGAAGCAAGAGTCTTAGTCTTGTCATAGACATAATACGCTGCACCCAATGAAAGCGAAACTATGGCAGCAATAACAAGTACGGGAACCCACGCTATACCTACCGCATTTTGTGTTACGATATTCCGAAGGTCAGAAGCGAATTTATCTAAAACAGGCTCACCGTAAACCTTATCGTCCAAGTTGGGCATTGACGCGATTATGTTATTCCGGTTAACGATGTCTATATACAGATTGCGAATCTCATTTTTTATAGAAGATACATTTCTACCGGAACTTTCAAGCATAGAACAACCACGAGAGGCAACTAATAGATTGATCATGCTATTTTTATCGTTCTCTATAATAAGATTTAATTGAGATTGCGCCGCTTCGTTATTGATAGGGTCCACCGTCTTCAACTCTACATAATCCTCACGTACCCAACCCCACACATGAACGCCATCGATAGAGCCGAGTCTGTACCAATTCCAGCCGTCCACATTTTCATAATTCCCGTCTGTCATTCCGGCAAAACCTTTTATTTCGTACAGGACATCTGAACTATACGAAGGTTTTGCATACACCGTTACACTGGTAAATCGAGGAAATACCCCTTTATTGAATATGTTAGGATTGTATTTCATATCATGCGAATTGTTTAATCATGCCCAAGAGAGCGGGGTTTTCTTCCAATTTGTCACACAGTTTTTCCAACAGATTCAAGTAGTCCGGCTCGATGGCTTCCAGACGTTCGGCTATTCGCAATATCCGGGAGTTGTCGTCGGTATTCGATTCCGGTGCAGGAACCCGGATAGGCTGCGAAGTTCCGGCTACGCCTACCTGCATGCCCGGACGACCGAAGAACCTTTCGAGGATAGCCGGAAGATAAGGGGCTACACGGCCGATCGCTGACTGCAAAGGGCTTTCCCTTTCCTCTAATTCTTCCTCGTATTCCTTTACCTTCGATTCGAGCTCGGCGATACGGAACTCTTTCTTTTGTGCGTCGAGAGCCGCGGCGATTCTCCGGTCCACTTCATCGGAAGGCACACCGCCGATATTCGCCGCTCCCGGCTGGAAAGAAACAGCCGATGCATCATCTTCCAGCACGAAATAATCCCGATACCAGTTTCTCCGGGAATTTCCATCGGACATCTCGATGTAATATTTTCCCGGCTCCAAATAATCGAGGGTACGGGACAATCGATCTTCCATCGTCTTTTTATTCTCGCCTTCCTCGCTCTGGAACTGGAAAGCGTCAGCGCCGGGAGAGGTACGAATCTGTATCTGTTTCACGTTCGGCGTCGATTTCACCCATTCGATTAGATTTTCTTTTCCGCGTATCATATCTGTCAGTTTTTAATCTTCGTATTCAAAGTTCAAGAAAACGACCTTATCCCCTACCGTCTGGGCAATATTTTGGGAGAGCTCTATATAGGAACTCGGTAAGTCGGCTTGCAGGTTATCCATATTCAGCCTGAAAGGGAAATTCCATTGTGAGAAATATAATACCGGGAAACGGTATAATATGATATCCGATCGCAGAATAAGAGTCAAGAACGAATTATCCGGCGCTACGATTTCCTTTACAGTGGGTGTCGTCGTGTTCACAAAAACCGACGTGGAGTAAATGTTTCTGAATTTCTTATCGACCAGAACCCGGTTGTCCGGCAAGTAATACCTATTCGCCGAATTGGAATATACGGGAACGCTCATCGATTGGATTCTCAATTTTCCGGAGGGAGAAAGCTCGTTATTGCCGACCTTCGAGGTATAGAAGAAGGTAAGCATGACATGATTCGCCGGGCTTGCGGCATAATTGTTCGTAATATAGCAGTTCGGCAACACGAGATAACGGTTTACGGGAATCTGTCGACCTCCGAAGGAGAAATAAACCAGAGGAACATTCGATATAAAATCGTCGTTCTCCAAATCGACCAGAGTAAGGTTCATATAATAAAGCCTGTTTCCGTCTATAAGATTTCCATCTGGATCCTGTATGTTACCATCATACGACCAAAAGGCAAAAACGCCGGTAATAAACTTATCGGACAAAACAGGTGTGTCCGGTAAATACACGCGCTCGTCGGGTTTGGCTTGGCTCATATCCACGACAATGGAATAAGCTCCGGTAAAGGGAAGATATGATAAACCGATATTATTCATAATAGAAAGATAAATTTAGGATTTGTATAGTTTCGTCCGTGGATCGTATCAAAATTTTACTTCGGTTGAAATCGATCTCTACCGGATCTATGAATTTTCGTTGCAAAGAAATCGGCGTATCGTTCTCATAAATCGAGGTAAAAGACATTCCATCTATAAATTGTAACGGAATGTAATTTATATATCTGGTTTTATCTTTCGGAACTAAATACAGATATCCGTTTATGGTTCCGAATACTTGATCCGGCTTACCTGTTGTAGATCCGATCATCGCATATACGCCGGTTATTTTTTCGTCTTTCAATGCCTGAACCTTCCGGAAAAGGGATATTTCCATAATTCCGGAAACGTGAAAGGTTAAATTGTACAGGTTCTTTTGAGAGGGAGCAGGAAGATTATCCTCTCCGATATATACCGAAAAGAACAAGACAGAGGTCTGTTGTACCGAGACAGGAACGGAAATAAACGATCTTTCCCAATCTATCTCACTGTCTATTCTCGGCAAGTCATTTCCGGTGTAGGTAGAAAAATAGTTGATAAAGAGGGTATCGACAATTAAATTCCCGGAAGTGTCATACATCGTTACGAATAAACTGTCGAGCGATAAAATGGGATATCGTCCGGAAAGGTCCAAGCCCTTATCCGGATTAAGGACTTCCAAATATAAAACCTTCTTTCCCTGCAAATGGGTAGACACGGGAAAATAAACCCGATCTTCGCCCGGATTTACAGTTAATTGTATAAAGTCTACATTCTGTATAACGTATTCCCTCATTTCATTTCTTTTTAAGATTTCCCGGAGATAGAGGCCACTCCGGGAAATCGATTGTCTGACACTATTATGGAATCATCACGCGGGGGCGAGGAAGTTGTTCACGTCGCCCTTATAGTTTTCGAGCAACAGGGCTCCGTTCTTCACGAGGAAGCCGAGCATAATGAGGCTCAATCCTACGACGCCCTTCGGAGAGCTTGCCGGCTGGAATACCGATGTGTTGGCACATGGGAATTTCAGACTGAAAGTCTGTTCTTTCGTTCCGGCGAAAGCAATCATTTCCGGGGTATAGAAAATCTCGTCGAGTACGGAACTGTCGAGCGATACGACTGCGGTCGTATCATTCCCGCTGTTGGCTGCTTGGTGCGATACGTTGAAGATGGAGGTTTCCAACGCCTCGAACGTTACCGTCGTACCTGTTTGCAAACGAAGCGAACCGCCATAAACGCATTGAACATCTACGGGGATCGTGTCGGTCGAACCCATTCCCTTCGCTTTTGCAACGAGATCGGATAATGAAGTAGCGAGTACGGCGGCTCCCGGATTGGCTGTCAGCTCGTAATTCAGGAACAAACCCATACCATAGGCAAGGAACAAGTCGTTACGGTTCAACAACTGCCCGTATGTGCCCTGCTGTCCATTCTGGCGCATGGGATCGAAAACATAGTTGCCTACTCCGTTTACCAAAGTCTGGTCAATACGGAGATAGGAAGATTGAGGGAAAAGTTCGGGACTCAGCGTCTGCACTTTCTTTCTTGCGTCCTCCCAACGTTTGCGAAGGTAAGGCGCTATAAATTGATTATTCATAATTTACCTTTTTTAAAATAAGACATTTTTAAACGGCGTCCCTTTTACATCAAGACGCTGTTTTGATTTTTTTTTTGACCCTTGCCGGAAAGAAGGCTTTGGCGATAAGCCGCACCCGCACCGTACAGGGCATTATTGAACCGGCTGAACGGAGTACCGGCCAACGAGGGGACCGAGCTTGCGATCACGCCTGCCGCTCCCGCACCTATCATGCCTGCGCCCAATTCTCCGATACCGTCCATCTTCACAAGGGCAGGAAGGATCGCACCGACGGCGATCGCACCCAAATCGGTATATAAAGAACTCTTTCCTTTCATGATGGTCCCTTTCACCACCTGACAGATGGCGCCGCCTGCGGCTCCACCGAGGACAGTTTTAACGATTCTGTCCGTTTTCATTTTCTTTTTCATAAAACAATCTTTTTTACCTGTTAATTACTTCATTTTACGCACTTTGTCGATGATGCGTTTCTTCTCCGCTTCCTTACGTTTGAGTTCGTTGTTGTAGCGGTCAACTTCCCGACAACGTTCTTCGTAGCGTTTCCAAACCTCTACCGAGCTTTTCATCTTCGGCTGTTTGGGGTACTTTTTCTGTTTTGCCATTTTCTTTATTTTTTAGGGGTTTATAAAAGTTATTTTTTCTTCTTTTTCTTGTCTCCGCTTCCGCCGAATATCAAAGCCATCAATACGCCGCCTACCAGTAGAACTGTCTCTTATACAC
>ENA-OZKX01000678-OZKX01000678.1-human-gut-metagenome-genome-assembly--contig:-NODE-678-length-15829-cov-6.594015_pt1 | contig 15829 bp, 12 predicted proteins | sample MGYA00244831_ERZ653774 | MGnify/ENA primary metagenome ERZ653774 (study PRJEB26926, sample SAMN06165314) | human gut metagenome | biome: ENVO:00009003; feature: ENVO:2100002; material: ENVO:00002003...
GGGCTCGGAGATGTGTATAAGAGACAGGAATAGATGAAGGTATAGGCCTGGGCATAGCGGACCGTCTCGGCAAGCGAGAGCGTCTGCTCAAAGTCTTCTTCAGTCTCGCCTGGGAAGCCGACGATAATGTCGGTCGAGAGCGCGATATCGGGCATACGGTTGCGAATGCGATCGACCAGGCCCAAATAGTCCTCGCGTGTATAACGGCGATTCATCTCTTTGAGGATCCGCGTCGAACCTGACTGGACGGCCAAGTGCAGCTGCGGCATAACGGCAGGCGTCTCGGCCATGGCGTCGATGGTCTCGGGCAACAGGTCCTTGGGATGCGAAGACGTAAAGAAGATGCGCTCCACACCCGTATCGCCCACGGCACGCAGCAGATCGGCAAAACGCGGCTTGCCAAACAGATCGCGACCATATGAGTTAACGTTTTGGCCTAGCAGCGTAATCTCACGCACGCCCTGGCGCACCAAACCAGTCACCTCGTCGACAATCTCCTCGAAGGGGCGGCTCTTTTCGCGACCGCGCACGTACGGCACGATGCAATAGGTGCAGAAATTATTGCAGCCCGTCATGATGGGCACCCAGGCGTGATACTGGGTCTCGCGATGCCACGGCATGCTCATGGCATCCGTATCCTCATGCTCATTGGTGCGGATATGACGCTTGCCGTCAAGGAACGCCTCGGCAATGAGCTCGGCCACATGTGCGATAGAATGCGTGCCAAAGATGACATTGACGTTATCGACGTTGGTGAGCAGGCCCTCGCCATCACGCTGCGCAATGCAGCCGCCCACGGCAACCACACGCTTGCCCGAAGGCGAAGGCGGCAGGCTTTTGCAGGAATTGCACTGACCGTACAGGCGCGTATCGGCGGCCTCACGCACACAGCATGTCATGAAGACAACGATATCGGCATGCTCGGGATCGAGCGCCATGAGGCAACCATACGAATCGAGCAGACCGCTCACGCGCTCGGAATCGTGCTGATTCATCTGGCAGCCAAAGGTGCGAATAAAGTAGGTTTTACCGGCAAGAATATCGCGTACGAAACGCTGGTCCATGTGCATAAGTCCTAACGATGGAAGGGAGGCAAATCGAGGCAAGCAGAAGCTATGCCACAGGCTTAACATCATCAATGACGACGTTATCCATAGCAGCTCGATTGATCTGGTGAACGTAGATAGAAAGGCGGATGGCCGTGCGCGACTCCCCGTTAATGAGGATGTCGGAGAACACGGGCGCGCAGGAAATATCAAAACCGGTTGGAATCAAAAAACCGCGCGCGATAGCCACGGCCTTAATGGCCTGGTTGACCGCACCGGCGCCGACACACTGGATGTTGACGGGTACACCATCCTTGACCATGCCGGCGATGGCGCCGGCAACGGACGCGGGCGATGATTTGCTTGATACCTTCAGGCAATCCATGAAGAAACTCCTGCGTTTAAAAGTACGTTTTAACTGCAATAACTTTATCGTACCGAGTGGACTCGGTAAAGGCACTATTCCTCTTTGGCAAGATCGAAGGTCACGGTGATTCGATCACGCGAAACACGAATCTTTGGGTCGCCGCAAAGGTTGAGATAGTACCGGGCGGCAAGGTCATTAAAGTCGCGCTCCACAGCACGCGAAAACTGTGCCATGTCATCCTTGGCAATACGTAGCCCGCGACGATCCTTCGCGAGATCGACAGGAGCCGGCGCATGCGAGGACGAATCACGCTCGCGCAGCAGACGCGCAGTCACACCGCGAACGGGCTTAATCTGCCCTGCCAAAATGCGATGGGCCGTGCGCTCAGACATCTCAAGACCCAAACCCGAACAGATACGGATAAAGTCCTCGGCATCAGAGGCAAGACCTAAACGATCGACAACTGGAAGCTCGCTCTCGTCATCAATGAACAGGAGACGCGACGTATCGAGCCGACTTGACGCCTGAGCATAAAGGGTCGCGGCAATCTCAGACGGAGAACCAAGATAGACATCGCAACCACGCAACTCCTCGAGCGCAAACTCACAAGCAGCGCGAATAATATTATGCGGACCGCGAGCACAGACATAACGCCCGTCCTCATCCTTGACGGCCTGGGGCCAGCTGGACTGATCGGCACGCTCACTGAGGCGGTCGGCCGCAACGCTCACCTTAAAGGCTGAGCCAAGATCGACACCGGACGTAACCACGCGGGCCTCGTCGGTGTTCTGCTTGATCGAAAACAATGCCATGCCACGACCGTGAACGCCCCAACGGTCCATCTTCATGCTCTCGAGCTTGGAGGTAACACGGGCATCGAAGATTCGCTCTTGCATATCCTGCGGAACGCCCGAACCGTTATCCAGAAAGACAAGCGTGCGGACGCCATCTTCCTTGGTCGTAGCGAGATAGACTTTGTCGGCGCCAGCATCGCGAGCATTACGGAGCATTTCAATGACGATATCCTCGACATGCTGAATGTCGTGCTTTGCCTGGCGCCGCTCGGCCTCCGAAACGCGGAGGCGGACATAACCCTCGCCAAGGTTCTCCTCGACGCGAAGGTTGCCCTCCCCCGACATCGACGCGATAAATGAGATGAGCTCGTTCGCGTCGCTCATATTATTTAGCGATATCGACAGCGCGGCTCTCGCGAATCACGACGACGCGCACCTGACCGGGATACTCCATCTCTTCCTCGATCTGATGGGCGATATCGTGAGCCAGAACCGTGGACTGGGCATCGGAGATCTTGTCCGGCTGAACCATGACATGGACCTCGCGACCGGCCTGCATGGCATAGGTACGCTCGACGCCGTCATGAGAGTTGGCGATCTCCTCGAGCTTCTCAAGACGCTTGATGTAGTTCTCGGCAGACTCGCGACGGGCACCGGGGCGAGAGGCAGAGACGGCATCGGCGGCCTGCACCAGGACATCGAGCACCGTGTTGGGGTCGACATCGGCATGGTGAGCCTCGATAGCGTGGACGATAACGGGCTTCTCGCCATAACGGCGGGCAAGCTCAGCGCCGATGACGGCATGCGGCCCCTCGACGTCATGGTCGATTGCCTTGCCCAGGTCGTGCAGCAGGCCGGCGCGCTTGGCGGTCACAACGTCCAGGCCAAGCTCGGAAGCCATCACGCCGCACAGGTCAGAGACTTCGAGGGAGTGCTGAAGCACGTTCTGACCAAACGAGGTACGGTAGCGCAGGGCACCAAGGGTCTTGACGATCTCGGGGTGCAGGTCGTGAATGCCGGTATCGAATGCAGCTTGCTCGCCAGCCTCGCGCACGCGCTGCTGAACCAGGTCGGCAGCCTTGTGATACATCTCCTCGATGCGGGCGGGGTGAATGCGGCCGTCGGCGATGAGGTTCTCCAGAGCAACACGGGCGGTCTCACGACGGACCGGATCGAAGCTCGAAAGAACGACGGTCTCGGGCGTGTCGTCGATCACGAGGTTGACGCCGGAAACCTGCTCGAAGGTGCGGATGTTGCGACCCTCGCGACCGATGATACGGCCCTTGAGGTCATCAGAGGGAATGTGCACGGAGGTAACGGTGACCTCGGCAGTGTGGTCGGCAGCGCAGCGCTGAATCGCCAGGGAAAGAATCTCCTGGGCGGTCTTGTGGCACTCGGCGCGAACCTGCTGCTCGGACTCGCGAATGATCGTGGCGGCCTCGTGGGTGACCTCGCCGCGAACCTTATCGAGGAGCTCCTTGTGGGCATCCTCGCGGGTAAGGTCGGCGATACGCTCGAGCTCGGAGGTCTGCTTTGCGCAGAGCTCCTCGAGCTCACGGGAGCGCTTCTCGACCTGACCGGCCTGACTGGACAGCTGATGCTCGCGCTTGTCGAGAGCGTCGTTGCGGCGATCGAGGGATTCCTCGCGCTGCATCACGCGGTTCTCGAGCGTACGAATCTCGCTCTTACGCTGCTTGTCCTCGGCCTCGGCGGCCTGCTTGTTCTTGATGATCTCCTCTTTAGCCTCGAGCAGAGCCTCTTTTTTGAGGGTCTCGGCCTGACGCTTTGCATCACCGATCAGGGACTCAGCCTGTGCGTGTGCCGACTGGATCTTTTCGTCGGCCTCGTGAAGACTACCCCGCTTGGCGGTGCGCATGTAGGCAATGGCGGCGATGGCACCCAAAACGATGCCAACGAGCGCTGCAATGATAGGCATGCTCACTCCTTTTTATGGATTCGTTACACAACAAAGCGAACCGTCCTTATGAACGGCTCGCGACATTTGAGTAATATGGGCGCAGCTTATGCGGGTCGGATACAGATAAACATATAAACAAACTCATCACAGATGAGCACATATCACAAAGCAAATGACAGTGTTTATCGTACGTTGAACCACAACAACTGTCAAATAAATGGCCCCAGTACGGCGGCTAAAACGCGGTGAACGGCGGGGCCACAAAACGCATACGCCTAAAGTGCACATTCCTCGCATTCGGTATCGAGACGTGCCTTAACGGCATCGGCGGCGATGTGATACGAGAAGCCCTTGCCCATCAAAAACCGAACCAGTTTTTCGAATCCGCGCGTCTCTGGAACACGCCGCTTGGCGAGCAGGGCTGACGCACGCGCCAAATCGTCTTCGACGGCAAAATAATCCTCGGGATAACCGGGAATGTCATCGAGCACAACATGACGTCGCTTGAGCTCGGTCTCGATTTTGCGCTGTCCCCAACCGCGCCGCTTGCGTTCCTCGATAAAGTACGAGCAAAAGCGGTTCTCGTCTAAAAAGCGATACTCGGTGGCGCGCTCGACGGCGAAATCAATCGCGGGCTGGCGAAAGCCGTAGCGAGCCAACTTGTCACGGACCTCACCCGTCGCATGGTCGCGGCGCGATAACATCTCGGTCACCATGGTAAGTGCAAATTTACGCTCGATGAGCTGCACCGCCTCACGAAAGTTGTCCCAATCACAGGGAAGATCGGGGCGGTTTTTGACATACAGCCGCGCGACCCGCACGGGAATCCAAATGGACCGCTCAAAACCGCCCTCAAGCTCACAATCGATATGTGCGCAAGGCTTTTTGGACGCATACCCGCTCGAGAACGAGGAGGCCGCCTTCTTATCGGGAAAGACGACCGTGGCCTCGGTCACCGTATACGACATGAGCGTAACCGCTACTCGTCGTCATCATCGAGCATGGCGGAACCATCGATGGCGTAAAGCTCGTCAAACTCCTCAGGCGCAGGCTGATCGGTCAGCTCGACCTCGGAAGGAGCATCGTCATCAAACTCAAGCCCGCAGGCAAGGCGGACCTTATGCTCAATCTCGTCAGCGCAATCGGGGTGTTCGCGCAGGAACGCCTTGGCGGCCTCGCGACCGTTGCCGAGCTTGTCCTCGCCATAGGCAAACCAGGAGCCCATCTTCTTGCAGATGCCGCACTCGACAGCCATGTCCAGAATCGAGCCCTCCTTAGAGATGCCCGTACCGTACATGATGTCGAACTCAGCAGAACGGAACGGAGCTGCCACCTTGTTCTTAACGACCTTGGCGCGCACGCGGTTACCGATAACCTCGTCCTTAAGCTTAATGCTGTCGATGCGGCGAATGTCGATACGCACCGAAGAGAAGAACTTAAGGGCGCGGCCGCCCGTCGTGGTCTCGGGGTTGCCGAACATGACGCCGATCTTCTCACGCAGCTGGTTAATGAAGATGCACGTCGTGTTGGACTTGGACAGCGAGCCGGCGAGCTTGCGGAGCGCCTGGCTCATCAGGCGAGCCTGAAGACCGACCGTAGTGTCGCCGATTTCTCCCTCGATCTCGGCACGCGGGGTCAGCGCAGCGACGGAGTCAACGACGATGGCATCGATGGCGCCGGAACGCACGAGCATGTCAACGATCTCGAGCGCCTGCTCACCCGTATCGGGCTGGGAAATGAGCACCTCGTCGATATCCACGCCGATGCGCGCGGCATACGTGGGATCGAGCGCGTGCTCGGCATCGATAAATGCCACAACGCCGCCCATAGCCTGGGCCTCGGCCAAGATCTCGAGCGAAAGCGTCGTCTTACCGGAGGACTCAGGACCGTAAATCTCGACGATACGGCCGCGCGGCACACCGCCGATACCCAGAGCGGCATCGAGGGCCAGGGCGCCCGTGGGAATGGCCTCGACCTCGAGCTCGGGACCACCGTCGCCGTACCTCATGATGGAACCCTGGCCGAATTTCTTCTCGATCTCGGCCTTGGTGGTGGCGATCATCTCATCGCGCTCTTTACCCGTCGTGCGAGCATGAACGGTACGTACGGGACCTGAATTCTTGGCCATGAATAGCCCTCCTCTTAACAACCTGCATCGATAATAAACGAACGGCTGTTCGTGGTCAACCGTTCAGGCCAATCATATGCAGGCGGTCTTTCCAAAACCCGACCAAACGCCGACCAAACACTGACCAAATGCTTGACCACAAAGGACCAAATATGAACAAGGCAGGCAAAAATACATCTACAACCAGCACAAACGCCAAATGAGCCTAAGGTCCCTATCTCCACAATTAAGGGGCTCGGAGGCCCCTTAAAACACGTCTATTCCATAGAGTTGAGCACAAGGGCAATGCGACCCAATGCGTCCGTGACCGCATGGGCACGAACACACGAACGGTCGCCCTCATAGTGGCAGCGCACAGAGTCCACGACCGGCACGCCCCCATCGGCGGAACGATGCGCCCAGCCAATATAGAAAGTGCCCGCCGGATCGTCCTCAGTGCCACCGCCGGGGCCGGCATAACCCGTTGCGCTCACTGCAATATCGCTCTGGTACAGCTCCAGCGAACCCACCGCCATCTCGCGCGCGGTCTGATGCGACACCGCGGTATAGCGGTCGAGCGTCTCCTGCTCAACACCAAGAACGCGATGCTTAATCTCATCGCAATAGGTCACCGCACCGCCACGCAGCACCGCCGAGGCGCCCGGGATATCGGCAATCGTCGATGCGATCATACCCGCCGTCAGCGACTCAGCCGTCGAAACCGTCACGCCCCGAGCGCTCGCGCGCTCGACAATATCGCGCGCCAGCTCCTCGTTGTGTGCGGAAATCTGCTCAAAAGAGTCCGTCATACCCACCAGGACCTAGACCGAAAAGACGATCTTGCGGCAGTTCCAGAAGTACTGGGCGCCCGAGACAACGGTCAGGACAACGGCAACGGCGTACAGGAAGCGCGACACCGAGTAGATGCCGAGCGTCAGCTCCACCGGGCCAAGGTGCAAGCCGGCCATCGCAAAAACGCACAGGTAACCGCAGATGGAGACCATCGTGGTAGCCGTCTTGTACTTGCCGAGCTTATCGGCCGCAACGACCACGCCGGCCGCACTCGCAACCATGCGTAGGGCGCTCACCAGAAGCTCGCGGAACAGGATAATGAACACGGACCACACGGTCACCGCGTCAAAATCCAAGAACAGCAGCAGGGCCGAGAACACGAGCAGCTTATCGGCGATAGGATCCAAGAACTTACCGAAGTCGGTGATCTCGTTGCGCGAGCGCGCCAGATAACCGTCGACCTTATCGGTGCACGACAGGATCACATACAGAATGAAGGCAGCGGCGGCGAGCGGGCCGTCAAAGATGCTCCAATCCGTACCGGCAACACTCGTGTGAGACAGAGCCGAGACGATCATGAACACCGGGATAAAGACGATGCGAACGCACGTCACGATGTTGGCGGGCGTCCAGACACTCGTCAGTTCCTTATTGCTCTCGTTTGCCACGACGCTCTCCTACTCCACAACATGACCGATAAGCTCATAGCAGAAGCTATCGGTAAACTCCACGGTCAGAATATCGCCCACGGACGCCTCGCTGGCGTCCAGATGCACCGCTCCATCGGAATCGGGCGCCTGGAACCAGGCATGGCCGATCAGCTCGGCGCCGTCCTCGGTCTCTTCGATACCGTCGACGATCACCTGGGCGCGCTCGCCCACATGGGCGGCGGTGGAGGCAAAGCCGAGCGACTCGGCCAGGTCCATGGCCTCCTGGGCGCGCTCGAGCTTGACCTCTTCGTCGACCTGACCCTCCATCTTAGCGGCCAGGCTGCCCTCCTCCTGCGAGTATGCAAAGACGCTCGTGTAGTCAAAGCCGACGGTGTCCATAAAGTCGATAAGGTCGCGGAACTCGTCGTCGGTCTCGGTCGGGAAGCCAACCATGGCCGTGGAACGGATCACGATGCCGGGGATGCGCTCGCGAAGGTCGCGGAACAGATCCTCGAGCTCCTGGCGCGAACCGGAGCGACGCATAGCCTTGAGAATGCGCGCGTCGCAGTGCTGCACGGGGATATCGATATAGGGCAGCACCTCGGGCGTATCGCGAATCGTCTCGATGAGTTCGTCAGTCATGCCCTCAGGCTGCAGATAGAGCACGCGGACCCAGACGTTGTGCGGGCGCACGGCCTCGGCGACGGCACGCAGCAGCTGCGCCAGATTGCGCGGCGAGCCATCGGCGACGTCCTCGTCGGCAAAGTCGGTACCCCAGATGCCCGTGTCCTGGCCGATCAGCACGATCTCGCGCACACCGCCGGCAACCAGGTCGCGCACCTCGGAGATGATGCTCTCGGCATTGCGCGAATGATAGCGGCCGCGGATGTAGGGAATCATGCAGAAGCTGCAGAAGCGGTTGCAGCCATCGGAAATCTTGACGTAGGCGACAGCACCCTCGACGGTACGTTTGACCTGCGGGATATAGGCTGCAATCTCACGCTCGACACCCAGCACGCCATCGATGACCGCCACGATGCCATCTTCCTCGTCGGCCTTCACAAAGGCAGCGACCTCGGGCAGCTCGTCAGGCAGGTCATCGCCATAGCGCGACGGCACGCAGCCGCACATGACGATGGGGCAAGAACGAACGCCGTCCTGAACCTCGTTGGCGAGCTCGAGCGTGGTCTCGATGCTCTCGGACGTTGCGGAGGCGAGGAACGAGCAAGTATTGACGATGGCGATATCGGCATCCTGCGGGTCGAATGCCTCCTCGTAGCCCGCGGCGGTCAAAAGAGAACGCATGCGGTCGGTGTCAACCTCGTTCTTAGCGCACCCGAGGGTGATGTAGAGCACGGAGCCCAACGGTGTATCCATGTTGGAGAGCAGTCCTTTCGATTGATATTAGCGGTAGTTGGTGAACTGCAGCGGCTGGCCGTAGTCCTGGTCGCGCAGGAACTGGATCACGGTCTGCAACGCGTCCTTCGAAGCAGAGGAAACACGCAGCTTGTCGGCCTCGATGGTCACCTTGACCTTGAGCTTTTGATCCTTGATGTCCTTGTTGATCTTCTTGGCGGTCGCCTGGTCGATACCCTCGACGATATGGCCGAGCACGCGCACGGTGCCACCCGATGCCGCCTGCGGAGCATCCCACGAGACAGCCTTGAGGTCGATGCCGCGCTTGATGAGCTTGGAGCTCAGCACGTCGACAATCTGCTTGGAGACAAAGTCGGCCGGGGCGTTGATCGTAAAGAGCTTGTCGCCCTTCGAAAGCTCGATCGTGGCGCCGGAATCCTTAAGGTCATAGCGCTGGGAAATCTCGCGCGTGGTCTGCTGAAAGGCGTTGTCGACCTCTTGCATGTTGACCTCGGACACGACGTCGAAGCTGGAATCTTTAGCCATGCTGTTTCCTTTCGCGTACGAGCGGCTTAGTAGCTATCGTACGAATAGTCGGTAGAATCGGTGGGCGTCTGACCGTCAGTTGCGGTATCGGCGCCATCCGCGGACTGGGCATCGGTGCCGTCGGTGGTATCGGTACCATCAGAACTTTCACCATTCTCGGAATCGGTCGTCTCCTTCTTGGGAACGGTGATCGTCACACGCGCCACGCCCGAGGTCTTGGTATCGTAACGGACCTTTTCACCGTTCTTGGTAACGGTGACATCGGAAGGCTTGGACGTGGTGATCTCGATCGAGGACTCGGGCGAGTACTCCTGCTCAAAGGGGCCAGTCGCTTGGGCGCCATAGACCGACTTGCCGTCGACCTTGACCTCAATCCACGCGGTCTTTCCCTTGGCAACGGAGACTTTGACCTTCGTGACCTCGTTCTCTTCCTTCTTGGCCGTCGTCTTGGTAGCGTCCGAATCAGTCGACTCATCCGTCGCCTCATCGGTGTCTTCGTCCTCGTCGACCGTTTCGGTCTTCTTAGAAGACTTCTTAGTCGTTGTCTTGGTGGCAGCGGGCGTCTCAGGCGTCGCCTCGGGCGCCGAGGAGCCGCAGCCGCGCAGAAGCACCACGATGAGCAGAATCAACAGCAGCGCAACGGCACCGATGCCCGCGTAGACGATACGCGGATCGAGCCCGTTGTTTTGAGGAGTACGTGATCCGCCGCGTCCACGACTGGAACTGCTGCGGCCGCCTCCCTGAGGCATACGGCCACGATTGCTATCGGATCGGCCGCGATAGCCACCCTGGCCCTGAAGGCTGTGCTGACCCGAACGGGGCGCAAGTTCACCGCGGCCTTGATAGCCACGCTGGCCCGAACGCGGAGCCGAAGAGCGCTGGCCATACGGCTGCGACTGAGAACGAAGACGCGGCGTCACATGCGTGGTATCGGCGTCCGCATAGCCGCCACGAGAGCGACCAGAAGAGACCCCACGGTAACCGCGATCGGAATAGCCGCCGTCGCCGTAGCCGGCACGAGGGTCACGAGCCACGCCGCGGGCAGCGGGAAGTGCACGGTCCTCGGGCATCGGCGTACTGCGGAACCGGTCACGCTGTGAGCGAATTTCCTCGCCCGAACCCGTCTCGGTAATATAACCGGCCTGCTGAGGACGCTGTCCATAGCGGGTCGAACGACCGCCCTGAACCATCAGGAAGCGCCCGTTATCGACCGAGGAACGCGAATTGACGTAGCCGGCGGCGTCCTGAAAACGACCGCCCTGCTGCGACGTCTCGCGTTCGTATGCCATCAGGTCGTCAAAGTAGGCATTGACGACCTCACGCGGATTGAGGCCCAAAAAGCGGGCATAGCTCGAAATCATGCCCTGCGCATAGCCGCGCGGCGGCATCGAAGCAAAGTTACCGGTCTCGAAAAACTCGATGATCTGCGGCCTGATTTTGATGGTGTTGGCGACCTGCTGAATGGAAAGGCCCATTCGGCGACGCTGCTCGAGCAGCATGTCACCAAAGCGTGCAGCCATCAGAATCCTCCAAACTCACGATCTTCACGTGCCATCTCGGCGTCGACAGATTCCAGCGCGGCAAGCCCCTCCTCGTCCAACAGGACCTCGCGCGGCTTGGAACCGTCGGGCGGGCCGACGACACCCTTTTCTTCCAGCATGTCCATAATACGCCCGGCACGCGCATAGCCAACCTTCAGACGACGTTGCAGGCCAGATGTGGAGCCAAGCTGCGATTCCACCACAATATGGGCGGCTTCCCAAATGAGCGGATCATCGTCTTGCGGCTCGGCGACTCCGGTGCGGACAATGCCGCCGCCACCCGCCATGGACATGGAAGCGGGCGCCACGGCAGACAGAATCTCCTCGTGGTAGTCAGGCTCACTCTGCGACTTGACGAACTCGACAATCTCGTTGATTTCGTCGTCCGAGACAAAGCAGCCCTGGATACGGCGAGGCTTGCCCCAGTCGACCTTGGAGAACAGCATGTCGCCCAAACCGGTGAGCTTTTCGGCACCCATCTGGTCGATGATGACGCGCGAGTCGATGCCCGTGGCGACATTAAAGGCGATGCGGTTGGTGATGTTGGCCTTGATAAGGCCCGTCACTACGTTGGAACTGGGGCGCTGCGTGGCCACGATAAGATGAATGCCGGCGGCACGGCCCAGCTGCGCAATACGCACAATCGAGGCCTCGACATCCTTACCGGCGACCATCATCAGGTCCGAGAGCTCGTCAATGATGATGACCAGGTAGGGCATCTTTTGCGGCGGGTTGTCGTAATGCTCAAACTCGCCGGCGGCCTGCTTTTCGTTGTAGGTCGAGATCTTACGCACGTTGAGACGCTCGAAGACCTTCAGGCGACGCTCCATCTCGGACACGGCCCATTGCAGAGCGCTCGCGGCCTGCTTGGGCTCGGTCACCACGGGCACATAGAGATGCGGCAAACCGTTATAGCCCGCAAGCTCGACGCGCTTGGGGTCGACCATGATCAGGCGAACGTACTCGGGAAGCGCGCGCATGAGCAGGGTCGTGATGATGGAGTTGATCATCACCGACTTACCAGAACCGGTCGTGCCGGCGATCAGCAGGTGGGGCATCTTGGCAAGGTCGGCGACGACCGGCGTGCCCTCGGCATCTCGACCGATGGCCAGCTCGAGCGGACCGCCCTTCACATAGGGAAGCACGTCGCCCAGGTTGACGTTCTGGCGCTTGCGATTGGGGATCTCGATACCCACAAGCGAGGTACCGGGGATCGGGGCAAAGATGCGCACCGACTGAGCAGCGAGCGAAAGCGCGATATCGTCCTCGAGGCTCGAAATCTTGCTCACGCGCTCGCCCTCGCCAGGTTGCAGCTTAAAGGTCGTCACCGTGGGGCCGGCGATCCAGCCGACCACGCGGGCACTGCGGCCAAACTCAAGCAAGGTGGATTGCAGTGACTCGGCAGTCTGTTCCAGCTCCTTGTCAGATGACGCGGAGGACGCCGACTGCGGGTTGGCGTGCAGGATCTCGAGCGGCGGAAGCTTGAGGCCGTCCTCTTCTTCGCCCTCGTTATCCGCGGCGCCGTCGTCCACTCCCCCATCACGAGCCGCAGCCGATTCGACAGTACTCGTGGCAAGCGCATCGGCAACCTTGGGATGCTTCAGGAAGTCGGGAATCTGAGGGGCGGCCGAGACGGGATTCACGGCAAACGGCGGCTCGGACTCGTCGACCTTGTCCGGATCGTCCTCCATCGAAAGCTGGCCGGTCACCTGGCCGCGCCTGGCATGGCGACGCGGCAGCAAGGTCGTCTTGGCAGTCTCGATCGGAGCCTCGTCGTCCTCGTCATCGCCCTCGGTAAGCTCAATCTCGCTCTCGGACCAAGACGGGTCGGGTTCACTCGTATTGAGCTTGGGAGCCGTCTTGCTCTTCTTGGCATGACGGCGCGGCAGCAGCGTCGTCTTGGCGCGCTCGGCCTCCACGGCATCGGATACGTCGACAAACGGATCCTCGTCCTCGTCGTCATCGTCCAAAACCGGGTCCACATCGTTGCCCATGACCGTGGTCACGGCAGCATCGGAGCCCTTTTGACGAAGAATGCTCAGGTGCGGACGGGCAACGCCGGGCACCGACAGGGCTTCGTCGTCACCCCACGGGCTCGCGTTAACATCGGCACGACGGCGCTCGGCAAAATCGGCCGCGCGGTCGCGAGCAGAGCGCAGCACGCCACCCACCGAAAAGCCGATGATGACAAAACCAACGACGGCCAGACCCAACAGGACCACCATCGCGATAGGCTTACCCAGGGCATTCTGCAGCGCACTCGCAATAAACGCACCGATGTAGCCACCCGAGGCGGACAGATTTTGCGGCGTGAACATAAGGTCACACGAGTCGCTCGTACCCGGCACCATCAGCGAAAGAATGGAGACAACGGTGATAAAGACCACGGCTCCGCCCGCGACCGAGCGCACGTTGAGCGGCGAGTCCTCGCCTAAAAAGAGCGTGGCGGCAAACAGCAAAATAACGATCGGCAGCACGTAGGCGCCCAGACCAAAGCCCAAGTGGTAGAAACCGGCAACCGCAGCCGTAACGGGCGCAGTCGCCGGCGAAATCACGGCAATAAAGGACGCAATCGCCAAAACGGCAATGACCACGCCGGCGATATCGCGGTTGGCCGAGGGCTCGACCAAGGGCTCGAAATCATCGAACTCGGACTCGTGGCCCTTATTGGCACGCAGATGGGAACCGGCACCCTTAGCAGATGCCGGTTGGTTATTGGCCTTATTGCCTTTGGCGTTTTGTGCAGATCCGCGCGCCAAACTAAACCTCCATGACGACCGGGATGATCATCGGACGGGTGCGAGTACGGCTCCAGATAAAGTTAGAGAGCGAATCGCGCACGGCCTTGCGAATGGCATCGGAACCGCTGCTCGTAAAGCTGAACTTGCCCTTCTCGATCGTCTTCATAATGGACGCGGAGGCATCCTCGGAGAACTGGTCGTCGATGGCAAACGAGACGCCGCGGCCCGAGAACTCGATGGCCTCGATCTTCTTGTGCTTGAGCGAGACGATGGCAACAGCGGTAACCATACCGTCGTTGGCGAGCTTCTGACGATCACGCAAGACGATGGGGTCGGTATCGCCGATGCGCAGGCCGTCGACGTAAACGACGCCGGACTCGACGGGCGTACCGCGCTTAACGATACCGCCGCGCATCTCGAGCGTGTCGCCGTTGTCGAGGATAAAGATATGATCGTCCTTGAGACCCATCTTGCGGGCCAGCTGGGCATGGGCGCGCAGATGCACGGCTTCACCGTGAACCGGCATAAAGTACGTGGGCTTGGCCATGGCCATCAGGAGCTTGAGCTCCTCCTGGCTACCGTGACCGGAAACGTGAACGAGGGCGCGGTTCTTATCCCACACGTCGCAGCCGAGCTTGGCCAGGCTGTTGACGACCTGCTGGACGGCTTTCTCATTGCCGGGAACAGGAGTTGCCGAGAGGATAACGGTATCGCCCTCGTGGATGGAGAGCGTCTTGTGCTCGCCATTGGCCATGCGGGACAGGGCCGACAGCGGCTCGCCCTGCGAACCGGTGCACATGACAACAATCTTGTCGTCAGGCAGGTTATCAATGTCAAAGGCATCGATGATATCGGCGTCGTCGATGTTGAGGTAGCCAAGCTCGCGCGCCACGCGGGTGTTAGTGAGCATGGAGCGACCGGTCACAACGACCTTACGGCCGCACTTGCGGGCGGCATCGCAGATCTGCTGCAGGCGATGGATGTGGCTCGAGAACGACGCAACGAACACGCGACCCGGCGCGTTCTTGATGGCGTGCAGCAGGTTGGGACCAACCTCGGCCTCGGACTTGGTAAAGCCGGGAACCGTGGCGTTGGTGGAGTCGGAAAGCAGCAGGTCGATACCCTGCTTGGCAAAGCGGCTGATAGCGGCATAGTCGGGCGTGACGCCGTCGATGGGCGTCTGGTCGAGCTTAAAGTCGCCGGTGTGCATAACGGTACCCTGGTTGGTGCGGATGAACACGCCCAGAGCGCCGGGAATGGAGTGCGTCATCGAGAAGAAGTCGAGCGAGATGCCGCCGAGGTTGACATGGCTGCCGCCCTTGACCTCGCGGAACTTGGGTGCGCGGATGCGGAACTCAGAAAGCTTGCCCTCGATAAAGCCAAGCGTCAGCTTGCTCGAAAAGATGGGCACCTTATTGTTGAGGTCCTGCAGCAGGTACGGAAGCGAACCGGTGTGGTCCTCGTGGCCGTGGGTGACGACGATACCGCGGAGCTTTTCCTCGTTCTCCAAAACATAGGTGTAGTCGGGAAGCACCAGGTCGATACCGGGCTGGGAGTCATCCGGGAACATGAGGCCGGCGTCGACGAGCACCATGTCGTCGCCGCACTCGAAGACCGTCATGTTCTTGCCGATGCCGTCAAGGCCGCCGAGCGGGATGATCTTCAAGGGAGATGATTTTTTAGCTGCCATAGGTTAGTGTGGTTTCCTTTCTTCGAAACGGGTCTGGAACAACCGACGGGGCGCTTCTGGCAAACCGACCGCCGGGAACGTACAACAATGCATCGCAGAGTCGATGCAATAACCACAGTATGATACCCATTTGCACAACAACAGACCACCCATGCATCAAAGCCCCATCTGAACCTGTGTATCCCGCCGGTCAGGGCTCAGCGGCCCCGGCACGGGCTAAGTTTCCTGCTCTACAGTCCTGCGCCTGTCTCTTATACACATCTGACGCTGCCGACGACTAG